>Ga0181517_10001624_pt1 | contig 24501 bp, 26 predicted proteins | sample PEATcosm2014_Bin_31_FD_119748 | JGI IMG/M metagenome (GOLD analysis project Ga0181517, IMG submission 119748) | Peatland microbial communities from MTU Mesocosm Facility, Houghton, MI, USA - PEATcosm2014_Bin01_30_metaG | ecosystem: Environmental > Terrestrial > Soil > Wetlands > Peat | place... | reverse complement strand
CTTCTCGTCCATCACACTGCTCGTTTTCCAAGGCATGAGAATCTTCTACGTCCTCACCCCTTCGCTTGCAGTGTCGGAGATGCGCCCGGTCTAAAACGTACGATATCCCCCCGGTCTGTACCGGTCCGTACCCCCCCCTCCCCCCTCCCCCCAGAAATGGGCGATATCCGGGGGCGATTTCGGTCCCGTAGAAAAGGTAAGCCATGTTGAATCAATAACATGATGGATGTGCCTGCTAGTCACCCCATTATCTTAATGGTAAACAGAAGTGCCTCAAAAACGCCTCTTTTTGCCGTTTTTGGGCGTGATTTTGGCGAGTTTCGACAAGGAAAGTGACTGAATTTGACGCCAGACAGATTGATCGACAACTGCGGCCACAAGGCTGGTTACTCTCTCCACAGCTTTTCCCAGTTCCACATTCCGTCTGACGCCTTGTACGGCAAAGGGAATCCGAGTTGATGCGCCAGCATACACACCTGCCCGCGATGGTGGGCTTCGTGAGCAACCATGTAGCACAGCATTTCCACGCCCACCGGCCAAGGCCGAGCCAAGCTGTCTCTGTGAAACTCCTCGATGCGGCCACCAGGACCACCGAGCGCCTCACCCAGCATCTCCGCGCACCGGGCGGCGCTCTCGGCCAATCCTGTGCGGGCCTGCTCCGGCGTACAGTGCGCGCGATTGAGCTGCAAGGGAACCTTCAGGTGAGGCGCGGTGAGCCGTATCCACTTGGTGCGGACGTTGTGCATGTGGGTGAAGATCGCCGCAATGGTACGGGTCTTACCGGGAGCTTTGGCTGTCCATGCGGCAGGGTCAAGGTGCTCGATGAGAACTTGGTTCATGCGGTCGTTGACGCTAAACATCCGCGCCGCGGCTTGACCGAGTTCAGTGTGATCCTTGGGTGGATGCGTGGTCACGGCTCCCGACTCCCTGCTTCGCTGGAAACTGAATGCTGTGAGCTGGCAGCTGTCTCACCGCCCCGAGCTCCCAAATCCCTTCTCCGCCCGCGCCGACTCTTCCAGTGTTTCCATCTCTTTGACGAGTCCGGTCAGCACAGGCACGGGAATCATCTGCGCAATCTTTTCCCCAGCCTTCAACTCCACGGTGGCCTCGCCCAGGTTTGTCATCAATATCTGGATCTCGCCGCGATAGCCCGCGTCGATCACTCCGGCCGTGGTCGCCAGACCCCGTGCCGCCATCGACGAGCGGTCCCGCACCAGCAGCCCCAGTGGCGCATCGGTTTCGGGGTGCCGCGCCTCCACGGCAATGCCTGTTCTCACCCGCACCGTAGCTCGCGGTCGCAGCACCGTATCCTCCAGCGCAAACAGGTCGTAGCCCAGGTCTTCGCCGGGGTGCGCCACCACCGGCAGCCGGGCGCCTTGCTCCAGCAGCTTCACGCGTAACATGCCTTGATGGTACCGGACCTACCCGGCCGAAGGGTCTCTGAAAATGGTCAGCGCCGGCAGGCTTCTCGCCGGCCGGCGCTGTCGTTGATTCGGCAAAAGGACCTGTAAGCCGAATTCTGTCGTGTGCGGTCATTCCTCTAGGCGCCGCGTTGCCGCGGACACTCATCAGCGACCTACCCGGAGGTTCCGGCAATTGCTCGAGCCGCCTGGGCGCATCGGGCCGATACGCAACCCCGCCTGACTCTTGGCGGCGGCTTCCCTCCCTATTTGGTCTTGCTCCGTGTGGGGTTTACCCTGCCTCCGGCTTTACAGTCGGAGCGGTGCGCTCTTACCGCACCTTTTCACCCTTACCCCGGCGCCGCGCCAGCAAGCTGGCGCAGGGTGGCCCGCTTCTCTTGAGAAGCGGGGTAGCCGAGGCGGTATCTTTTCTGTGGCACTGGCCGTCCGCGAGCCTTCCAGCTCACGTCCCGGACGTTATCCGGCACACTGCCCTGCGGAGTTCGGACTTTCCTCCCCCGGCGCCGAGCGCTTGCGCGCGAGCCCCGGCAGCGACCGCCCGGTCCTCCTGCCAGTCGCTAGTGTATCGCGAACGAACTTGTTCTGCTCCCCGCCACAACGCTATGCGATCATTTCTCTTCGATTGAAGGAGGCATTGCATGAAGCGCCTGTTTCTCTTTCTTCTTGTGCTCGCTCCGCTCAACGCCCAGACCTACGTGCCCACCTGGGACTCCATCGACAAACGGCCCACGCCCGCCTGGTTCAGCGACGCCAAGTTCGGTATCTTCATTCACTGGGGCGTCTATTCGGTCCCCGCCTATGCGCCGGTGATTCCCGGGAAGCTGGCCTACGCCGAGTGGTATTGGCACCAGATGACGCAGGGCCGCGACGATTCCAAGGCCAGCGAAATCGAGACTGGCACCTGGGCCTATCACCAGAAGCAGTTTGGTGCCGACTATCCCTACCAGAACTTCGCGCTCCAGTTTCGCGCCCAGCTCTTCGATCCGGATCAATGGGCAAGGGTCTTCGCCGACTCGGGAGCCAAGTATGTGGTGCTGACCTCGAAGCACCATGAGGGCTTTGCTTTGTGGCCCAGCAAGGAAGCTTCGGCCACCTGGGGCCGACCCTGGAACGCCACCGAGATCGGCCCCCAGCGCAATCTGGCGGGTGACCTGGGAGATGCTGTGCGCCGCAAGGGCCTGCGCATGGGCTACTACTACTCTCTTTATGAGTGGTATAACCCCTTGTGGCTGAGTGACAAGCCACGCTACATCCACGACCACATGTTTCCTCAGTTCAAAGACATGGTGACTCAGCTCAAGCCATCCATCATCTTCAGCGACGGCGAGTGGGACCTGCCTTCGAGCGACTGGCACAGTCCCGAACTGCTGACTTGGCTGTTCAACGAGTCTCCGGTCAAGGACGAGGTGGTGATCAACGATCGTTGGGGCAGCGACACCCGCCACAAGCATGGCGGCTATTGGACCACCGAGTACACCGCCGGAATGAGCGGCATGGATCATCCCTGGGAAGAGAGCCGCGGCATGGGTTATAGCTACGGCTACAACCGCGCCGAACGTCTGGAGGATTACCACACTCCCCGCGAACTGGTCATCATGCTGGTGGACATCGTGAGCCGCGGCGGCAATCTACTGCTCGATATTGGACCCGCAGCCGACGGCACCATTCCCGTTATCATGCAGGACCGATTGCATCAGATCGGCGCATGGCTCAAGGTGAACGGCGAGGCAATCTACGGCACCCGGCCCTGGAAAGAAACCCGGCAGTGGAGCGCGGGAGAAGTCCCAACCGTCCAGTACAACTCCGAATTTCAGACTGTCTATGACGTGTCGAAACTGGCGTCCCAGCCCGAACCAGGGAAGGCAGCGATCGAGGCTTTCTTTACCGCCAAAAATGGCACTGTCTTTGCCATTCTGCCGCGCTGGCCCGGCTCCACTTTCCTGCTCAAAGATGTGACCGGCGTCAAATCGGTAAGCCTTCTTGGGTTCGCTGAGCCGCTCAAGTTCAAGCCAATCCCCGGCGGCGCCGCAATCGACCTTCCGCGCCTTCCCGACGATCTAATGCACCAACCGTCATGGGTGCTGAAGATCAGCGAATGACACGCCGTCTGAGACCATTTGAATCGTCGGCTAATCCTTGACCATCGATTATTTGCGGAGAGAGATTTCCTCCTCCTTCAGGGAGTTGTGCGCCAGCTCAGATTCGTCCCGGAATTCACCTCAATTCAAAAGGAGAGCGCAATGAAAATTGTTGCGATGATCGCGCGCTATTTGCTGGGCCTGATGTTCCTGGTCTTCGGTTCGAATATGTTTTTGAATTTCATTCCCATGGGGGCCATGCCGACAGGGGTGGCTGGACAGTTCAGTGCCGCCCTGATTGCCGCACACTATTTTTACGTGGTGGGCGCGATTATGGTTGTCTCAGGGATGTTGTTTCTGGTGAACCGGTTTGTGGGGCTTGGATTAACACTGCTGGGTCCGGTGCTGTTCAACATCCTCATGTTTCACCTCCTGATGAATCCAAGCGGTATCGGAATGGGAGCGTTTGCCACGCTCCTTTGGCTGCTGGTTGCTTGGGAACATCGGATCGTGTTTGCAAGACTGTTTGCGGCGCGGCTTGAGGAATGAAGGCTGCTCCAATGAACGTACAGAGAGGGTGGCTACAATCAAAGTTGCGATGATTCAATATCTCTATCTCGGGCGCGTGGGCTACCCAGAAGCATTGCGGCTGCAGGCAGAAGTGGCCGAGATGCGCCTCCAGGGCCGTGTCGAAAACGTGTTGCTTCTGCTCGAACATCCGCCGGTGCTTACGCTGGGGCGCAACGCCCACCGTTCCAACATCCTCGCTTCCGAAGAGCAGCTGACCCGCCGTGGCGTTACTATCCACGAGATCAATCGCGGCGGAGACGTTACTTATCATGGGCCGGGGCAACTGGTCGGCTATCCCATCTTTGACCTGCGCAGCTTGCACAACCCAACCGGCGGCCGCCTCGGACCCGTGGACTTTGTGCGCTTGATGGAGGAGGCGCTGATTCGCCTCTGCGGTGTCTTCGGCGTACGCGCCGGGCGCATTCCCGGCCTCACCGGGGTGTGGTGCCCCGCGGGCAGCAGCCCTTTGGACAAGAGCAGCGACACGACGTCAAAACAGAACGTCGAACCCGAAAGGAAGATCGGCGCCATCGGCATTCATGTCTCGCGGGGCATCACATCCCACGGGTTTGCTTTCAATGTCACTACCGATCTGCGCGACTTCCAACTGATCATTCCATGCGGCATCACCGACCACGCCGTCACGAGTCTGGAGAGAGAGGTCGGGGGCCGTGAGAGTTTGCCTGGCCTCGAAGCCATCGCCCATCAGGCGGCGCGCCAGTTCGGTTTGGTGTTTGGCCATCAGGTGCTGGCGGTTGAGAGCCTGGCGAGACTGCGCGCGCAGGCCGCATCGCCCGCGCCTGCACAAGACACACCACTTCAGGTTCCGGCTGAGGTCGAGCATCTCCGGGGCGTAACCGAGCGGCCAGTCCGTGCTTGAGCTGCACCTTCAGCACAATCCCGCCCGGCTGCAGCAGGCCGCGATTTATAATCCGGCAGGACCCAGACGCGCATCCCAGTCCCGCAACGCGGAGAGAACGATTCATGGCAACCGACGTCATCATGCCCCAGATGGGCGAGTCGATCTTTGAGGGCACCATCACAAAGTGGCTCAAGAAAGCCGGCGACAGAGTAGAGAAGGACGAGCCGCTTTTTGAAATCTCCACCGACAAGGTCGATGCTGAAATTCCCTCGCCTGTTGCGGGTGTGCTCAGCGAGATCAAGGTCCCCGAAGGCGCGACGGTCGAGGTGAACACGGTAGTTGCTGTGATCGGTGGAGTGAGCGCTTCAGGGCCAGCTGCCACCGCAACCACGCCAACTCCCGCACCTGAGGCGAGGTCGGCCGCAGAGCAGGTCCCGTCGAAGCTACAATCAGCCGTGCCACAGTTGGCCACGCCGGCTGCAGACGCTATTGAAATTGTGATGCCTCAATTAGGCGAGTCCATCTTTGAAGGCACAATCACCAAGTGGCTCAAGAAGGCCGGCGACAGGGTCGAGAAAGACGAGCCGCTTTTTGAAATCTCCACGGACAAGGTGGACGCCGAGATTCCTGCTCCCGTTGCTGGCATACTCAGGGAGATCAAGGTACCCGCGGGCGCCACGGTCGAGGTCAATACGGTTGTCGCGATCATTGGCGGCGCCGGTGTAGCGACCACCTCCGCGCTGGACCCCCAGCCAGCCATATTGCAGGAGTCGCTGCCGGTACAAGTGACGCCGCCGCAGGCAGAAGGCTGGCGCATTCACTCCTCGCCGCTGGTGCGCCGCATGGCGAAGGAGAACAAGCTGGACCTCAGTCAGATTGCGGGCTCCGGCTCTCACGGCCGCATCAACAAGGAAGACATCCTCCGCCACCTGAGCCAGCATGGTCCCGGCAGTGTGGCTCCTGAAGCTCCTGCTGCGCGTTCGCAGTCAGCCGCACCGCAAGTGCCTCTCCCGCAAATGAGCGGCGAGGTGGTTCCACTGACCAAGATGCGCACCATCATTGCCCAGCGCATGCTGGAGAGCAAGCGCATCAGCCCCCACGTCCACTCGGTTTACAAGGTGGACATGACCCGTATTGCCCGCCTGCGCGAGAGGGAGCGCGCCGGCTTTGAGCAGCGCCACGGCATCAAGCTGACTTACATGCCCTTCATCGCCGCAGCCGCTGTGGATGCGCTGCGAAGATTCCCCATCCTCAACGCATCACTGATCGACAGTGCGATCCACTACCACGACCACATCAACCTGGGTATTGCAGTGGCGCTTGAATGGGGCTTGATCGTGCCCGTAGTCAAGGAGTCGGAAGCGCGCAACTTCCTCAGCCTCGCCGGCGCCATCCACGACCTGGCCAACCGCGCCCGCACCAAAAAACTGATGCCCGATGAGGTCCAGGGTTCTACATTCACACTCACCAACTCCGGTGTGTTCGGAGGGGAGTTCGGCACGCCGATCATCAATCAGCCCGAGTCCGCCATTCTGGCTATTGGCGGGCTGCGCAAGGAGCCGGTGGTAGTGACCGATGCCGCGGGCAATGACGCGATCGCGATCCGCTCAGTGCAATATTTCTGTCTCGGATTTGACCACCGCCTCATCGACGGGGCCGACTCCGGCAAATTCATGTTGGAGTTCAAGAAGACGCTTGAAAACTGGGACCGCGAGATTGGCTAGGAGAGCAGCAAGCTCGAGCGAAACCAGAGTTATTGCGTTCTGTTGAATTCTGAACAGGGTCACCGCTCCCTGATGGTCGCGTCGACTTGGGAGATGTGCCTTCGGATACACCAACTCTGGTTCCGCTGGATCGCACTCATTGCACCTTTGCCCAGGCCAGCCCGTCCGTTCTTTTGCCGGTAGAGATCACGCGCTTCACCTTCCAACTTGTCAGGTCGATCTCCGCCACCTGGTCGGCAGACATGCAGGAAACATACGCCGTCTTTCCATCAGGGTTCACCAGCGTCTCCTGCGGATAGGCCGGTACATCGATGGTGCGCTCCTGCTTCATCGTCTCCAGGTCGATCACCCCTACCTTGTTCACGTCCGGCAGAGCCACCAGCAGCCAGCGACCATCCGGCGTGGGCGCGCTTCCGTAGCCTGTCCCGGCCATCTGCACCCACTTGGACACTGTATTAGTCGCCGTATCAATCACCACCAGGCGCGGCTTGGTCTGGTCGGCGGTAAACACCCACCGGTCGTCCTTCGAAATGGAGATACGTTGCGTATTGCTGGAAATGGGAATCACTTTGATCGTCTTGCGCGCGTCCATGTCCAGCACTGAGACCGTGCCCGGTCCGACGTTGGCCGTATACCCGCGCCGGCCATCGTGCGAGATGGCCAGCATGTGGCTCTCCGGCTGGCCGGTGGGAATCGAGCCCAGAATCTTCAGCGTCTTCGGATCGATGATGGTCACAGTGTGATCTAACTCGGTGGTCACGTAAAGTAGCCCATTCTTCGGTCCGAAAATGGGCATGTGGGGCCGCACCGGGTGTCCGAAATCGACGGTCCCCACCACCCTTTGCTGGGTAATGTCGATCACCACCATGATTTGCCCGTCGGTTCCTGGCTGTCCCACGCCGGAGTCGCCATAGATGGGCACAAAGGCCAGCCGCCCATCGGGCGACGCAACAACCTCGTGGCCCGTGACGCCGTTTTCGGCGACCGACGTAACTACCTTGCCCGCCGCGGGGTCGACAATGGCCAGACTCCGGTCGCCCTTCTGCGCCACCAGCAACCTGCCCTGTTGTGCATAGCCCGCCGTGGCCAGCAGGGCCAACATCGTCAGGCAAACGGGGAATCGTTTTGCCATACTGAGACCTCCTCTTACAGCACAACGCGACTATATCCCACCGCCGACTGCCCGGTCATCCTTCACGCTCGCCCTCGGCGCGTTTATGATTGCCTTCACAGGCAAGGAGCCGTATGGCAAGCCAGGTCTCAAAGCATTCTGCAATCGAGGCGGCACACGTTGAACTGCACGCCATTCTTGGGGCGCGCGTCACCGCTGGGCTTGCAGTGCGCGAGCATCACAGTCACGGTGAAAGTACCCATCCGCCAGGACTGCCAGACCTTGTCTGTTTCCCTCATAACACCCTGGAAGTGAGCCAGATTCTTGGTGTGAGCGCGCGTCACAGTCTGCCGGTGGTGCCGTTCGGTGCGGGTACATCCCTTGAAGGCCATGTACACGCGCTCCGCGGCGGCATCTGTGTGGACATGAGCCAGATGAACCGCGTGTTGCGCATCAGCGCCGAAGATCTTGACGCCACGGTCGAGGCGGGAGTCACCCGCCTGCAACTCATCAAGGCCCTCGACAACACCGGCCTTACGTTCTTTATCGATCCGGGTGCCGACGCCACCATCGGCGGCATGGCTTCTACGCGCGCCTCGGGAACGACCGCAGTCCGCTACGGCACCATGCGCGAAAATGTTCTGGGCCTGACCGTGGTGCTGGCCGACGGACGCATCATTCACACCGGCACTCGCGCACGAAAATCAAGTGCTGGCTACGACCTGACCCGCCTTTTCGTAGGGGCTGAAGGTACGCTGGGAGTCATCACTGAAGTTACGGTGCGGCTGCACCCGCTACCGGAAGCGATGGGAGTCGCGGTTTGTGCATTCGCCACCGTCGAAGGGGCAGTGCGCACCGTCATTGAGGCTATTCAACTCGGTCTCAGCCCCGCCCGTATCGAGTTCATGGACGATCGCCAGGTGGATGCCGTGAACCGCTACTCCAAACTGGAACTGGCTGTGAGTCCCACCCTGCTCATGGAGTTCCACGGCATGAACCAGGCCTTGGTGGATGAGACTGCACGCTTGACAGAGCAGCTCGCCCAAGAAAACGGCGGCCTGGGATTCGACTGGCAAACCACATCCGCAGGACGCGAGCGCCTATGGAAGGCGCGACACGACGTCTACTACGCCACGCGCGCGATCAAGCCCAGCGCTGACTTGCTCACCACCGACGTGTGCGTGCCCATCTCACAACTGGCTGAGTGCCTGGTGGCCGCCCGCGCCGACCTTGAGCAAGTCAGTTTTCCAGCAACCATTGTGGGCCATGTTGGCGACGGCAACTTCCATGTGCAGTGCCTGGTGGAAACGGGACAGAAGGGCGAGGCAGAAGCCTTCGCGGCCCGTCTTGTCGAGCGCGCCCTGGCCGTCGGCGGCACCTGCACTGGTGAGCATGGCGTCGGCTTCATCAAAAAGAAATACCTGAAGGCCGAACACGGCGAGGCCCTTGAGGTGATGCGCACTCTCAAACGCACCTTCGACCCCGACAACCGCATGAATCCCGGCAAGATTCTCGACCTCGACTAACCGGTCGCTTCTTGCTCATGCGCTGCCCACGGATCGTAGGTACCCACGCTCCACGAGTGGCCTTCGGGGTCTTTCACCGTGAACTCGCGGCTGCCGTAGGGCATGTCTTCGATGGGACGCGCTATCACTGCTTCTGCGGCCTGGGCGCGGGCGTACACCTCGTCGGCATTGGGAACCACAATGTAGGCGCTGCGCGTCTCCTTGCCATCCAGTTTGCCGGGCGGCGTGAAACCGCGCCCATACTCGTCGTCTTTGCAGGAACCAAGCATGATCATGCCGCCGCCCAGTGTTAGTTCTGCGTGTGCGATGGTTCCATCCGGATTGGCGTATACGGCGTGGCGCTCAAAACCAATGACATTGCAGAGCCAATCTATTGCTGCGGGGGCATTGTGATATCGCAAGGCAGGCATAATGGTGCTGCGGGATTCGACCATGGAGACCTCCGCCGAAAAGGTAGCGCAACGCAGCTCCGTTAGCAAGAGAAAGTAACTTGAATTTTCACAACTCCGCATGCGCAAACAGGCTTACGGACTATGCTTGTTCGCATGGATCTGCCCGCAGGCGATACCAAATTGGTGCAGATTGTGGATGCGGCGTTTGCCGAGGCGAAGCGGCGTTCGGGAGATTGGCTCGTTTGCCGGCCGGGCTGCACGCAATGCTGCCATGGAGCCTTTGCTATCAACGCCCTCGACACCCTCCGCCTGCGCACCGGAATGCAAACGCTGCGGGCCAGGCAACCCGCCCTGGCCGAGGTCATCGAGTTGCGTGCCCGTGCCTGGCTCGATGAACACCTGCCCACCTTTCCCGGCGATCAGGCCACGGGGTTGATCGGCACATCCGAGCAGGATCAGGAGCGCTTCGAAGACTTTGCCAACCAGGCGCCGTGTCCCGCTCTTGACCTATCTACTGGCCTCTGTGACGTGTATGAGTGGCGGCCCATGACCTGTCGTGTCTTTGGCCCGCCTGTCCGCATGGGCGCCGGCGACGCCCTGGGCTGTTGCGAACTTTGTTTCAAAGGCGCCGGTGATGCCGAGATTGCCTCCTGCGAAATGCCCGTTCCACACGAGCTCGAAGCGCGGCTGCTCAATGAAATAGAACCAGCAGGAGAGTCCGGGCAAGCTGGCGAGACCCTTGTTGCCTTTGCGCTGCTGCACTAAGCCGGTCTGTCGCGGTCGGGTTTCATGGCTTTCCAGCCATGGAATCAATAAGTTCTTGTCAAACCGGCTCTCGATTGGGGATAGAATTAACAACCAACCAAGCTCTCTCCGCTAACAGATGCGTGACGCCATGCCCGTCGCTCAGCTCACCCTCGAACTCCGCATTGAGCACGCCCAGTCGCTCAAGGACCGCCGCCAGGTGGTGCGCTCGCTCAAAGACCAGCTACGCCAAAGCTTCAACGTTTCTGTTGCAGAGCTGGACGAGGCTGTGGTGTGGCAGTCGGCCACCCTCGGAGTGGTGGCAATCTCCCGATCCCGCGACTACCTCCACGGGCTCATCGAAGAGGTGGAGCGAGCCACCCGCCGTATGGCAAACGAACACGGAGCCGATCTGGCTGACAGCTTCTGGGAGTATCTCGAAAGCTGATCGCCGCGAGCGACCAATTCGGACAGCTACGCGCGGTGGTTACTCCGTTACCACTTCCCTAATAATGCACAAGTCACTTGCGCAAATCGTTGCATCTGTTAGGCTTCTTGCCACGCCTCGGAGACAGGAGACCCTTCCCCGTTAAGAATCTTTTACCTCTGCCAGCTCCCGCAAATTAACAGGGCTTCCTGCTTCGACGCTGCAATTGCATTTTCCGAATAAGTTTCGACGAAGCCGAAGATGCTACATGGCATTTTCGTCATGAAAGCGTCGCCCTACAGATCCCTTGGCGGGTCCAGGTGAATTCGCAAAGTGCAAGATGTGGAGGGAACATGGGAACCGATCCTATGAATGCATTGACACTGTTCTTTACCCAGATGGTCGGATTGAGCGTGGCGTCAGAACGCGTCACCGAAACAGTCAAACAGTGGGTGGGCCCCACGTTAACCGGTTGGAGCGCAGCCCGTTACGCGGCCGCCATCCAGACGATCGCGGTTGTCAGCGGTATGCTGGTCACCGCGCTCAGCGGTCTGAATCCCCTTAATATCCCATTGGCCAAACCCTTTGACTGGTTTAACAAGGCAAGTTGGCTTAGCTGGATCATTTCGGGCATCCTCGTCTCGGGCGGGTCCGCGTTCTGGAATCAGGTGCTCGACATCCTGCAAGCTACCAAGGTGCAGAAGGAAAAACTGGCGGACAGCCCGGCCACCACAGGTGCCACTCAGTAGGACGGAACCGGCTGACCCTTGATTTTGAGAATCGCCGATTGCGCAGCATAGCTGGAGCGTACCGTCTTTAATGTTTCCTCAAGTGACGGCAGCGCGGAACGAGCGTCGGGGCCGATGTCTCCCAAGGCGTACGCTATGCTGCGCAAGACGAATGCTTGCTCGTCTTTCACCAGTAGTCGTTTCGAGAGCGGGCCGACGGCATCGCGTGCGGCTGGGCCGATCGCGCCTAATGCATCTGCAGCGGGCGCCCGGACGAAGGGAACAGGGTCATTCAGGCACGCGATCAATTGCGGGACCGCTGCTGCCGAGCCCGGTCCGATCGCGCCTAGCGCCACTGCCGCCAGGCTTCGCACCTTGGGGTCGAAATCAGAAAGTGCCTTGATCAACGCGGGGACTGCAGACGCATTTGCAGCGTCAACTTTGGCCAGAGAAGCTGCCGCCGCTGCGCGTACCCGGATGGACGAGTCAGCGAGCGCTGCACTGAGCTTCTGAACTGCCGGCGCAGCGTCAGCACCAAACTGACCGACCGCATACAGCGCGCTTACCTTCTCATCTTCTGAAGCAGCATTGGTCTTGGCCAAGTAATAACTGAGTGGCTCGCCCCGATACACAGTGCCGGACGCAACCTTGGGCGGAACTGATTCCGCGCTCTCTGACGCTGCCGCTTCGGCGTTGATATCCTGAACCTTTTCAATTACCACATCATTGATGCCGAAGTTGTAGCCGAGTGAATGCGGGTCTTTGCCAACGCAAATGAAGCTCAGCGTATGTCGTCCTTTGGTAAGCTTCGCCATACCCAATGCGCGATCCTTGGCTACATAGACCTCAGGCAGATAGTTGTAAAATACCTCCGGTCCGGGAAATGGGACCTCCGACGTTGCGGCCTGGCGCGGATCCAGATTCATTGGTTGATCGTCGAGCAGAGCTTTGTAATCGCCGTAGTCCGGCGCCTGCGCAATCAATCCGATCAACTCGTACCGCCCATCCTCAGGGATATCCAGTGGAATATTGATTTTTGCTCCAGGCCCCTCAGCATCGAGGAACAGCAAATCCTTTGCCCAGTCAACCTCCTTTTGCACCAGCGCCTTCCCCTTTTCTGCCGTCACATCTTTGATCACAGTCGGAACTTCGAGCTGTGTTGCATTGCCAAACGGCAGGCGTTCATATCCATAAGGAGGCTCCGGCAGAACCTCGTTTACGCCTCGCTGGTACCAGAACGCGACGCTGGAGAAGAAGTCTGGGCGCTCCTCGAATCCCGAGCGCACCGTTCCGTCGGGGTTGGCAGTCCAGCCCGCGTGCTCGATTCCGGCCCAGATCGACTTCTTGAACGGAATTGGATCGGGAACATGCCAGCGATATCCAGTCAGGCGCGAGCCTAGGCGTTCCCCTTCAGCAATGGGCGTGCCCGTCCAGGGGCCATCCGAATCGCGCAGTCCCCAGGCATCGTTGAAATAGTCTTCGCTGCCTGTGCCTTGAATCTGTGGCTTGGTCGCTCCGTCCACATAGAAGAGGTCATCGCCTTCTCCAAACCATGAGACTTGCGTCTGCACCACGCTCATCACTGTACCGACATAATGCCCGGTTCCTTTAATGTTCAGGAATTCGTAGTTGTAGCCTTTTCGTGCCGGGCGTTCCTGCCGGTAGTAGGCGTGGAAGTAGCCAATGTTCGCGGGCAACGAAGCATAATTCCGGTAGTCCACGTGGTAGTAAAACATCGGGACCAGCCGGTTCCCTTCGTTGGTCACAGTCACACGGCACGACTTGCGGTAAGGCATGGGCCAGTAGCTATTACGCGCCCGCCCGAATGAGCTGTCGTGCACCATGATGGAGTTCAGGTTGCGCTCTGATCCGTGCCCTACGCCAAAGAAGTCACCCAACGGCGCATCTACGCTGGGCGTTTTGTAGCCGTCGTAGTACACGCGAATGCGCAGCAGACGGGGCCAACCGAACTCGTTGTCCGCAACCGTGAGCCAGATGTGAGTCACCACGCCGGGCCCCTTCAGGTCTGCCATAACCAGAGTCCCGCCCGGCATAATGCGTTTGCTGTCGTCGTTGCTAGCCACGTATTTGTTGCCGCTCGAGACGCGGGCTGCTGAATAATTCTTCAACCGCGCCAAGCCTAGTGAATCGGTCATGTCGCTCAGTGGCGATTGCGCGAACGCGAGCCCCGACGCAACGAGAAAAACCAGAACTGGCACCGATTTCATCGCGACCCTCTTTTAGAGCGATAGCTCCTCAGTTTTCGTGAACGGGTTACCAGAGCATGTTAGACCCAGGTCAGACGGATCTTTACCGGTTTGTGCATTTTGGAGAATTGAATATGAGAACGGTTGTCGAGAATCCGTGGCGCCAGCCACGCTGTTCAGCACCAATCCATTCTCAATCGCATTGGACTCAACGTGCTACAACGCGACGAATCATGCAAAACAGGCATAGACAAAGCCTGCAGCCGCTTGAGATTACGCCCATCTGCTCAAACTACGCGGAATCCGAAGTTTGGTCCGTTTCCATCGGCTTGTGGATCGAGGCGAGCGCGCGGGCTGTGCCGTATCCGGTACCATACATGAGGTACCGATTGACGAATGAGCCTTAAAGCAAAACTGGAAGCTGTCATTTATGCCGCGGAAGAGCCGGTCACTTTGACGCAGCTCGCCGCCCTGTTTGCCGCCGATGCCCTGGCGTGGAAAGCGGAGCAAGCCGCTGAACGTGCTGAACAAGCGGCTGAAGCTGCGGCGGAGGCTGCCGAGCCGCTCCCCTTGTTGGCTGAGGGGTTGGAGTACCTGGGGTTGGAACAGACCCCGGCGGTCTATGCAGCACCAGGGCCGGAAACGCCCCCCCCCGAGGAGACCGCAGGGGCTGAGGGTGAGGCGTGCGCCCCGGCCGCTACACAAGTCAAGGATGAAACGGCTGTTGAAGTTGTCCCCGCCGTCGCGGATGGTGAGACCTCCGAGCAGGTGCAGGAGCCTGCAACAGCGGCTGAGGTACCCTCAGATCTCGAAGCTGAAGCCAGGCGGCAGTCCCGCCAACGCGACCGTGAAGTGAAGGCAATTCTGCGCCAACTGCTGGACGAGCTGATCTCGAACTATGCCGCCGACAATCGAGGCGTGGAGATTCGCGAGATTGCAGGCGGCTACCGCATGGCCACCAAGCCGGAGTGTCACGACGCGGTGAGACTCTTCATCAAGAGTCTGAAGCCGGCGATGAAACTGTCTCTGCCTGCGCTGGAGACGCTGGCTGTGATCGCCTACAAGCAACCGGTGACCGCGCCGGAAGTGAATGAAATTCGTGGTGTGGATTCGTCGGGCGTCTTTGGTTCCCTGCTGGCGCGCAAGCTCATTACGACCGCGGGTCGCAAACCGGTGATAGGCCGGCCCATTCTCTACAAGACTACGCGGGAGTTCCTGCTCCGCTTTGGCCTGAATGATGTCTCTGAATTGCCCTCGATGGATGAGTTCGAGAAGATGGCCACAATGGAACTGGACGAGGCGGCAGGAGAGGCGGACGGTGACTACCGGCGCGGTCCGGACGCTGGACCGGAGCTGGACGAGAATGCAACCGAGGAACCACTCGACGAACTAGCCGGGGAAACCGTTCACGAACCCCTACCACCGGTGGCGGCTGCAACCGGCGCCAGTTCACCTGAGATTGAGGTGGTTGACACCACCGCAGAGGCCGCGCCTGGCGAGCCTCTGCCAACCGAGCAGGCAGAAACCGAGATTCCCCATGACTGACGATAGTCAGACCGAAGCGAACGAGCCTGCAAGTGAACCTGAACTGAACGAGCCCACACCATCCAACGGGCCTGACACAACTCCCGCGAGCGAAGAGACAGCTGAAATAGCACCTCAGGTCGCGAGCGAAGGAGTCGATGAAGTGAAAGAAGAGACAGAACCGCGCCCGCCGCTGAAGCTCGAGAGATTGCAGAAGATTCTGGCGCGGGCCGGGGTGGCCAGCCGCCGCAGCGCGGAAGAGATGATTACAGCGGGACGCGTGCAGGTGAACGGCAAAGTAGTGACAGAGCTGGGCACCAAAGCCGATGGGGCGCGCGACCACATTCGCGTGGACGGCAAGTTGCTGCATGGCTCTGAGCGCCTGCGTTACTTCATGCTGAACAAGCCCCGGGGCTACGTGACCACGGTAAAGGACCCCGAAGGCCGGCGCACGGTGATGGAGTTCTTTGCCAAAATGAGCGAGCGGCTCTACCCGGTCGGACGGCTTGACTATCTGAGCGAGGGACTGCTGGTCGTGACCAACGACGGCGAGCTGGCCAACCAACTGACCAAGGCCGCTTCGGGCGTAGAAAAAACCTACCTGGTGAAGGTAAGCGGCCAGCCCACTGAGAGCGAACTGGAGATTCTGCGCGGGGGAGTATCGATTGAGCGCGGCAAAGCGGGCGAAGGGCGGGTACGCACGGCTCCAGCGCGGATCCGTCAGGTGCGGCAAGGGGACAATCCCTGGTATGAGGTGGTGCTGATCGAGGGCCGCAACCGTGAATTGCGCAAGATGTTTGAAGAGGTCGGCCACTTTGTTGAAAAGATTCGCCGTGTGGGCTATGGCCCACTGGTGTTGGATGTGGAACCGGGAGACCTGCGCGAGCTGACGCCGGATGAGCTGGCGGGGCTGCGGCGTGCTGCCGAAGGCAAGCTTCGTACACCCAAGGCAAAGGATGTTCGTCGCCGCAATGTTTTGGACGCCCAATTGCCGACCATGGCCCCGCGGCCGAGCCGGCCGCGCCCCGTTAAGCCGGCCGAAGTGCGTCCGCCGGCAGAGGGCGCCGGGGACTTTAGGCCGCAAAGAGCATTTGGGGCAAATAAGCCCTTCCGGTCCGCGCGCCCCACAGGTCAAGATTCTCGTTCCCCCGCGGGCAGGCCGACGGGCAAGCCAACTGACCGGCCAGCATGGAAGAAGGACGACCGGCCTGCTCGGCCAGCAGCGCGTCCGGAGTGGAAAAGAGATGCCGGCTCAGGCCGCAGCTACGGAGCCAAGCCCGCATGGAAGAAGCCCGGCGGCGGCGATCGTCCGGATTTCCGACGCCCAGCAGCGCCGCCTCGCAATGCGCCCGATCCCACCGAGGGAGATATCAGGAAAAAGCCCACGGGACTGCGGATTGATCCAATTGAACCCGAGCAGCCCGGCACGAGCAGGCCGGGTTCAGCCCGTCCGCCCTACAGTCGCCCGGCGACGGGCCGCCCCAGCACCGAGCGGCCCAGGTTTGAACGTGCGACGTCCGCCCGGCCCCGCCCTGAGCGACCAGTCTCCGCCCGGCCCAGGTTCGATCGCCCCAAGTTTGATCGACCCAGACCGGCCGGTAGTGATGAACGCCATTCCGGCGGCCCAGGTCGCACTGGCGCGGGGACTTACGGGGCAGCACGGCCTCCTCGCGGTGAGGCGGGTCTGGGCCGGCCTTTTACCACCAGCACGGGCAAACCCCGCGCAGGCGGCGCACGGCCCAGCAGCAAACCTGGCAAGCCCGCAGGACGCTCGTATGGGGCCGGAGCGGCCGAGGGCGCAGGCCATCGCCCGGCAGGCAAGACAGGCTGGAAGCCAAAACCCAATTTCAAAGGCAAGCCGGGGGGAGCGAAGCGTACCGGTCCACGGCCAGGCGGGAAGCGGCCGGGCGGCAAGAAGCGCAGCTAATGGAAGGGTGAAAAGAGGCGGCGTCAAATTTGTTACCCAAAGCCGCTTCCGCGTATCTTAATTGCCATGAGGATTGAAAAAGCTACATTCGGGGCAGGGTGTTTCTGGGGCGTTGAGGCTGCGTTTGCCGCCATCCCCGGAGTCTTGTCGACGGCGGTGGGCTACGAGGGTGGTTCGTTGGAGCGGCCCTGCTACCAGGATGTGTGCACGGACAAAACCGGCCATGCCGAGGTAGTCGAAGTGGACTTCGACCCGTCGCAGGTGAGTTACAGCCAGCTGCTGGATGCGTTTTTCTCACTGCACGACCCGACAACGCTGAACCGTCAAGGGCCCGACTGGGGCACACAGTATCGCTCGGCCATTTTCTTCCACACGCCGTATCAAAGGGCGCAGGCCGAGGCCAAGATTCAGCAGTTGACCGCCGAGGGGCAATTCAGACCCAAGCGAATCGTCACCAAGGTTGAGCCTGCGCAGACCTTCTGGCGCGCGGAGGATTATCACCAGCAGTATCTGGCCAAGCGCGGGCAGGCAAGCTGCCATATTTAGCAATACGCCGGAATGCAACACGCGAACAAGAGCACATATTTTCGCGCGGTCGCGCAAAGGGTGTGCGGCTATTCCTGCCCCAGCCCGAGCCGCCAGGCTTTGATGAACTTCCAGTGGATGTAAACGGAGTGGTTGAGGTGCAGGAGCAGGCCTTCGCGGCCATCCAGAAAGCCCAGGCGGAAGAAGTAGTTGTAGACAAAAGTCGCGGCAGGGTTCAGGACCACGTTCCATATGAAGGCGGTAAGAGACTTGCTGATGCGACCCCGCTGCTGGAGCAGCTTGGCGATTTCGGAACTGTAGCGGTTCATATGCTCCAGATAGATGTCCAGGGTGGGATAGGCATAGTGGAGCATGTCGTTCCGAAGCTTGCCTTTAGGGCCCGTGAATTGCGGTGTACTATGCGGGCCTACGCCCTCGTTGAGCCGCGCTGAACCGCGCCGGAAGAGGCGCAACTTGTGGTCAGGATAAAAGCCCCCGTGGCGCATCCAGCGGCCAAAGTAGAGGTTAAGCCGGGGAATCCAGTAAGCGCCGTATTCGGGTTCGCCACTAAGCATCTCGCGAATCTCTGCTTGGAGGGCGGGCGTCAACACCTCATCGGCGTCGAGCAACAGGATCCAGTCGGAAGTGCAGAGGTCGAGGGCCACATTCTTCTGTTCGCCGTGACCGCCGAAGGCATGGTAGGTGGTCTTGGCCCCGAAGTATCTGGCAATGTCGATGGTGCGGTCTTGCGAGCCCGAATCGACAAGGATGATCTCGTCGGCCCAGCGGGCACTCTCGAGGGTGCGAGGTAGATTTGCCTCCTCATTCATGGCGATCATCGCGACGGAGAGGGTGTGCGGCATCGATGGAAGGATAAATCAGCGGGGCTATACGCTCCCAGTCCATAGCCGTTGATCAGGACTGAATTCAGACAGAAGCCCCGCAGCCCCGCGGTCAGAACCTGATTATCCCTCCATGTTCGCCGATCACCGTGAGTACCGACAGAAGATGGGTCAGGCCAAGCAACTCCCGAACCCGTTTGCCCAGGTTGATAAGCTCCAAACTGCAACCTGCGGATCTGGATGAAACGTAGAGCCGCACCAGTGCACCGAGACCCATGCTGTCGATGTGGGTTAGATCCGACAGGTCCAACACGATGTGTTTGCTGCCTGGAATCAGCTGGCTGACCCGGGCGTAAAGGCCGGCAGACACGTCTGAGACTAATTTGCCGTGGCACTTGACCACGGCCACGTCGCCCTTGCGTTCAATGTCAAGTGTGAGCAGACACGCGGCTCTCTGATCTGGCATTCGGTTGTTCCTCGTAGAAGCGTTTCGAGAAGCGTTGAGCTGGGCCGGGGATGTTCACTTATAACGGTTGGGAATGAAATGGGCAAGCCGGAATTGACTGGCCGCTGTTTCAACCCAGGGCTCGGAAGACAGGCGGGTATGCTGGTGATGACTGGACAGAAAGGCATCCGCGATGAAGGTTCTTGTGTTTGGGGCAACGGGGATGGTGGGCCAGGGAGTGCTGCGAGAGTGCCTCCAAGACCCTGAGGTGGATTTGGCGGTAACAGTGGGTCGCACCGTAACCGGCGCGCTCAACCCAAAGTTGCGTGAGATATTGCTTCGCGATCTGTTGGACTATACGGGCATAGAAGACCAGCTAGCAGGCTTCGACGCCTGTTTCTTCTGCCTGGGCGTCGCGTCGAGCGGGATGAAGGAGGCTGACTATGAGCGCATCACGTACGGATTCGCCTTGGCTGCGGCAACGACTCTGAGCCGGATTCATCCAAAGATGACGTTTGTTTATGTGTCGGGCTCCGGTACCGATAGATCAGAACGGGGGCCCATTATGTGGGCGCGAGTGAAGGGCCGGACGGAAAATGCTCTCCTGCGGCTGCCTCTGAATGCATATATGTTTCGCCCGGGGTTCATTGAGCCCATGGACGGCATTCAATCGAAGACACCTCTGTACCGAGTGTTCTACAAGGTCGCCATGCCGCTGTTTCCTTTGCTGCGCTGGGCACTGCCAAACCAGATTCTATCCACGCGGGAGATTGGACAGGCAATGCTGGCCGTGGCCAGGCGAGGATGTGGAAAGCGGATTCTGGAGACCCGAGATATAGCGAGAATGGTCCGCCCATAACACTGAGACGTCGCCGAAACCCCTGTCGATTATTGAGGTCCATCGCAGACAAGTCCAACTATTGGCGCAAATATGACGGGGCCAGCAGCGCCGCGGCCATGGTACATTGAAACTCCACGGAGGTCAGGGGGATGGCGGCTGGAGTGCAGCTACCGGGAAGTGGGGAGACGATTGAGCTGCAGCAACAGGTGGCGCGGCTGCAAGCGCTGCTTGAGGCTTCGCGGCAGGTCCACTCGACGATTCGCGAAAACGAAGTTCTGGAACAAGTACTGCGAATCGTGGTACGCGAGTTGGAGATGGCCGGCGCCACGTTTCCAGGAACCGGGCTCTCCTACGGCGACGCGCCTGAGCCCGACTCGGCCGATGGGTTAGGCTCGGCTCTTACCACTTACCCGCTGCAGGACCGCGAGGGGAAGCGCATGACGGAGCTGGTGGTCTCGGCTCCCGACGGGCGTGAGCTAACGCTCTACGAGTCCGACTTCCTTGAGGGGTTGGCGCTGCAGGCCGCAGTGGCCCTGGAAAATGCCCGTAACCACGAACGCAATCTGCAGTGGGCGCGGGTGCAGCAGGACATGGACGCGGCGCGCAATATTCAGCGCTCCCTACTGCCGCAGACCCTGCCCTCGATCGCAGGCTACTCGGTGGCCTTCCGCTCCGACACCTGCTATGAGGTCGGTGGCGACTACCTGGACATTGTGGAGCAGCCCAACGGCAGCCTGCTGATGGCGGTGGCCGACGTGGCCGGCAAAGGTATGGCGTCGGCGATCATGGCCACCAGCTTCAGGGCCGCTTTCAGGGCCATCGCAATCACCGGTTTGCCGCTGGATGAGTTGGCCGAACGCATGAACCAGCATCACTGGGCCGAAGGCGAAGAAGCGCGACGCCGCTATGTAACGGCGATCTTTCTTAGACTCCACCCCGAATCGGGAGATCTTGAAGTGGTGAACGCCGGGCACAATCCGGGGTTCGTCATGGCCCCGGGCGGCGAGTTGAGACAATTCGAGTCCACTGGTACACCGCTTGGGCTGCTGCCGGGAATGCGCTACTCCAGCGAGAAATACGGGTTCACACCGGGTACAAGGTTGCTCTTCTATACCGACGGACTCACCGAAGTCTTCAAGGGAGAAGAGGAATTCGGCTCGGAAAGACTGCTAAATGTGTTTTCTACGTGCGACGCAGACAAGGCAGATGATATTCTCGGTGCATTGTGGACCGCCTTGGAAGAATTTTCGCAGGGTGGCCCGCAAGGTGACGATATGACCGCTTTGGCGTTGTGCCGGGGAGCGCGGTTGACGGAGAAGCAAGCATGACCAACGTGAAATCCACCTGCGTGGAGGTAAGGCTGCCCTCGCGGCTCGGCTATGAGAAAGTGGCCATGAGCACAGCGGCAGCGGTGGCCAAGCTGATGGGTTTCCGCGAGGACCGCGTGGACGACCTGAAAACCGCGGTTGCCGAGGCGTGCATTAACGCCATCGAGCACGGCAACCGGCTCAACGAGGGGCTCTCGGTGGGCGTCGTGCTCTCCGCAGGCGACGACCAGCTGGAGGTCAAGGTTATCGACGATGGCAAGGGACTGAAGGCTCTACCTCCGAAACCCGACATCGACCGCAAGATTCATGGAGAGGAAGATCCCCGCGGCATGGGCATGTTTTTGATTCAGGCACTCGTGGACGAGGCAGAGTGGGTGAAGGGATCCAACGGCAAAAGCAGCTACGTCCGGCTGGTCATTCGCCTGGACAAAGTAGCGGAATAACATCAACAGAACGGAGACACCAGATCGTGCAGAGCGAAACTAAGGCGCGCGTTGATCAGCTTACCTCCCCGGCCGGGCACCCGGTCACGGTACTCCGCTTTGAGGGCGATATCGCCAGCACCTCGAAAGAAGCTGTTCTGGGCAGCTATCAGGCTTTGCCCAAAGAGACCGCAAAGCTGGTTCTGCTGGACTTTACAAAGGTGGACTACATCAATTCAAGCGGCATCGCGCTGGTGATCCAGATGCTGATCGAGGCTGCGAACTCCGGGCAGAAGGTCTATGCTTTCGGGCTATCGGCGCACTTCACCAAAGTGTTCACCATGGTGGGCATTACTAAATATGCGGGACTCTTCCCCGGCCAGACAGAGGCACTGGCGGCGCTGTAGCTGCACGCAGTCGCCCCTCTTTGCATAGCCCGCGTAAAATTGCCGGTATGAACCTAGAGGAAATTCAAGCAGCGCTCGGCGAAGCCGGCCATGACGGCTGGCTGTTTTACGACCATCATCATCGTGATCCCATCGGCGAGCGCATTCTAGGCCTCGACGCAAAGGCGCATGTGACGCGGCGCTGGTACTACTATGTGCCAGCCGAGGGAGAGCCGCGCAAGCTGGTGCACCGCGTCGAGCAGGGACGGCTGGATGCGCTGCCCGGCTCGAAGGGGCTCTACTCCAGTTGGCAGGAGCTGGCGGCGGGGCTGGACGCGATGCTGGGCGATGCGCGACGCGTCGCCATGCAGTACTCACCCAACAACGACATTATGTATGTCTCTATGGCGGATGCCGGGACGGTGGAGTTTGTGCGCGGGCTGGGCAAGCAGGTCGTGAGCTCAGCTGACCTGGTCAGTCAGTTCGAGGCGGTCCTCACCGAGGAGCAGGTGCGCAGCCACTTCCTTGCGCAGCAGGCCATCGATGGGGTTCTCGCCGAGGGGTGGCGGGAGATTGAGCAGCGGCTGCGGCCTTCGTGGGGTGGCGGGGGTGAGATGTCTGAGTTCGACCTCATGGTTTGGCTCAGCGACGCGATGCGCCGTGAGGGGCTGGTCTGGGAGAACGGTCCCAATGTGAGCGTCGGGGCACACAGCTCCGACTCTCACTATGAACCCACCCTGGAACACTCCGCGCCCATTCGCAGGGGCGACTTTGTACTTATTGACATCTGGGGCCGGGTGGATACGCCGGATAGCATTTACTACGACATTACGTGGACTGCGGTGGTGGGGCGCGAGCCTGCCGAATACGAGCAGTTGATATTTGAAACGGTGCGCAACGCGCGCGACGCGGCGATCAAAGCCGTCGAGACAGCCTTTGCCGAGGGCCGGCCCATTCGCGGATTTGAGGCCGACGATGCGGCGCGCGGGGTGATTGGTGCGGCGGGGCTGGGGCAGTATTTCACCCACCGCACGGGGCATAACATTGCCCGGGAACTGCACGGTCCGGGCGCGCACCTCGACAATCTGGAGACCCACGACCAGCGCTTGCTGCTGCCCAACACCTGCTTCTCAGTCGAGCCGGGGATTTATCTGCCCGAGTTCGGCGTGCGCAGTGAAGTGAATATGATTACCGCTCCGGGCAAGGCGAGAGTCACAGGGCGTGTGCAGACGGAGCTGGTGAGGATCTGAAGGCCGGAATGACTCCCACCGGAAACTGACCTCCGCCTCGGTGCGATATAGTCGAAGAGAAATGGTTGCAACAGAAAACAAGACCGTAGCGGTGGCGCCGGAAGCTCAGTCGGGATTTGTCTATTTGCCACTGATTGCCGGATGGCTGGTGCCGGGCGCAGGGCACTTTCTGCTCCGGAAGTGGGGCCGGGGAGCACTGCTGGCCGTCTCGATCCTGGGGATGTTTGTCCTGGGCATCGCGATGCAGGGAAAGGTCTATGCCAACGCGCACGACATCCTGGCCATGCTCGGACTGGCAGGCGATCTGGGCAATGGACTGCTCTACGTAGTGAGCCGGATGATGGGTCTGGGCGCGGACACGGTGCAGGTGACCACGGCCGACTATGGCACACGGTTTATCGTGGTGGCGGGGCTGCTGAATGTGATTTCTGCCGTGGACGCCCACAACCTGCGCACAGGGAGAAAGATTTAATGCTCCATCCCTCTCACTTTGCGTCCGTGGTGGTGTTTGCGATCTGCGCGTCCGTCGTCTTTGGCATTACACAGCGCGAGACGCCGCGGCGCATGGTGCGCTACGGCATCTATTGCTTTGTGCTCTTTGTCGGATCGGCAGTTGCGCTTAGCTGGGCAATGTATCTCATCGCGCGGTAGGTTCACTTTCAGGATTTGAGGCCCTCCTCGTCCGGCAGACCTACGCCGCAAGGATGGAACGCGGGTAGGAGGTTCGCCCTATGAATCGTGAATGGCACGCCCGCAACCCGATGCCGCCAAAGGCTACGGTGGAGCAAAGAGTCCAGTGGCACAAGGAACATCAAAAGCATTGTGCCTGCCGCGAAATACCGAAGAGCCTTGTACCCTATTTCAAGCCCAGAGCGAAATCAGAGTGACTGTGACCTTTTGAGTTCGGAATACACCAACCATGGTCCCTCTGTGAGCTGGTTTTGAGGTGTTTTGGGGCCAAAAACAGGGCAAAAACGGGCCTTACTGTTTACCGATGAGTACACAGGGTAGATTCTCAAGCTGTTCATTGCAGGCGAGTTGTCTTGAAAATGGTCACTCCGGAGGGTGCTTTTGAGGGGGGAGGGGGGTGGGTACCCTTGGTACAGACCGGGGGGATATCGTACGTTTTAGACCGGGCGCATCTCCGACACTGCAAGCGAAGGGGTGAGGACGTAGAAGATTCTCATGCCTTGGAAAACGAGCAGTGTGATGGACGAGAAG
>Ga0181517_10001620_pt1 | contig 24541 bp, 20 predicted proteins | sample PEATcosm2014_Bin_31_FD_119748 | JGI IMG/M metagenome (GOLD analysis project Ga0181517, IMG submission 119748) | Peatland microbial communities from MTU Mesocosm Facility, Houghton, MI, USA - PEATcosm2014_Bin01_30_metaG | ecosystem: Environmental > Terrestrial > Soil > Wetlands > Peat | place... | reverse complement strand
CAGGCCACCATCGGTAAGGGACTGCTCGTCAAGGGCGAAATCAGCGGCTCGGAGTCGCTGTATATCGATGGCAAAGTCGAGGGCAGCATCAACCTCCCCGGCAACCGCATCACCGTGGGCCGCAATGGTCAGGTAGCGGCCAGCATCACCGCTCGCGAGATCGTGATTCTAGGCAAAATTCGCGGCAACATCTCCGCGACGGACCGCGTGGAAATTCGCGCCGAAGGTTCACTCACCGGCGATGTCGCCGCTGCCCGCATCAGCATTGAAGACGGCGCATTCTTCAAGGGTGGAATCGACATTCGCAAGCCGGAAGGCAAGTCTTCAGCAATCCAGGCTGTGCCTGAGGCGCCCAAGGCAGTCCAGGCCTAACTGCGTTTCAGCTATCGCTCCGGCACACAAGCTCCCGCATCGGTGGGGGCTTGTGTGTTTTCACCCCGGTGTACCGCCGGTATTCTCGAAATTGGATTCGTCTGAGGCCAAGAGCAGAAATATCAGCAAGTTCCACGGACGCAAGGTGGGAATAAAATACATCCGAGCTTTTGTAAAAGATAGAAATTAATGTTGGCGGAAAAACGAGCCGGAAACCGTCTGGAAGCCCCTCACACCAGCCCCAGCCGCTTCATCATCACCCTGGGCAGCGCCGAACCCGCTTTCTCCAGAACCCACAATGAGGCTACCGTCCAAACAGCGGTTCCGGCCACAATCTGGCCCAGGTCAATCCAACGAATCTGCGCGTTCACGTGCGGGTGAACCAGGTAGCCCAGCAAGCTCCCCACGCCCAGGATGACCAACCAGGCAACTGTGCCGCCGGCCAGTCCGGCTAGCAGGCAGCGGCCCAATTCGGCAAAGTCCAGGCTGGCCAGCGAAACCATGTGCCGCTTATGCAGCAGCACAGCGAGGCTAACGGCCTGGAGCGCAATGCCGACGTCGGACGCCAGCGCCAGACCGGCGGCTCCGCGCCAGCCATAGCCGAATCCGTAGAGCGGGAAGGCGGCCAGGGTAATGATGGTGCTGGCCAGCATGGGCAGCCATGTGATTCCAGCGGCGTAGAAGGAACGAGCATAAATTGACTGTGCCGACCAAAGGAAGAGCGAGAGCGTGTAGAGGGCAAAAAAGAGAGCGGTCTGGCGCACATCGAATGGAGTGAATCGGCCCCCGCCGAAGATCAAGCCGACGATGGGCTGCGCCAGCGCGATCAAGGCCGAGGCTGCCAGTAGTCCCAGCGCGACAACACGGGAGACGGAGTCCGCAACACCGACCGCAAACTCATAGTGTTTGCCCCTGGCCCAGAGCTGGGCAAAGAAGGGTAGCGAGGCGACTCCCGCGGCCTGCGCCAGCATGGTCATGGGCGCGGAGAAAAGCTGTTTGGCGTTGGCCAGACGCGTAATGTCGCCGGCTACGTTCGAGGCGTAGTAGCCCGCGAAGTACTGATCTAGAAAGGGGAGCGTGAAGCCGAACATGAGTGGCAGTGTCATCTGCAGCCACAAGCGCAGGCCAGGATGGCGAAGGTCGATGCCCAGGCGGTAGCGAACGCCGGCGCGGGCTGCGCCCAGCGCGTTGAGGGCGAACGATCCCAGGAGGAATCCCGTGGTTGCGCCGATTGCCAGGGATGAAACCCCGAACCGGCGGTGCAGAAACACGCCTCCGCCGATGATGCACAGGTTGTAGATAAGGGGAGTAATCGCCTGATAGAGAAACTGCTTGCGCACCAGCAACGTGGCTCCCAGCACGCTGCCGATAAAGAGGAAAATCTGCGCGGGAAGCAGAATCCGCGTCATGTGAGCGCAAAGCGCAACCTGCTCCGCGCTGAAGCCGTGGTTGGTAAAGCGAATGAAGGGCTCGGCGAGGAACATGAGCACGATGGTGGCTGCGGTGAGCACCGACGCCATAAGGTTGAGCACGATAAACAGAACACGCTCTCCCTCGGCCTCTTCATCGCGCTCACGATAGCGGTTCAGGATAGTGACAAATGTGATGGAGACAGCTCCGCCAACCAGGAAGTTGTTCATCAGGTCGGGCAAGCGAAAAGCGGCAACGTACGCATCGGTCTGTGGCCCCGCGCCGAAGAGCCATGCGATGAATTTGCCGCGCGCGAGTCCGATAATGCTGGAGAGAAAAGAAGAAGACGCCAGCAGGATGCTCGCAGTAAACGCCGTATGCGCATGCGATGGGCGCAGCATTCCCAAACCGCGCGCCCACCGTGAAGGCGCGTTGAGCGAAGGTTGAGTCTGGTGCGATTCTTCCACTTCAGTCGATTCTAATGGTCTTCAGCGCCGCCGGATGGTTCTCTTCTGAACTGAATCTGAAAGAGCAAGCCACCGGCCCATATCTTCCAAGTAGACTGTCCGCAGGGGGCATTGCGTGCAGCGAACGATTGGATTTGCGCTTGGAGTGGTTCTTGGGGTAAATGCGATTGCACAAACGATTCATGGCCGGGAGGGAATCACCTTGCCGCCGCCGCCCGCCGTTGAGGTTGTCCCGGTCACCGACGATTACTTCGGAACCAAAATCACTGACGATTATCGATGGCTTGAAGACGCAAAGAGTCCCGCCACGCGCGCCTTTATCGACGCGCAAAACGCCTACACCGCGCAATATTTCAAGCAGACGAGCATCCGCCCGCAAGCCGTCGAAGGACTGACCGCTCTCGAAAACATATCCGAGACCAGTGCGCCCTTCGAGCGGGCAAACAATTATTTTTTCGGCCGCCGTCTGGCCGGCGAGCAGCAGTTCTCCATCTATGTCCGCCACGGCTGGAAAGGACAGGACCAGCGCCTGCTTAACCCGGCCAAGCTGAGCAGCGACTCCAATACTTCAATCTTCATGACGGATGTTTCCCGCGATGGAACGCTCCTGGCCTACGGGATCAGGATCGGCGGAGCGGACGAAACCGGCATCCATCTCTTAAATGTCAAGACTGGCCAGAGTCTCCCGGATGAGTTGCCCAGGGCCCGCTACTTCGGCGCCAGCTTTTCGCCAGATGGAACCAGCCTCTATTACGCGCGTAACGACAAAGATGGAACGCTGCTTTACCGGCACGCACTGGGCACGCCTCTCTCCGCCGATACGCTGATACTCGGCCACGAGTTTCACGGTGAGCCGCTCGCCGGCAACGACCTTTTCTCTGGCGCAGTGACCGACGACGGCCGCTACCTGGTGGTGACAATCAGCCGCGGCGTGCCGCCCCGCCGCGTGGATATTGTCTTTCGCGACCTCTCCAAACCCGATTCGCCTTTTCAAATTCTGGTCTGGGGCATCGAATCGCGCTTTGCAGCCATCTACGCAAAGAATGCATGGTACGTGAAGACGGACCTGAATGCTCCCAATGGCCGCATCCTCAAGGCAGTTCCCGGCACCCCGCCCGATGCATGGAAGAACATCGTACCCGAGGGGCCGGATGTGCTCGATAACTGGTCGATCGTGGGTGGAAAGCTCTACGCAAACCGGCTGAAGGACGTGAAATCAGAGACCACTGTCTACTCCCTCGACGGAAAGCCAGCAGGAAAGATCGAATACGACGGAATCGGCTCTGCCTCAGGAGTCTCCGGCCTGACGACGGACCGCTACGGCTACTTCAGCTTTGAGTCGTTCATCGTGCCGTGGACCATCTACCGTCTGGATACCAAAGCGGGAAAGCGCGAAGTCTTTTTCCAGCCCAAAATCCCCTTCGATTCCAGCCAGTATGAGCTGAAGCAGGTCTTTTTCAAGTCGAAGGATGGGACGCAGGTGCCCATGTTCATCGCCGGCAAAAAAGGCCTGAAGATGGACGGGACTGAACGGCTGCTGATGACCGGATATGGCGGCTTCAACATCAGCCTTACCCCCGATTGGAGCTCCCGCGCGGCCTGGTGGCTTGAGCAGGGCGGATGGTTTGCGGTTCCTAATCTGCGTGGCGGCGGCGAATATGGCGAGAGCTGGCACGAGCAGGGAATGTTTGAGCGCAAGCAAAACGTATTCGACGATTGGTTTGCGGCAGCCGAATACCTGATTGCCAACAAATACACTTCCCCTGAGCACTTTGCCATCACCGGCCGCTCCAACGGCGGACTGCTCATGGGCGCGTCCATCGCCCAGCATCCTGAGCTGTTTTCAGCCGTGATGTGCGGTTACCCGCTGCTCGATATGCTGCGCTTCCACAAGTTCCTGGTGGGTGGATACTGGACCACAGAGTACGGCTCCGCGGAAAACGAAAAACAGTTCCCCTATCTGCTCAAGTACTCTCCTTACCAGAACTTGAAAGCGGGCGCCGCCTACCCTGCGGTTATGTTCTTTACCGGCGACAGCGACACACGCGTTGATCCGCTGCATGCCCGAAAGATGACAGCCCTCTTGCAGTCGGCCAACACCAGCGGCCGTCCCATTCTGCTGCACTATAGTCTGGCCGGAGGTCACAGCAATGGCGTGGGCGTGAACCAGCAGGTCCAGGACGATGCTGACCAGTTAACTTTCCTGTGGACTGAAACCGGTCAGCCTTAGGTACGTAAGTAGCTGGTGGTTCATTGGACAGGTACTCAACCGAATCGCTCCGCCGTAACCTCATGCCCTCGGGTTGCCCTTCCGATAAGGAATGTGCGTGACCTACGCAGCACGTTCCGATGGGCGGTAATTCATTGGCAGCAGCCGCGGGAATTGAACGCCATGCCGCAAGTGAGGCCGCTCTCGGTCCGATGCAAAGCCGGTTTGCCGTTGGGTGGCTGGCTGTTCCCGGCTCGATTCAGGCCGCCGGGATGCCGCTGGGCGCGGAGCCAAGATGCCACTAGTCGAGACCGAGACCGGCAAAATCGAACGGCAGGAGGAGGAAGCCCGGCTGGCCGCGCTAGGGGCGCTCGGGATTCTCGATACTCCCTCCGAATCCAGCTACGACACTGTTACGCGGCTAGCTGCTGAATATTTCCAGGCAGATTCAGCCGGGCTCGGCTTTGCCGACGATAGCCGCATCTGGATCAAGTCGAACTATGGCGACCATGTGCGCGAGTTGCCCCGGAATAACTCCATCTTCGATATGGTGCTTGCGAACAACGGGCCGGTAATGATGACGGATAGTTACGCGCAATCCAGACTGGAAGAGCAAGCGCCACGTCTAAGGCAGCTCGGATCGAGTTTCTTCGCCGCCGCTCCCGTCCGATCATTCGACGACAGAATCCTTGGAGTATTAAGCATCTTCTGGCGTGAACCTCGTCCCAGCCTGACGCCCGACGAACTGCGCATGCTTGCCAGCCTTGCCGATATGATTTCCAGCCAGTTGGAATTGCGCAGACTGCGCAGATCGTTCGCAGGAAACGGCACGCGCAAATCTCGCGCTGCAACCGCAGCACCTGGCTGGCCGCGCAGATCTGACCTGCGCCGCGCCCTCGATGATCGCCAGTTCGTCCTCTACTACCAGCCCGAGGTCGAACTCTCCACCCGCAAGATCGTTGGCCTTGAGGCGCTTATTCGCTGGGCCCATCCCGAGCGGGGTCTCATTCCGCCCATGGACTTCATCCCGCTGGCCGAGAAGAGCGGTTTGATTCTGCCCATCGGTGACTGGGGACTCGCCGAGACCTGCAAGCAAATCCAGACTTGGTGCCGCGAAGATTCCCGCCACGGCTCTCTTCGGGTCTGCGTCAATCTCTCCGCCCGCCAGTTCTCCCGCGAGGGTCTGGCCGACCACGTTGAGGCGCTGCTGCTTCAATCCGGCATCTCCAGCCGGCAACTCGGCCTCGAGATGACCGAGTCAAGCCTGATTCCCAACATACAAATCGCCCTGGAGGTGCTGGGCAGCCTGCGCAAGCTGGGCGTCTCCCTGCTCATGGACGACTTCGGCACCGGTTACAGCTCGCTCAACCATCTGCATTCCTTCCCTTTTGACGTGCTCAAGATCGACCGCTCATTTGTGGGCCGGATGACCGAGGGCGATCAGCCGCTGCAAATCGTGCGCACCATCATCGAGCTGGCCCGTGTGCTGGGCATGGACGTAGTCGCTGAGGGAATCGAGACCTATGAGCAATATCGCCTACTACGGCAGTTGGGTTGCCGCTTCGGCCAGGGCTTCCTCTTCGCCCGCCCTTTGAGCGTCGAGGCTATCACTCAACTCCTGCGTCTCCCAGGACGCATCCTCCCCGAACCTGCAGCATGTGAATTCGTTCCCGCCTGACCGAGCGCGGCTTTGGATCCGCAACCGGTAAGCAGTTTCAATTTGGAACACGTGAGGCACCGCTCCTGATTAGGAATTTCCTCGCCCATTCACATCGGAATTTCCTCAAGCTCGCACCCCATCCCCGCAGTATGCTCCATCCCATGCAGCAATCCGTAGAGTCTTCGCCCTCGCTCTCCCCCTCCAGCTTTGCCAATTTGCTGGCAGCGCTGGCTGCGCCCGAAGCAGCCGCGACCATCCGCGATCCCGCCTGGAACGATGATGCCCTTGAAGACGATGTTGCGTCTCTCAGTTACGAGCGTGCCTTGCGCACTCATGCGCGCTACCGCCCTGGCGACTCCAGCGACTGTTCGCTCACCCAGCCCGCAAATGCCACGCCAGTCGATAGCGATGAAGCCGCCGCGCCCCCGGCCAGGCTTTCAACCGCGCCGGCTGAATCCTGGACCGCAAGCAATCCCGCCGCATCGCTTGACCGCAATCTGAAGTCCGCCAGCATTACCATCCGCATGAGCACGTCAGAGTGCGAGCAACTCCGCAAGCGCGCCGCCGAAGCCGGGCTCACCGTCTCCGCCTACCTGCGTTCCTGCACCTTCGAGGCTGAATCCCTGCGTGCACTGGTCAAAGAAACGCTGGCCCAATTGCGGCCTGAAGCGCAGAAAAAAAGGCTGGCCGCCTCCGCCCGGCTCCGCCGGTCCTGGTTTAGCTGGTTGCTCCGGCTCCTGCCGCGCTGGCCCGCCAATCAGCGCGTTGCCCAGGCCTGATCACTCCGCTTCCAGCACCAAACACTTCAGGTACTCAGTCTCCGGCAAATTCAGCACCACCGGATGATCGGGAGCGGCGCCGCGCCGTTCCAGCAGTCGCACGCGCCTTCCAGCATCGGCTCCGGCTGAGGCCACACTTCCCTCGAGATCGCTCCAGCTCACGTGGTGCGAGCAGGAACAGGTCACCAGGAGTCCGCCGGAGCGCAGCATCTTCAGCGCACGCAGATTCAGTTCCTTGTAGCCGCGCAGCGCTCCCTCAACCGCCCGCTTGGTCTTGGCAAATGCTGGCGGATCGAGCACGATAGCGTCAAATTTCTCTTTTTCAGACCAGTCGCGCAAAATCTCAAACGCATCTCCCACAACCCAATCCACCTGCGCCGTAATCCGGTCGCGATTGGCATCCAGATTCCTTTCCGCCACTTCGAGAGAAGCGCGCGAAGAGTCGACTCCAGTAACCTGTTTCGAAACCTGGGCCAGATGCAGCGCAAACCCTCCCTGGTAGCAGCAAACGTCGAGCGCACGCCCAGCCGCTCCGCCCAGTTTCCGCGCCCACTCCGCCGTGGCAGCGTAGTTAGCCCGCTGGTCCAGAAATGCCCCCGTCTTCTGTCCCGCATTGGCGTCGTAATGAAACTTGAGCCCATTGAGCAGAAATTGTGTGCTGAAGACTTGAGTCCCAGCATCAGCAACAAACAACGGCTCCGAACTCGGCGCCAGCCCTTCCAATTCCCGCATCCGCGGATCAGGCCGCTCCAGAATCGCCGTCGGCTCCAGTTCCTTTTGCATCACGCGCACGCAAGTCTCTCTCACCGCTGCCGAGTCCAGCCCTTTGGTAAGCAATTGCAGAATCACCAGTTCGCCGTACTTATCCGCCACCAGCCCTGGCAACTCATCCGCCTCACTGAAGCACAGCCGGCATGCATTATTCCGCTCGTCGAGCAGAGATTTCCGCCGGTCAATCGACGCCCGCAACCGATTCGCCATCAACTCAAGCCAACCAGCCTCATCCAGACCCGAGCGCGAAACCATCCGCAGCGCAATCTGCGACGAAGGGCTATAAAGCGCCGTACCCAGCAGCAGGCCCCGGCTATCGGCCACCGGCAAAAGCGCCGGTGGGTCGCCCTCAGGCAACTCCATGCTCTCGATATCTGAGGCATAAACCCACAGATGGCCGCTGCGCAGCCGGTCAGCGGCACGCCGGTTCACCTTGGCGCCATATGCCGAGCGAGGCTTCTCGTGAATCGGTTCAACAGGCCCCGTTGGCGTGTCAGCTTTCAGCGTTTTTCGGGCCACAGCAACTTTGGATGTACGCGGTTCGGTCATAAGCTCCCATTGAAGTGTAGATTGACCACGTCCGGAAAGATACTAACTCACATCGCCCAGAACTTAGCCTCTTCCGCTTCAACACGCATATCGAACGAATGCGGCCTATAATAAAGCATGGCGACAGTCCGGCAGCCCATACCGGCAGACGTTCCCAGCGCGTCCTCATCTCCCGCGGTGGAAGTGCAGGCTGCTGTGCCCGGTGCCGTCCGACGCGCCCTCGACCAGCGTTTTGAAGCGCTACTTAAGCAGGTCCAGGCCAACCGCCCCAGTGAAGATGTCACCCTTATCCGCAAGGCATGGGAGTTCTGCGTCAAGCACCACGAGGGGCAGATGCGCGCCTCCGGCGAGCCCTACATCGTACACCCGCTCGAGGTGGCCGAGGTGCTGGCGGAGATGAAGATGGACTCGACCGCCATCGCAGCCGGCCTGCTGCACGACTCCGTTGAAGACACGCCCGCCACCAACGAAGAAATCCGGGCCAAATTTGGCGACCAAGTGGCTCACATCGTCGAGGGCGTCACCAAAATCGACAAAATCCAGTTTGCGAATCGCGAAGACCGCCAGGCTGAAAACGTGCGCAAGATGCTGCTGGCCATGGTGGAAGATGTGCGCGTGGTGCTCATCAAGCTGGCTGACCGCCTCCACAACATGCGCACCCTCGAGCACCTCAAGCCCGACCGTCAGGAGGCCATCGCCCGCGAAACCCAGGAGATTTACGCTCCGCTGGCCCACCGTCTGGGCATGGGCAAAGTGCGCGGCGAACTTGAGGACCTGGCCTTTCGCTACACTGACCCCGTCAGCTACGAGAAAGTATCTGCCGCCGTTGAAGCCCGCCGCATTGAGGGCGAGCAGTTTTTGCGCGGAGTCGAAGATACGTTGGTCGAGCAACTTCGCGAGAACAGCATCGAGGCCCGCGTCGAGTGGCGCATCAAGCGGCTCTACTCCATTTACCAGAAGATCGAGCGCTCCAAGGTCTCCTTTGACCAGGTCTACGATCTGCTCGCAATCCGCGTCATCACCCAGGACGTAGCCTCCTGCTATGCCGTCTTCGGGCTCATTCACACTATCTGGCGACCGGTACCGGGTCGCATCAAAGACTTCATCGCCAGCCCCCGCGCCAACCGCTACCAGTCGCTGCACACCACAGTCATGGGCGCCAGCGGCCATCAATTCGAAGTGCAGATCCGTACTGAAGAGATGCATCGCATCGCAGAGGAAGGCATCGCCGCCCACTGGAAGTACAAATCCGGTGGAGCGATTATGACGGCCCGCGACGAGGAGCGGCTCAACTGGATCAGGCAACTCGTCGAGTGGCAAAAGGAGATGACCGACCCCAACGAATTCCTTTCCAGCCTGAAGATGGACCTTTATCCCGACGAGGTCTATACCTTCACGCCCAAAGGGAAAGTCGTTGTGGTTCCCGCCGACGCCACTCCGGTGGACTTTGCCTACACCATTCACACTGAGGTCGGCCACACCTGCGTAGGCGCCAAGGTCAATAGCCGCATGGCGCCCCTGCGCACCAAGTTGCGTACCGGCGACATCGTCGAAATCATCACCCAGAAAGATCACAAGCCAAGCCGCGACTGGCTCACCTTCGTCAAGAGCCCCCGCGCCCGCAACAAAATCAAGCATTGGCTCAATGAAGACCAGCGCCGCCGCGCCGTCGAAATCGGCCGCAAGTTGCTGGAGCGCGAAGCCCGCAAATATAAAGTCCCGATGAGCCAGATCGTCGATCAGGACCTCAGCCGCATCGCCAACGAGTACGGCGTTGCCACCGCCGCCGATCTGCTGGCCACTCTGGGCCAGGGCAAAAACTCCGCCCGCCACGTGCTCAACAAGCTGTCTCCCGGCAGCACCAACCTGCCCACCGAACCCGTTCCTGAAACCAAGCCCGGCAGCGGCGAGTCGGCCATGTCCGATGCCGTGCGCAAGCTCCATCTCACCGGCTCTGACTCGCTCCAGGTCGAGGGCCAGAACGACCTGCTCGTCTATCGTGCCCGCTGTTGCAACCCCATTCGCGGCGAAGAGATCGTGGGTTACGTCACCCGCGGCAAAGGCGTCGCCGTCCACGCCCGCAGTTGCTCCAATGTGCAGAATCTGCTCTACGAGAGCGACCGCCGCATCGCCGTCGAGTGGTCCCGTGTCGGCGACCAGGCCGGCCGTCCCCAGCGTTATCCAGTCAAAATCACCGTCTCCTGTGACGACCGCACCGGCATGTTGAAGGAGCTAACCGCCGTAATCTCCGACGACAACACCAATATCCGCAACGTAGATATCAGCCGCAACGAAGACGGCGAAGCCTCCATAGCCTTCGTAGTAGAAGCCGAAGACCTCCGCCACCTCAACCGCATGGTCCTCGGCATTCGCCGAGTAGCCGGCGTCCGCGCAGTGCAGCGCACCTCGAAGCTGTAGGTAGCAGGCAAGATTCGGTTCAGCGCAGACGGGTGCCCCCGGTCCCGGTGAGATTTCCAGACTATGAGGGTGCCCCCGGTCCCTCGCCTTTGGGGACCGGGGAGGGTGGCCTCAACTTCCCTGTCGAGTTGATTCGGAGATGCGGTATTCTGGCAGTACATGAAAGGCCGGCGCATCCGCTACCAGCAAACAGGGGAGTTTCACTTCCTCACATTCAGCAGTTTCCATCGTCTGCCCTATCTGTCGACGGTCGCGGCAATGGAACTTTTTGAAGATGCATTGGAGCGCGTTCGGCTGCGTTATCTCTTTGCAGTTGCTGGTTACGTGGTCATGCCGGAGCATGTGCATCTGTTGGTCAATGAGCCATGGCGCGGGCTTTTATCCAGAACCGTTCAGGCTCTCAAGCTGTCAGTTACGATGCGCAGCCGCGAAAGACCTTTTTGGCAGGCGCATTATTATGATTTCAACGTCTTAACGCACGAGAAGTTCGTGGAGAAGTTGCGCTATATTCATCGGAACCCTGTCCGGCGCGGACTTGTTGCCAAGCCCGAGGACTGGCGATGGTCAAGCTATCGCCATTATCAAACGGGCATGCGCGGAAGGGTAGAAATCGAGTCCGAATGGACAGCCCGCGAGAGAGGCTGGCAACTACCTGAGTGGATGCGCCACCGCCAGTTCGATTCCCATTCCCCGGTCCCCAAAAGCGAGGGACCAGGGGCACCCTCAACTTGATGGAACCTGTTTGAGACCGGGGCCACCCGCCACGTCTCACGAATTTGAGTTGATCAGCGCGCTTGACTGACAACGCGGTGGTCGGGTCCATTGGGAGGGGTTATCCTCAGCGTAGAACAATCGGGAAAAAAGCTATGGGGACAATTATCACGATTCTTATTCTGGTGCTCTATGGATTGCTCCTTGCCGGCGGGATATATTTCAAGAGCTATTTCAATAAAAGAGGCGAGAACCTCGCCACAAAAGAGGACTTTAGAGAGCTCAAAGCGCAAACGGCTGAACTTAGGCAGACCACAAAGGAGATCGAAGTAAAGATCGACGATCAGGTATGGAACCGACAACGCCAATGGGAATTAAGGAGAGATGTCCTATTCGACACATCTCGACGCCTGGCACAGGTCGATGATGCCCTGCTATCTCTTAATACAGTGAGCTGCGATCCGGCCACAGATGGCGATCCGGCTTGGCTTGAGGCAAAAATTGAAAGGCAACACAACTGGACGAAAGCATCAACTGCTCTTAGCGAGTCACAATTCTTCGTCGGCGTGGTTTGTGAAAAAGAGACAATCGATGCAATAGATGCGTTCGTCGGAATCTCAAATAAAATTGCCGCCGAGTTGACTAAGAACCGAAACGTCTATTCAGACAGAGCGCTGGAACTCACGAAGAAGCTCTACGCCGCGCGCCATGCAATAAGAAAGGAGCTGGGGATAGATTCGCTCCTCACGTCTCGATCCAATAGAACTTCGGCAACCCCGAATGGCTAGATGGTGTTCCGGTCCACATGGAAGCCGACAATTACGCATGCCCCTCAGATGCGCTATTATCCTTGGCGTCTACGAAAAGGGGATTTGCGATGTTGATTGATGGCGATTTGACCTATGCGGGGATTAGCGTCGTGACGCTCCTGAGTGCAGGCATTGGCGCTTACGTCGGAGCCTACCTCAAGGAGAAGGGAAAGAACACCGCAACGAAGGAAGACTTCAACGACCTCAAAGAGCAGACGCGCCAGCTCACGCATGCTACAAAAGAGATCGAAACAAAGATCGATGATCAAGTGTGGAATCGTCAACGCCAATGGGAGATGAAAAAAGAGATATTCACAGAGGCGACACGAATCGTCGCCAAAGCCGACGAGACGCTCGCGCGAACTGTCAGCGCATATCTGAACGGCCAATCAGTTCGTGAAGGAATTGATCAATGTGAGGAGTATTGGTACCAACTGGCAGCACAGGGTAGCTCGATCATGATCATTGCAGATGCGAGCACGATCGAAATTTCTTCGAGCATGGTTAAGGCGTTCATTGATACGGTGTTGTCTTTAAATCCGAATGAGGATAATCGTGTGGACGCAAGACAAAGGTTTGATAAATTCCGAACTTTGCGGGCGGGATTCCATGTTTGCACGCGAAAGGAACTAGGAATCAAATTGGACCTGGCGGGTCCCCCCGGTCCCGGGGAGATCTCCAGTCCACTCTGAGGGTGCCCCCGGTCCCTCGCTTTTGGGGACCGGGGATGGAACCACCACGCTACTCAGACTTCCCGATTGGGAATGTGGGAACAGACGCAGCGGGATGCTCTTGTGGGCTGAGGCTCCCTACGTCTTGCGGAGGCATCCGCAGTTTTTGCAGATTATTTCCCGCATCCTGCTAGCCTTCAAACAAGCGCCCATCCAGGATGGGACTAGGCGAGCCTGAACAGCCGGGTACCCCCCTACCCCCCTATCCGGTAGTAACCATCCGGAAGTAATCGCATATTGGCTGATTGATAACTAGACAGGAAACTGTAACAAATTTATTATCAACTATTTAGCCATGAGAGGCCGATATTTTTCGCCGTGGACTAGAGTGGCAATTCCACGATTGTTCTAAATCGCTCAGACCTATAAAAAGCGAAATGCGATGCTGTCACTATATGCATTCTGTAATAAAGGAGATCCCATGTCGTTTGGAATTTACGCTGCCGGATTCGCAATCCTGATTGGCGGGCTGGCCTACGCCGCGCACCTGATGCGTATGCCAACGCATTGGATTGTAGCCGGAGCGATTGTCATGGCAGGCATAGGGATTCTGTCGGCCGTAAAAGCCACGCGGAATAAAGACGTATCCAGCTAACGGTCAGTGACGTAGCGATGCGCAGCCAGCCGCCTCGCAAACTCAGCCTCAAACCAGCTTCAGCGCCGCCGTCCCTTTGCTAGGCGGAATAAAGCTCTCCGCCCGCGAGGCGATCGCGAGCTTTTCGCGCCCGATGAGTTTGCGAATCTGCCCGCGCGCATGGTCGGCCCACGGACCGCGGTTGTCCAGCCGGATGTAAGCCTGCCAATGGCGCAGCGCATTGCGGCGCTGCCCTTTCCGCTCGAAGGCCAGCGCCAGATTATAGTGGGCGTCGGCGTAGCGTGGCGCAAGCGTAACCGCCTGCAGATAGGCGGCGATGGACTCATCCAGCCGCAGCAGCTCGTCCAGCACGTTGCCCAGATCGAAGTAGGCCAGTACATACGAAGGATCAGCCACCGTAGCGCGGCGATAAAGCTCCTCGGCCAAAGCATAATTGCGCTGGTGGAAGAGAATGGTGCCCATGTTGATGTAGGCCGCCGCGTACTCCGGATCGATCTCCAGAATCTCCTTATACAGCAGAATGGCGCGCTGCCTTTCACCCGCCTCCTCTGCCTGCACAGCAGCCAGAAAGCGGTCCTGCACGCCGCTCGGGAGCGCCACGCCCGGCCGGCGCAGCGAATACAGGTCGGAACCGGCCGACGACGGATCAATCCGATCAACCCGCTCAAAGTCAAAGAGCAACTGGCGGCGAATCGGGTCAACCATCGCTCCGCGATGACGGAAGGCCAGCCGGGTCCCGGTTCTGATCACGCAGGCCTCCAGCAGCGGATTGTCCATGCCCGCCACGGCCTTCATGGCCATGACCGAGTGCCGGATAGAGGCCGCGGAAACGTCCTCCTCCCGCAGCGCGCGCAGAATCCTTAACTGCCCAAGATCCTGGAATGAATAGGTCTGCCGCTGAGGAATCAGTCCGGCTCGCTCCCAGCCCTGCAACTGGTGGGAACTAATCTGCAAGATACGCAACACATCCTGACGGCTATAGCTGGTCACTCTTGCGTACTCCCAAGGGGTTTCACCACCCCCAGCGGCGATGGTCTGTCTCTGGGAACCCCGGTTACGGCTCTGTCGCGGAAATTCACCTTGTCTTCTGAACTCGAATTCCCGAATCAGGTCCTGATCGTAACGTATGGAACAGATACGGAGGAACCGCTCTTGCTCACGATTATGCCAAGAGTATGCGTGGATAAACGGATTAGAACTACCGTCTTAGCAAAAAAATACGTGGATAACCGGTACCTGTCTTGGTTCGCGCCGTACGCACGCAGTTTTCACCCCTGTGGATAACCGAGCAGAAGTGGACAAAACGCGGCTTAACCCTAGCGAACCCCATGAGCATATTTTAATAATTGGATCGCAGAGGATCGGAGGAAGGAAGTGGAGCCGACGGCCAGACTTGAACTGGCGACCTGCTGATTACGAATCAGCTGCTCTACCAACTGAGCTACATCGGCTTGCTCGTTTGATTTTATCCTGACCGATGGGCAGCGTAAAGCGGCTATACTGCTGCCCATGCAAGCAAACCCGTTAGAGGAATGGCAAAGACTCTCAGAACTCTACCGCGAGAAGAACGAAGAAGAACTGCGCGAGCTCGCGAACGACTTCACCGATCTCACCGAAACAGCGCAGCAGGTTTTGCGCGACGAGATGAGAAAGCGCAGCATGGGCGACCCAGGAGCGCCTCACGTAGCTCAGAACCATGCGGACAGTCCGCATGCCGAACCAAATCCTCTCGCAACCCTCCTCCACGAGCCGCAGAATCACGGCTACGATCCCTTTTTCGGCCAGGAAGAGACCGATCAGCCGCATGAATACACGTGGAAAACGCCGTTGTGCGAGTGTGAAGATCGGGAAGAGATGTGGCAGCTCTCCGAGGTTTTGCGCCGCGCCGGCATTGAGAGCTGGATCGAGCAACCCGGTTCGCGTTATTCATTCGGCGCCGTCAATCCCCGTCTTCTTGTTGCTGCCGATCAGCTCGAACAAGCGCGCACCGTTGCCACGCAGCCCATCCCGCAGGAAATCATCGAGCAATCCAAAATCGACCAGCCTGAGTTCGAGCCGCCCCCATGTCCGCAATGCGGCGCCAAAGATCCTGTACTTCAAGCGGTCGATCCCGCCAATTCCTGGCTTTGCGAAGTCTGCGGAAAGCAGTGGACCGATTCAGCTCCTGATCAGAAACAGGCCCCCGAAACAGCCGGCTCATAACCCCTTTAAAACGGAAAGAGCCGCCCGGCAACAGGGCAGCTCTCTCCTCAGGGAGAATAGTTCCAACGGAGGCAAAACCATCAGAACTTTCTGGCTGCATAGTAGGAGCGGGGGGTGGGATAGTCAAGAAGAAATCTGGGGAGAAATAATTCGTTTAGATTAAGCAACTTACAAATTACTATTCTTTAATATGTGAAGCCGTGCTTTCGACGTGTCTTCGCCTGTTTACCCCCTTGTATTCCCGTTATTTATGGGTGTTTTCTCCGGTTAATCTCCTGTTTTCCACAGGTTTGAAGGCACACTTAGTCCTCCCGGTGCGGCTTGTCAATTGTCGGTTCTGGTTCAACCCACTCCTCTCGCAGATCGATGCGGATGAATTCCTCGTCGTAAACCGACGAAATCGGCTTGCCTCGCGCCATGCGATAGAGCGCTCGCCCCCCGCCAAGAAAGAATCCGAGCAGGATTGCGGCGCTCGAACCGATCAACACCAGCGCGAAGATGCCCAGAAGCAGCTTTCCAGTCTTCGCCACCTCCGATTCCGTGGGCTGAGGAATCGAAGTGAGGTCTGATTCGAAGTGAACCGTGGCCAGCAATCTTTGACTCTCGTCTTGAATCGCGTCTCCGCTTACCACTGCAATCAACGGCCCGCTGCGGCGCACCCCGAGTGATGCCTGGCCGGAGTCCACCAGCGGCTTGGGCCACGGCGGTTGTGCCTTGCTTCCCGCTTTGATGTACTCGCGAATCTTCGTCTCCATCGCCATCGCCATCTGCGGCGTGGGATAGTCGATGATGGTCAGCGTAGCCGGGCCGGAGCGCAGCGAGTAATTTGCGGTCACAGTCTCCGCGCCGCGGTCAAAGCCCACCAGCTCCGCAGGCAGCACGCCGCCCGCTCCCGCATAGCTCGCCGGTCCCACGGCGTAGTGGGTGGTTTGTCCGTCCAGCGACTGCTTGGGCAGAGAAGCCAGAATCGGCGGCATGATCGTCCTGTTCCTCTCGGGAACGGGCAACTGGCCCGCCAGCTCACGCAGCTCAGCCCCGGACATAGGACCGACCTGGGAGAAATTCGCATCCACCATGATATTGCCAAGCCAGAACAGCACGCGATTGTGACTGGAGGTTGCGCCTGATCCGATCTCTTCCTTCGGCCATCCATTCTGCCTGTAGAATGTATAGGCTCCGTAAGCCCCGCTGGAATCGTGAAAGCGCAGCGCGCACAGGCCCAGAGTTTCGCCGCTGCGTTTGTAACTGCCCAGTGAGCCGTCTGTAAATTCGTATTCCTTCAGAGCCGCGGCATTCGCCGGGTCTGCCTGTGCTGCATCGGTAATCTTTTTAGGTGTCTCCGCCGCAACCCATCCGGCAAACGCGTCGGGGAGCAGGGCCTTCAGCACTGGAGGAAGCAGCAAGTGCGTCGCGCCCTTAGTATCTGTAGCCTTCACCGGCGCAGCCTGCCTCTGTGTGGCGTTTGCGCCGCCGACGAACATCGCTGCCACTCCCAGCGAACAGGCCAAATTTGAAATCCAACGCATCAACACGCTCCAGCCTTCAGGGTACACGCTACCACCCTAATGGCGGAGATGCTGACGGCGATGCATCGGCGCGGCGTGGATAATCTATTTTGGCCCGCGCAGGTTTTCAACGCCGTGCTCGCCCGCGGGGTTCCTGCCCTCTCGCGCGGGAAGCAGAAACCAAGTCGCAATTGCGGCAAACAGAATCAGCGCGCATGCGAGCGAATCGCCGTGCAGCCCAAAAATCTGCACCGCAATCACGGTCGCGACAATAAAACATCCACCCCACAGGCAAAAGCAAGCCAGCCAGCGCACCACCGGCCCCAACCACGGGAACTCGAGCATCCCCCGCGCCGCCTTGCGGAAATACCCCAGCGGATCCGCATAGAACTTGCGTGCCATATAGATCACGTAGCCGCCCAAAGCAGCACGCAAGCCCACGGCCGCAATCGGATTAGAGAGCAATTGTCCAGGATTAATCATCATCAAACCCGAAGCCCGTCAACCCCATCATGCCACACAATCGGCCTCGGAGTTTTCTCAGGCGAAGCTTGGCTCAGGCGACTTCAGGTGCGCTCGGAATGGGTGGCGCAGGAGGAACAAGAATTTCCCCAAGAGCCTGATATCGGCCGCCATAGAAGATTAATGCATAATTGCGAATCCAGGTTGCAATGGGTCCGCCGAGACTGATGGCCACAAACAAGCCAATAACAAAAGTAAATAGTCCGACAATCGCTTCGAGAGCAATGAGAAATATCCTGGTCATACCGGTGGCATTCGCCAGTGCGGCATTGAAACCTATCTCGGATATCGCGAGAATCCCAAAGATGACGAGCAAAGGGATAAACAGGGCCATGAACAAACCCAGCCCCGCGAGAGCAGGAAGCACCAGTCGAAGGAAAGCATAGAAAAGAAATGCGCCCTTCTCCGCTTTGATACGTGCGCATGCGGCTAGCCATGCTTCCCGGACTGAGGCATTTTCAAGCGCCATATGCGGCAGCATGAGGTCACGAAGGATCAGGTCCACCACACAGCACAACAGGACCACCACTAAAATGACCGCTAACGCCGGGAGAAACAGCAGAATGAAGCCGCCTACAGGGAATTTGCCGGGCTCGGCAGCGCGAAAAAGATCGATAAAGCCGAAGACGAAAGGCAACGCCGCCAGAGCCACGACGACAATAAAGACGACCGCGACAATCAGATTCAACTTGAAGAATCGCGTCGCCTGCGCGCGATAGAGTCTCCATCCCGGCCGAATCTCCTTGGTCTGATGAGCCAGGCAGTGAAAAAAGGCAAAGCGGAGCCGCGTAACGAGGTAGAAGATGAAGATGCCGATAGCGATCGCTACCAGAGCTGCAAGTACTATGAGAGCGATGATTTCATTTGACAGATGAAAGCCCGTGAAGGCACCGGGTGAATAGCCGGAGCCGGACGAAGAATGTTGGTTCGTCGAATAGTTGAAACGTGCCGAAAATCCTTCGGTGATGCATGCCACCACTGACAGTTTCAGATAAGTACCCCACGCAAAGGGGCGGAAGAGATAGTTTTTTGTTCGCTCAATGGCAGGGGATACGGCTTGCGAGGCAGAGAAGACTTTCATGTGGCTTGCTCCCGGCGAAGCCAGCGTACCACAACACTAGTTAACAGCGCGACAGAATAGCAGCGCGACTTACCTCCGTCCACCAAGCATCAAACGCCGCTAGCGACCGCTCGCACACCAGCCTGTGCCGTTCCTTTTTGTCGCGAATCTTCTTGCGCACTTCTTCCTCAAGCGGTTCCAGCAAGTCGAAGGTAATATTTGCCGGTTGAAAGACTTTAGGGTCGGCATGAGTAATGTAGTGAACCAGCGAACCGAGAGCGCAGGCGCGAGGCGCAGGCACCGGTTCTTCGCCGCGGGCAAGCGCAGCCGCATAAATCCCCGCCAGCTGCCCTGTTGCGATCGATTCCGTATACCCCTCGACCCCGCAAAGCTGTCCGGCAAACAAAAGCCTCGGTTCCTTTTTCAGCCGCAGCGTCTCGTCCAGCAGCAGCGGCGCCTGGATATATGTATTGCGATGAATCTGCCCGTAGCGCAGGAAGCGCGCATTTCCAAGCCCCGGAATCAGCCGCAGCACGCGAGCCTGCTCGCCAAATTTCAAATGATTCTGAAAGCCCACCAGGTTATAGCTGTCGGCGCGCAGATTTTCTTTTCGTAACTGCACCACCGCCCAGGGCGTTTTTCCAGTGCGCGGGTCGCGCAACCCCACCGGCTTCATCGGTCCAAAGCGCAAAGTATCGCGCCCACGCCGCGCCAGCACCTCGATGGGCAGGCAACCCTCGAAGTAATCCAGCTTCTCCCACTCCTTGCTTTCCGCAGCCTCGGCCTCCAGCAGCGCATCCAGAAAGCGGTCGAACTCCACGCGATCCATCGGGCAGTTGATGTAGTCCGCCGTCCCCTTGTCCCAGCGCGCAGCAAAGTAAACCCGCTCCAAATCAATCGAGTCTGCATCTACAATCGGCGAAATGGAATCGTAGAAAGCCAGGTGCTCTGACCCTGTAATGCGCGCGATCTCGGCGCTCAGCGCATCGGTGGTAAGCGGCCCGGTTGCGACAATGGTGCAGCCCTCCGAGCCGTCCTCGTTTGAGCCCAGCGATGTAATCTCTTCACGAATGACGAGAATCCGTGGCTCAGCCGCAATCGCCTCTGTAATCAGCCGCGAAAACTGAACGCGATCGACGGCCAGCGCGTGGCCTGCTGGTACGGCACATGCATCTGCAAGCTGCAAGAGCGCGGAACCCCCGCGTCGCATCTCCTGCTTCAGCAGCCACGGCGCCGTATTAAGCGACTCGCTCTTCAGCGAATTGGAGCAAACCAGCTCACCGAACTCCGTCGTCTGGTGCGCCGGCGTGAGCCTCGGCTTCCCGTCCACCACAGCCCGCATCTCGTAGAGATCAACCTGGCAGCCCAGCCGCGCCGCTGTCAGAGCAGCCTCGGGTCCAGCCAGCCCTCCACCGATGACTCTGATTTTCATTGGACGGCCTCCTGATCTACGAATCTTATGGCGCGCAAGCGCCGTCTGCCCCACCGCAAGTGGCCTCACAGCGCGGCCTCCGCTTGTTTCTCCGGGCTGGCCAGCCGCTGGATCGCCTCGCCGCTCACGCGCACATTCCGCCACTCATCCAGAAATTCCGCGCCCATAGCCCTGTAAAACTCGATTGCCGGGGTATTCCAGTCCAACACCTCCCACTGCAAACGCTCGCAGCCTTTCTCTACGGCGATGGCCGCAACCCGCTTCAGCAGCGCCTTGCCGATGCCCAGCCCGCGAAACTCCGGATGGACAAAGAGGTCCTCTAAGTAAATCCCCGGCTGTCCCATCCAGGTGGAGTAGTTGAAAAAATAAAGCGCAAATCCCGCCGGATGGTCGTCGTGTTCGGCTATCAGGCAGAAATAAAAGGGGCTGGGGCCAAAGCCGTCCCGCATCAGTCCCGCTTCGGTCGCCGTCACAGCATCCGGTGCTCGCTCGTAGACGGCCAATGCGCGAATAAAAGCCAGAATCTGCGGCACATCCGCCGAAGTTGCGGTACGAATCGTGGTTGCCATGCCCCTATTTTAGAGTGTGATACAGGCCACACACGACCCTATCCGAAGGCTCTACGATAGAAAGATCGTTACGGGCTGGATCCAGCTTGATTGTTGAGCGGCAGCAAACAGCCCGCGGCTGAGTTCAAGAGTCGATTCGATTTGGATTCCAGGCATTTGTGGCACTGCGGGAGTTCTATTGCTCCTCGAGTGCCCTTGTGTTGAGCAGCCTATTGGATTTAACGTTGTTGCTGCCTGTTTTGGACTTTGGCACGCGGTTCGAAAGGCGCGCCCACCGGAGAAACGCTGTTGGCGTCGGTCTATTTGCGACCGGGAAAATATGACTTTATTGAGCCCGCGGGCTGCTTCGTTCCCGCCGCTCCCAAGGAGAAGAATATGAAACGCACTCTTGCATTTTGGTTGCCTGCCGTGGCGGGCCTGCTGGCTTTTGCCCTCTTGCCCGCGCTCGCGCAAACGCCCACGGATGCCTCAGCGTCCACGGGTAAAATTTACGGAACCGTTACCGGTGAACACAACCACTCGCTCGCGTCCTCAGGCACGGTTGACCTCTCGGCCATTGGCGGCAAAAAAGGAGATTACAAATTCAAGATTTCGAAAACCGGCACTTATAGCGGCGAACTTCCTGCCGGCACCTACTCCGCGCGAGTGATCATGCAAGATCAAACCGGGTTCGCGGAGTATTCCAAGACAGATGTCATGGTGATGGTCACTGCCGGGCAGGATACGCAGCAAGACATCGACCTCGGCAATCTTGGGGCGTCCAAGTCTGTGTTGGGCACTCCTGCATCGTCTGCTTCTGCGTCGTACACTCCCGCGCAGTCCGCTCCCATCAAGGGAGCCAGCGGCTCGATCCATGGCCGCGTCATCGGTCCGGACGGGTTGCCCACTCCGGCCGGCACGGTGAGCCTCTCCATCGATGGCGGACCGACCGCCAAGTACTCCTTTCCGGTCAGCTCGGATGGCAATTATTCCGGCGTTGCATCTCCTGGCAAGTACACCTTGGTCTTCCGCGCGCCGAATACGCCGGCCAACAAAGTTGTCGATCAAATCAATGACATAAAGATCGTCGCCGGTCAGGATCTGGCGCAGGACGACGACATGTCCCGCAAGGAATACCTCGACAAGTTGAGCCCGGAGGCGAAAAAGCAGATCGAGGAGATCAAGAAGGCGAACGCAGCGGTGATGCAGCAGAACGCAACCATAAAGAATATCAACGCGGATATCAAGCTTGTGATTCAGGATTTTTCTGACGCCATCATTACCAAGGACCCTGCGGTCAAGATTGCCAAGTACCAGGACGCGGAAACCATCATGCTCAGGGACACTGCAGCCAAGCCGGATGCTTCCACGTTGTGGGCGCAACTAGGACAGGCACAGACAGGTCTGGGTTATGCGCAAAACGACACCAAGAAGTACGACGAAGCGATTGTCAGCTTGAAGAAAGCAATCGATATGGAGGCCGCGGCCAAAAAGCCAAGTGGCGCCGTTCAAGCCTCGGCAGAATCCAACCTGGGTGAAATCTACGCACGTACCGGCAAAATTCCGGATGCAAATGCCGCATTCGACGCCGCCGCCAAGGCCGATCCAACACGGGCGGCTACCTTCCTGAAGAACGAAGCGATCATCTTCTCGCAGGTGGGCAATTCGGATGCTCAGGCTGCTGCAGCGGACGAGGCCATCAAAGCTGATCCTAAACAAGCGATCCCTTATTACCTCAAGGCCCAGGGGCTTATCTCCAAAGCCACTTACGATACCAAGACGGGGCAGTACACTCTGCCTCCCGGTTGCGCGGAGGCCTACCAGATGTACCTTCAGCTGGCCCCAAACGGAGCCTATGCCGATGAGGTGAAGGGCGTCCTGGCTCAGTCCACACAGAAAGCCACCACCACCAAGGGCAGCAAGACGAAGTAGGCAAATTCGTGCGTGGTTACTGAAGGGCGTCCGCAACAGCGGGCGCCCTTCGTATTTACCGCATTCTCTTCAGGCTAATTCTGTTCGAGCCAAATTCCATCCGGGCCAATTGCATTCAAACCAATCTATCGAATCTTTACGCGCTTACCCGTTATGCTCTTCTTTCCCGAGACGCAACTGTGCCCAGGCAGAGCGAACCGCAGCGGCCAGTCCACAGCTTCACGAATTCCGATGCGTGCCGTAACCAGCACCTCGGAAACTTTGTAGCCGTCGTCCCGTATTTGGAGCGGCGAGGCGGCATCGAGCAAATCTACACCATTGTGACTCAACCGGTTAAGCTCGAGCGCCTGGCAAAGCCGGCTGGGGCCGGAGGTAAGCTGGCAGGCAGATACCCCAGGTGGAAGATCGCGATTCCGAGCCATTTGATCTGCGCCGATCATCGGTTCCAGCGCGCGCAGCAATATTCCTCCCGCGCGTCCCTCCGTCTCGCAACTGACATTCATGCAGTAGTAGCGCCCGTAGATTGCATAAACATAGGCGTACCCTGCGGGACCAAAGAGAACAGAGTTCCGTGGCGTGGGCCCCCGATGGCTGTGCGCAGCCGGATCGGGTGGATCATTGTGCGGTCCCAGGTAAGCCTCAACCTCCACAATCCTCCCCGCCAAAACTCCTGAGGCCGAAGCGTGTACCAGCAATTTGCCTAGCAGCCGCGGCGCCACCACTTCCGGCCGCGCCTCAAAGAACGCCCGCGGCGGCAGGCGGCCAGGCAAACGAACCGGGTGCCCCAGGTCTCGCTTTTGAGACCTGGGATTCACGCTACTTATGTGCCTTCTTCCATTCATTCAGCAGCGCAAGCACCTCTTCCGCGTGCCCCTCCGGTGTAACTTTAGGAAAAATATGCAGCAGTGTCTGGTCAGGTCCAATCAGGAAGGTAGTCCGCTCTATGCCGATCACTTTCTTCCCATACATGTTCTTTTCCTTCAGCACGCCAAACTGGTTACACACCTTCTCATCCACGTCGCAAAGCAGCGCGTAAGGCAAATTGAACTTGGCGCGAAATTTAGCCTGATCCTTCGGCGTGTCGCGGCTAATGCCCAGCACCGCCGCGCCGGCCGCCTGAAGTTTTTTGAATGTGTCGCGAAAACCGCAGGCCTCGATGGTGCAGCCCGGCGTATCCGCCCTAGGGTAAAAGAAAAGTATCACCGGCTTGCCGACATAATCGGTGAGGCTTACGGTTTTGTCCTCGTCGGTTTGCAGCGTGAAATTGGCAACCTTCTTGTTCAATTCCATGGGAATATCCTCTTTCGTTTGGATGATATGCATTGGCCATCAGCTTCGATTATTCCCGACGCGGTTGGCAGTTGTCATTGTGCATGCATCAGGCAGGAAACAAGAGGCGGCTGTCGGACAGATCTTACTCGCCCGATGGGCCAGCAAATCTGTATCCTCCAATTAGTGAGCATTATTGCTCACTATATGAAATAAATCTGACCGCTCCGTCAACAATCGTGATGGAATGCACTGATTTTGTCGTACTGCCTCCTATATAATCAGCCTTGTGAGTGGGCCTGTCGCCACTCTCCGAGGATGTCTCATCGAATGATTTCAGCGGTATCCACTTCCCCTCCCGTAATCACAAACGAAGGTCTAACAATTCCGATTACAGAGATACCGGAATTATCTGAACCGACCCCCGTCGCCCCCGCGCCCTCCCGCGCAGTCCCCGCGCGTGCGGAGGTTCGCATGGGCCGGGCCGTCTCCATCAGCGCCGGCATCAACTGGCTCACCGTCACCGTGATCGTCGCATTTCATATCGGCGCTCTGGCGGCGTTTTTCTTTTTCAGTTGGCAGCGCCTGGT
>Ga0181517_10001619_pt1 | contig 24551 bp, 21 predicted proteins | sample PEATcosm2014_Bin_31_FD_119748 | JGI IMG/M metagenome (GOLD analysis project Ga0181517, IMG submission 119748) | Peatland microbial communities from MTU Mesocosm Facility, Houghton, MI, USA - PEATcosm2014_Bin01_30_metaG | ecosystem: Environmental > Terrestrial > Soil > Wetlands > Peat | place... | reverse complement strand
GGAATATCTATGCGTGGCGGTGCAGGCGCATAGCGATATCCGGATTCACAACGAATAAAAGCCAGCAATTTCAATGGGGATTCTGGAACCGGCAATCCGTAAGTGATTCAAATGACTCAAGAAGATTGCGGTCAGACACTTAGAGCCCATCCGGGAAGTTTGAATCCAGATCGACGAGCACATCGACTGGCGCGACGAGGTGAACGGGGGGCGCGACGGCCTCTCGAGCCCGATCCGCAGGGCGTCGGAGATGGCGCCCCGATGCCGGCGCGGACGTAAGGGCAGCGCGCACCGACCGCGATCGACGAGGTGGTGACGGCGCAGCTGAGCATGCCGGTGCGGGCACAGCGCCCGGCGAGCGAGAACGTCACGTGCGGCCCCCGAGATCGGCGGTGATGTCGACCTCCATCAGCAGTTCCGGGCTCGCCAGGCCCTTGATCACGATCGCGCTGAAGGCCGGGGTCACCCCCTTGAGGCGGCGCATCACAACCTGCGTCGCGTCGGTCAGGAAGGCGCGGTCGGTGACGAACAGCGTCGCCTTGGTAACATCCGACAATTTCGCTCCGGCATCGCCGAGCAGAACCTCGACATTGTCCATGGCCTGCTCGGATTGCGCGGCGGTGTCGCCGATGCCGCACATCACCTCGCTGAGGTTGCAACCGGTCTGGCCGCGCAGGATCACGCGGCTGCCGGCACGCACCGCCATGCAGAAGTCGCAGTCGAGCGATTGGCGTTCGGTACCGTATTTCGCCGTGCTCGAATGGTAGCGGCGGAAGCGCTCATGCGCCCCGCCCTGCTTGCGCAGGACCTGCGCGTCGATCTCGAATAGGATTTCCGGCCGCGCGAAGCCGGTGGTGATGATGCCGGTCGACACGGGATGGACGCCGCGCAGATGCTTGCCGATCATCGGATAGACGGCCGTGCGATAGGCGCGGTCGTTGATATAGACGGTGATCTTGCAGACCTCGTCGAGGCTGGAGCCCGCTTCCGCCAGGAGGGTCGCGAGATTGCTCAGCGCAAGATCGGCCTGCTCGGCGGCGTCCTGCGGGCGACGGCCAGGCCCCGCCATCTGGCGGCCGTCGAGCGCAGACCCGGTCTGGCCGCGCACGAACAGCTCCTTCTCGCCGACGGCGACCATGGCGCCCTGCCAGGAGATGTTCTGGCCGAACCAGTTCTTCATCTCGAAGGTGCGGATGCGGCGCGGCGCGGGGCCGATCACCGCCTCGGCGTCGATCTGCACCATCTGCTCGGCGAGCGGGAGCCCGGCGACGACGAGGCCGGTGCTGACCGGGAACACGTCCTTCAGCCGCCGTCCGATCACTTCGTAGACCGGCTTGCGGTGGGCGCGGTCGACGATGCAGGTGGTGAGCTTGGTGATGCCGGCGAGCGAGCTGCCGCCCGCGGTAAGCGCCGCCTCGATGTTGTCGATCGTGGCCTCGGCCTGGGCGGCGGGGTCGCCGAGCCCCGCGACCGAGCCGTCGGGCTTCAGCGCGCTGTGGCCACTGAGGAAGATCCTCTCGCCCGCGCGCACGGCCTCCGCGATCGGCGCGGGGAGGCGCCCGCCCGGAAGGAAGGGCGCGGCATCGAAGGGCAGAAAGCGGTCGAGCGGCATCTGATAGACTCCTAGACCATCTTAATTCAGGGCATGGCAGGGATTCGCTGGCGGGTGTTGCGTAACGTACTGATCTTGCTTAAGGATTGGGTGTCGACTCCATCCTGTCCACGCGAACGCACCGAGCCACATCCCCCATGTCCGACGATAGCCTTCTGCCGTTCGATTTTCCAGCCGTTGAAGGCAAGAAGGTCATTACGGCCTTCGGCGGCGGACGCATCACGTCGGACGGTGGTGTCATGCTGCTCGGCGTTGTGGAGCGGCAGTTGGGATAGCGGAAACCGCGCACGCGGCGCAGAACGGGCCGAGGGCCCTTGCCTCTTCTCTCCCGCAAAGATGCGGATCGGCACCCAAATTTGTTTCTGCGTCAAGCGCGGTGCAGTTCGATGGTTGGCCACTTTGCAGCCACGGCGGACGCGCTGTGAGGTGACGCGTCGCCTCCGTCTTCGCCGGTCGGATCCAACCAGGGGCCGAGCATCGGCGAATGGCTGGTTCCGGGGAGTGTAATGAGCGCCAGGAACATCGGGGACGGTGAAGGTTTTCGGACGCCGGCTATCGCAGGCCGTGGGCCTGGCACGGGGCCGGCGTACGGAAACCGCCCATGCACGAACCCGCGGGGGTGCGGGGGATGTTATGGGGATTTGAAGAGTCCGCTGTCCCCGAGGGGGCGGCGGAACGACTGCTGCGAGGAGCAGGTCGACCGCAATGCGCCGCCGGATAGCGGCGCCGGATGGACAGAACGGCGTGCGTGCTTGTCACCGCCCCGGCGTGATTGCACCCGACTGGCCGGTCTGGCGGTCATTCGCGCGGTTGAGGAGCCGGTGATCGGCGCGAGCACACGGCCCCCCGGAGGCCGAAGCACGACGGCTTGGCCGGCGGTCTGATGTTCATCGGGCCGGATCACCACACGGGGGTCCCGGTACAGGCAGGCGACGATGGCGGCGCGCGCGCCCGAGCGGCACGGCCGAAGATCTCGATGACGACCATTCGGCCACCGCAGCACGGACATGGCGGACGCGGATCCGGTGGCGACGGGGCTTCCTTGACCTCCGCCGGCGCTGGCACGGCGAGCAGTTCCCGGGCCCGCGCGAGGTTGGCCTTGCGGCCGGCGCTGGCGAAGAGGCCGTAGTGGCGGATGCGATGGAAGCCCTTCGGCAAGACATGGAGCAGGAAGCGGTGGATGAACTCGTCAGGGCTGAGTGTCATGGTGCGCTGACGGTCGGCGGCGTCGCGGCGATAGTCCTTGTAGCGGAAGGTGACCCCGGTCTCGTCGAACGCGGTCAGCCGGTGGTCGGCGGCGATGATGAGCATCGTTTCGGCGGCCACCCTGAACAGCAGGTCATAAACCACCGCCTTGTTATGGAACGCGATGTCGGCGATTTCGGCGGGGACCGTGAAGACCACATGGAAGTAGCCGACCAGCAGCAGATCGGTCTCGCGTGCGGCGAGCCACTCCCGTGCCGCCACCCCCTGGCACTTGGGGCAGTGCCGGTTGCGGCAGCTGTTGTAGGCGATGCGGCGATGGCCGCAGTCCTCGCACCCTTCGACGTGGCCGCCGAGCGCCGCCGTGCGACAGGTCTCGATTGCCGACATCACCTTAAGCTGGGCCAGGCTCACGTGGCCGGCGTTCGCCGCCCGCCAGGCTGGTCCATGCATGCGAAAGATATCGGCGACCTCGAGCGCGGGCCGCACCGCGATCAGCCGCCCGGGTCGTCGCCTTCCATCAGTAGCCGGAGATGTTCGAGCGGGCTCGTCACCGCCCGGATCGTCTTGGTGGCGACACGGGCTTAGAGCGCGGTGGTGTCGAGCTTGGAGTGTCCGAGCAGGACCTGGATGACGCGGATGTCGACGTCCTGCTCCAGCAGGTGCGTGGCGAAGCTGTGGCGCAAGGTGTGCGGGGTGACCCGCTTCTTGATGCCGGCCGCCTCCGCCGCCTCGTGAACGGCCCGGTTGATCTGCCGGGTCGAGATGGGTTCGAGAACGCTCTGTCCGGGAAACATCCAGCCCTGCGGCAGCATGACGCCGCGCCGCTTACCCTCGCGCCACCACCGCCGCGGCAGCTCCAGCAGCTGCGGCGACAGCATGGCATTACGGTCCTTGCGCCCCTTGCCCTGCTCGACCCGGATCAGCATCCGCGTGCTGTCGATGTCGCCGACCTTGAGGGCCGCCACCTCCGATACCCGCAGCCCGGCCCCATAGGCGGTGCCGAGAGCCGCCCTGTATTTCGGCCCGGGGGCCGCCTCCAGCAGCCGCCTGACCTCCTCACCGCTGAGCACGGTCGGCAGCCTGCGGGGGTGGCGGACCAGGACAAGCCGGCGCGACAGGTCAGGCCGGTCAAGCGTCACCGTGAAGAAGAAACGCAGCGCCGACACTGAGCAATTGATCGTCGGCGGCTGCACGCCACTCTCGGCCTGATAGACTTGGAAGCAGCGGATGTCCTCGGGTGTCGCGGTGTCAGGCGGCCGCCTGAGAAATGCCGCGAAGTTCCGGACGAACCGGATGTAGTCGCGCTGCGTCGCTTCGCGCAGACCATGCATGGCCATGTCTTCGAGCATGCGTTGGCGCAGCGGGCTGATCGGCTGTGAGTCTGGCTGGTCGGTCACTTTGTCTGCTCCTTGAGCTGAGGGGGGACCCTGCAAGCTCAAAGACAGACCGAAACAGTCTCAACCTTTTACTGCCGCCCTCGAACCCGCCGGCCTCGCCGCAGGTGCCCTCCCGCGAAGCGGATTCGTGCAAGGGCGCCAAGCAGCCGGTCATGCCGTCCCGGAGCGAACGGCCGCTTCTTCCCCGGGACCAGACCTTGGCGGGTTGGACCCGAACGCCCGAGAAGGGTCGCAATCCGCGGTTCGGTCCTTCGCGCGACCAGACCGCTCATATGGGTGGAGGCTGTGTGAAAACGTCGGACCGTAACGGCAACGAGCAACTATGTGACTCTGGGTCGATTCGGCCTGAATCTTTCCGCATGCTGGCCCGGCCGCTCTTAACACATAGTTACGCGGTCGCTCTCGGCAGCCACGTTTTCACACAGCCTCGGTGGTTACCGGCCCCGAGGTCTCTCGGACATTTGTTAAGTGCACCCCTATTTGGGCCTCGTCGGCACCGCGCAGCTGCGATAAGCGGCGGGCCCGAGACGCGAGCAAAAACAAACTGAAGGAACGATCCCATGCGCTGGCCCGCTTTGGCTGTGCTCGCTGTCATAGCCCCGACTTTTGCCCGGGCCGAGGTGGTCAAGTTCGAGGTCACCGCCACGCAGGCGCCCGCTTTGGAAGGCCGCGCGTTCGGGTCGGCCGGGACCGCCGAGAAGATAACAGCCCGCGCAACCATCGCGCTGGACCCGACGGACCCGCACAACGCGGTCATTGCCGATCTCGGCGCCGCACCCCGCAACGCCGACGGCCGTGTCACGGCGGTGACGGATGTCGTCATCCTGCGACCGCAGCACCCGAACGGAACCTTGCTGTTCGAGGTGCTCAACCGGGGAAACAAGCTGATTACCGGCTGGACGCAAGACACCGACGGCCCGTCCGGCAACAGGCTCGAAAAGGCGGCCGACGCGGGCAACGGCTACCTGCTGGAGAACGGCTACACGTTGGTGTGGGCCGCTTGGCAGGCGGACGCGCCGGCGGCACCTGGCGCGATGAGGATCGAGGTTCCGACCGTGCCCGGGATGACCGGGCCGTCGCGGGAGGAATTCGTCCTGCCGTCGGGACCGGGTCCACACCGGATCGCCCTCTCCTACCCGGTCGCGGACCCGGCCAGCGCGCAGCTCGCCGTGCACGCCCGCGCCGACGAGCCCCGCAAGGCGCTGGGCAAGGCCACCCTGATCGATCCGACGACCATCGAGGTCACGCCAGCGGCCGGTATGCCGGCGAACGCGCTCTATGAGCTCACCTATACGGCGAAAGACCCGAAGGTCACGGGGATGGGGCTCGCTGCCATCCGCGACGTCACGGCCTTCCTGCGTCGAGACGGATCGGCGATGAACCCGCTCGCCACGGTGGGCCAAACCGGTATCCAGCGCGCGATCGGCTTAGGGATCTCGCAATCCGGCCGCGTGCTGCGCGACTTCATCTATTTCGGCATGAACCAGGATGAGCGTGGGCGTCTGGTGTTCGAGGGCGCCATGCCGATCATCCCGGGCGCGCGCCGCAGCTTCACCAACGCCCGCTTCGCCCAACCAGGCCGCAATCCCGGCCCGCAATTCGACCGGCTCTACCCGGTGCTGCAGTTCCCCTTCACCTACCCGGTGCTGGACGACCCGATCAGCGGTAAGCGCGACGGCATCCTGCTCCGTTGCCGTCTCTCCAACAGCTGCCCCCACGTCATGCAGATGGACTCGGAGTTCGAGTTCTGGGGCTCGCAGACGAGCCTGTTGGTGACGGACCCACAAGGCTATCCGGTCGACATGCCGGCGGACGTACGGCTTTACCTGTCGACGGGCGCGCCGCACTTCAACGCGGCGGACGCCGTGATGATGAAACTCCCGGCCTGCGCCCTGCCGGTCGACCCCCATAGCATTCGTATGGCGCTGCGCGCGTTGATCGCGGACATGCAGGCCTGGATCGCGGACGGGACCGAGCCACCTGCCAGCCGGTATCCAGACATCGGCCAGGGCACACTGGTGCCGCACGACCGCGCCTATCCGCCGATCCCCGGCCTGGGCTATCGCGCCCAGTATGTGCGCGCCTACCTGATCGAACAGGGCGAAGGCGTCCCGCAGATCAAAGGCGAATACCCTCTGTTCGCGCCGAGGGCCGGGCTCGACGGCAATGCGATCGCCGGCATCCGCATGCCGATCATCGCTGTCCCGCGCGCGACCTACACGGGCTGGAACCCGCAGGCGGGCGTCCAGGGTCCACAGGAGCTATGCACGCAGCTCGGTGGCGTGCTGCCCCTGCCCGCGACCGCCGCCGCGGCGCGCGCCGACAACGACCCGCGTCCCTCGATCGAGGAGCTCTATCCCACCCCCGCCGCCTACGTGGACGCCGTTGGCGTGGCCACGGCAGAGCTGCTGCACAGCCGGCTGATACTGCCACAAGACGCGGTCGTGGCACTGGAGGCGGCCCGTTCAGGTACGCTGGCGAAGCTCGGAAAATGACCGCTTCGGCCAAGATCGGACCTGGGACCAGCCGCGGCGAAGGTCAGCAAAGGGTCGACCTCGGCTATCTGACTACGCCGGCGAGGCTTGAGGGCCGTGACCGCCCAGCGGCCGACAACGGTTCCACGAGCCTTCCGATCAGATCACCGCGGCCTGCGCCATCGCCGTCGAGGAACGCGACAACGGTGCAGGATGCATCGGCAGCCGCCGCTCCTTCGGCACAGGGACGCCCGTAGCGAGGCGTGGAAACGGCGATGATGCGGGCCCCGGCTGTGCGGCCGCCACTGGCGATATGCCGTGGGTGCCGCCACCATCAACCATAATCCCCTCGCATACCACGTCGCGCGGCAGCCCGCTCACCGCGAAGCCGATTGCCTCGGCTTCGTTCAGCACCGGGATAGCGACGGCTACATGCTCCGCGGCAGCCCGCATCCCCGACAAGGCTCCGACGGCGCGTCCGGGCCTCTCACGCTTGGCATGCCGTCACTTCGGTTGCCGGGCCGCCGGTGTCGACCAGGCCGGACAAGGCGGCTGCGTCAGCTCGGGCGGACGTTCCACGGGTAGGAGGAAATGCCCTGAACCACGCCGGTGATCCGCCTGGTGAACGCCGTCTTCACGAAATACTGGCCGAGCGGCACCGTCGCCACGTCGGCCAGCGCAATGTCGTTCAGTTCCGTGGCGATCCGCTTCTGCGATGCTTCGTCCGGCGCGTTAAGGAACGCTTCGACCTTGGCCTCGGCCTCCGGGCTCTTCCACCACCCGAACCAACCGTCAGTCCCCTGGCCGCGCACCAGGGCGGAGATGGTCGGGTTCGCGTAGCCGACCGCCGGGCCGGCGGTAACGAACATGCTCCAGCCGCCCTTGTCCACCGGCTCGCGCGAGGCACGGCGCTGGACCACGCTTCCCCAGTCGCTGACCGCCAGCTCGACGTTCATGCCGAGATCCTTGAGCAGCCCGTAGGCCACCTGGCCGAACGCGGTGATCACCGGCAGGTCGGACGCGGAGATGACGACGGTCCTTTCGCCGGCATAGCCCGATGCCTTGAGCATCCTCCTGGCTTCGTCAAGGTCGGTCCGCATGATCCTCCGGCCCAGCGTCTCGTCGGCATAGGGCGTGCCGCACGGGAAGAGGCTGAGGCATTGGCGGTACATGGAGGCATCGTTGCCGACATAGGCCATCAGGAAATCTTTCTGGTTGACGGCCATGAGCACGGCGCGGCGCACGGCGGGGTTGTTGAAGGGCGGCTGCAGGCAGTTCATCCTGGCCATGGCCAGCCGCCCGGCCGGCTGGTCTATCTGCAGGACCATGCCCGCTCGCTCCAGGGTCGCGTAAAGATCCGGCAGCGGCTGCGCCCACCAGTCGATCTCGCCCTGCTGCATGGCGACGGCGACAGTCGCAGGGTCGGGGAGGATGTGCCACTCGATGCGCGGGAAATGGGCCACCTTGGCGCCCGTCGCCCACTCCGGCGGCTCGTTGCGCGGCACGTAGCCGTCGAACTTGGCGTAGACCACGCGGCTGCCATCCACCCATTCCTCCTTGACGAAGCGGTAGGGGCCCGAGCCCGTGGGGTCAGTGATGGCCTTGAACGGGTCGGTGCGGGCGACGCGCTCCGGCATGATGAAGAGGCCGGACGTGTCCGGCTTGGCGAGCGCGCTCAGGAGCAGGGGGAATGGACGGGTGAGCCGGATGACGAGCGTGCGGTCGTCGGGGGTTTCGTACTTCTCCACGACCTTGCCGAGCAGCTGGCCGAACACGTCGCGCCTGGTCCAGCGCTCGATACTGGCGGCGCAGTCGATGCTGCGGACTGGGATGTTGTCGTGGAACGCGAGCGACTCGCGAAGCCTGATAGTCCAGGCCCGGCCGTCGGGCGAGACCTCGTGCCCTTCCGCCATCTGCGGGCGCGGCTGCAGCCCGGCATCGATAGCGTAAAGCTGGTCGTAGACGTAGTAGGAGTGGTTCGTCGTGACCGTCGCCGTCGTCCAAACCGGGTCCAGCGTGGCGAGATTTGCCTCTGGAACGAAACGAAGCGTGGGCACGGTTTCGGCGATCGCCGGGCGGGCGAGGGCGGGGATGCAGGCTGCTGCGGCGCCCTTCAGGAAGCTACGACGTTGCATGCTTCGTCCCTTCTGGAGATGCGGAGAAAACGGGGGGCGGGTCGTGGAGCGTTGCGGGCGGCACGTCAGGAACGGCCTCCGGCACGTTTGCGCACGGAAGCACGCACATGGCCGAACGGCAGGGTCGAGGGATCGGCGATGACCGGACCGGGCGCGGCGGCGATGATGATGCGTTCGGCGATCGGCTCGAAATCGGCCCGGAAGTGCACGGACGATTTCAGGACGATGATCGGGCAATGCGCAGGCTCGACGCCCAGATGCCGCAGGATTGCCTGATCGGCGGCCTGGATCTTTCGGCTGGTGACGATGACGCGGATGCCGGGAGGGAATTCCACCAGCGCGGTCGGGCCGAGATTGGCCATGTTGCCCTGGCCCATCGGGCCGGTCAGGGGGAAGCTGCCGTGACCGAGCCGGAGCACCTGCGCCTCGCCGGTCAAGGGAACGCCGTCGGATCTGCCGCCGAGTGGAAGCGCCACGGTAGTGCCTTCGCCGGCGGCGTGGCAGGCGGCGGCATATTCAGCATCGTTGATGAAGCAGACGACAGCACCCCGCGCACGCTGGGCGATCAGTTCCGCGAGCAGCCCCGTCGTATCGCCGTGGCCGCCGCCACCGGGGTTATCCTGGGTATCGGCGACGATGACCGGACGCGTGGCGCCCGCGGCCGTGCTGAGTGCCTCGCTGACGGCCTGGGGGGCGGGAACCGCATCAGGCTGGAAATCGTCCTCGTGCGCGACGAGCCATGCGATCATGTCGTTGACCGCCGCGTCGGCTTGGCCCTGGGTTTCGGCGGTGCAGGCGACAGCGGCGCCGCAATCGGCAAAATCCGCGTAGGGAAAGCCGAAGCAGAAGGCGAGCTCGGCCACGCAGTGCCGGGCGGCGATGGCGGCGCGCTCTTCCATCGCCTTCCGCATCGGACCCGTCATGGTGCACTGGGCGCTCAGGGTGAACCAGTAATCAAGCTGACGAAAGGCCTTGGCCCACGGCGCGCCGCGCCGGAGGCGGGAAAGCAGCAGGTTTGCGGCGTGGGCGCCGCTCTCATGCTGGTCGATGTGGGGATAGGTGCGGTACGGAACGATGGCATCCGCGAGCGCGACCATTTTCGCCGTCAGATTGGCGTGGGGGTCGAGGGTGATGACCAGTGGCATCCTGGCTCCGGCGACCGCGCGCACGCGGCGCAGCAGTTCGCCCTCGGCGTCGGGGAACGTGTCGGTCAGGGCGGCTCCGTGCAGGTCGAGGAACAGGCCATCAACGGGGCCGGCATCGAGCGCGGCGCCCAGGTCGGCAACGAGCATGGCCGCGATCCGTTCGAAGGCCTCGTCCTGGACGGGGCCCGCGGGCATGGCGATGCACCACAGAAGCGGCACGAGTTCGGCGCCGGACGCGAGGACCGGCAGAGCGCCGGCGGTGGTGGTGGAGGAGTTCGCCATCGCGCGCAACATCGCCGGACCGCGGCAAAGCGGGGGCCAACCCCCTGGCGCCAGGAAATCGGAGTAGCTGGTCGGGCGCGGGGCGAAGGAGTGGCTTTCGTGCTGGAAACCGCCGACCGCGATCCTGAGAGGCATCGATCCTGTACCGCCGAACTCATGGCGCCTGGATCCGCGACCCGGGCGCCAAATTATGCGGGCGGCCCCATCGCGCGAGTCAAACGAAATCGGCAGCCGCACTGCGCGATCCACCGGCAAACGTCCGTTGTCGTGTGCGACGGAGAACGGCGGCGAGGCGATCGCGTGGGGGCCGCGGGCGCAGGGGCACGCAGCAGACGAGGCGCGTCAGGACCGAGTACGCCAGGAGCGGGATCGCCACTCGCAACCAGACCAACACCGGCCGGGACGCATCGGCCCCGGCCGATCAGCGGCACTTGCCCCGCACCAGGCAATCGAACGCGACCTTGACGCCGTCACTGGTCTCCACGGGCCTCTCGACGCGGTATGCCTTGTCGATCTCGAGTTCCCCGCCCAGCGCGGCGACGACCTGTTCGGCCGTGTAGAGCACGGCAGCATCCTGAGGGCCGCCGTGGCCGTGCTCAAGGTTGGCCGAATCGTGAGCGACCAACAGGAACGTGCCGCCCGGCGTTACCGCCCGCGCCGCCTTGACGAGGATCGGCGCAAGCTCGGCCTGGGGGATCTGGAGATAGAACAGGGCGACGAGATCGAAGCGGTGCACCTCGGGGGTGTAGTCGCGCAGGTCCGCGACCTCGAACTCGATCCGGTCGGCGACGTTCCGCGCGGCTGCCAACCGTTTGCCCTTTTCCGCAGCCACGGCGGAAAAATCGACGGCGCACATGGTCCAGCCCCGCTCGGCGAGCCAGATGGCGTTGCGCCCCTCGCCGGCAGCGAGATCCAGTCCCCGGCCGGCAGGCAGGTCCGCTGCCTCGGCAACCAGGAAGCGGTTCGGCTCGACCGTCCAGATGAACTCCTTGGTGGCGTAGCGCCGATCCCAGTCCTCGTGTCCCACCGGCTTCGGCATGGCTCCCGATCCTTCGCTGACTCCGAACTGGCACTTCGGCAGATATAGTCCTGCACCCGGCCCCACAGAAGGCGTGGCGCCGAGCGTAACCTTCGGAAGCGGGCGACGCGGTGTGTGAACCCGGTTACAGAAGCATCCTGCTAGCCACCATTTTCGCGCGCCACGAAGAGCGGACAGCCTACGTCGCGGGCCTGCACCTTGAGCTGCCGTTCCGTGCACAAGCCGTCCTCGAAAGCGTCACAGCGCCCGCATGTACCGTCTGGCACGGACGCCACCACGGCGAGGATCTCCCGCGGAATCCCCGGCATGGCCTTTTCCATTCTGGCCGCGGCATCCAGACCGCTGCCCACCGGCACCGCGTCCGGCATGAAGATGCTCGACATTCCGTAACTCCTCGTCCAGGCGACGTCGCACAGCATGGCCGCGAAGCTGAAATGCGGATCGATCCCGACCTTGCGCACCTTCGCCCGCGGCTTCCGGGTTTCCTCGTTCTCCTCCACCACCAGCGCGGTTTTCGTCAGGTGGTAGAACACCCAATCGCGCAGGATCGGAATCCGCTTCGACTGGCCGTTGTCAATCACGTCCTGGATCAACAGGTCCGGATCGGGGAATAGACACATCCGGTCGCGCACGCGGTACAGGGTGGCTTGCATGCACCGGTATTGGTTAAGCGTCACCGTGTAGCGCGTCCGATCTTCCTCGGCCGTGCGGCGATCGCTCTTGGACAGGTCATCGCCCCAGATCATCGCGTCATCGCGCAGGTCACCATACCCGGCGAGGAACACCCGCCGCGGAAAGTGGTTGGCGAACCGCCTGGCCGAGTTGATGTTGGGCAGCGTCTCGACCACGCACACGGCCACGCCATACTGGCGCATGAGCACCTCGCAGCGCTCGAAGGGCTCCTCGCCCCAGATCGCTTCGACGTGGATCAGGGCCTGGCGCCCATCCGGCAGCCGGCGCTTCACGATCACGGTGTTAAAACCACCCATCTGGTCGATGCCCATGAAGGTGTCGCGCCCCGTGGTTTCCCACACGACGCCGGCCCGGCGCCCTTCCTCTACACAGGCGAGGCAATGCGTCATGGTCACCGGGAGCTGGTCCGCATCGATGTAGGGCCGCGCTAGCGTCCGATTGTAGAACGACTTTTTCTGATCGCCGGTGCGGGCCCGCCCCCACTGTTCCATCATCATCCGCGGCGTCATGCGCGGGCTGATCGTCCGCGGCAGCAGGAACGATCGAATCTTCGGATCGGCGCCCGGATTCTGGGGGATGTAGTGCCCCTGTTGCGGATCCTCTATCCAGCCGCCGCACGCCGGGCAGGCCCATAGGTACTCGTTCTCGGGCGCGCTGGCGATCTGCCCGGTATTGTAGACGATGCTCTTGGCAGGGAACACGCCGACCGGATCGGACAGGTCGGACAGGGCATGGCAATGCGGGCACTCGGTGTGCCAGACCTCTTGCGTCCCCTCTCGATACCAAAAGTTAATGTCCAGCTCCGGCATGTTGGCCGTGGAGAGCATGAGCGTGAACGCCACGTCCGAGTCGCCCAGCCGGGCCCGCACCTTATCGATCTGATCGAGCGCCATTTCCTGGACCTCATCGAGGCTGACAATGTCCATCGGCCGCGACTCGGTGGTGACCTTCCCCGTGGTCCAGAGGAACATGAGCAGGGAGTCGGCGAACTCGCGCGTGAGCACATTGCCCTCGCCGATGCGACGGTCCTGCCCTTCCTCGTCCATCCGGTGTGTCAGCTCGCGATAGAGCTCCGGCACCGACCGGGCTATCGGCATGAACCGGCGTTCGCTCTTGAACGAGGCCGTGGCCTGGTCCGGAAGGAACAGGCCAATGTTCACCGGGCCCCATTTCTTGGCCATGTATAGGTCGGCGAGCGTTTCCCAGACCGTGAGCCCGAGCTGGGTGGCTTTCTGCACCACCAGCAGCCTACCGGCCGCCTCCGCCCGCGTGGAGGGGATAGCGTCATAGATCGGCACCAGGGCGCCGCGGTCCGCCAGCGTGAACGGCTTACGATCCACCTTCATGCCACGCGACGCCAGATCCTCACACCATGCCCGGAACGTCATCCCATCAGGGATGCTGCCCGTATCGCCGTAGCCTTTCGCCTTGCAGTAGGCCGCCCAACGGGACCGCATGTTGCGCGCCTGGACAACATCCAGGCGATCACCCTTGACCAGCAAGGCGCACCTCCAGCAGCGCGCTCATCCGCTGCCCAATCCGCTGCGCGCACGCCGGCGACTCCTTGTCGATCTCCTCAAGGATGATCGTGTTGAACTGCTCGAGGCGTTGCAGGTCGGTCATCGCCTCTTGCAACCGCACGCACGAGTCGGTTGTGCGCCGGAGCTGTTCGGCCGCCGTCAAAAGAAGCCTGGCGTTGCGAACCGAGCCGTCTTCCTTCCGCGCGTACGCCATCACCTGCTTGGCCGCAGCTACGCAGGTCATGAGCTCTTGGATGATCGGAATGCTGCCCGCCTTCACCGCCTCCTCGAAGGCCAACGGTGCGGGCAACAGCTCTACCACCGCCGCCGCTGCCTCCGCCGGCGCCGCCTTCGTGGCGACCGCCTTGCGGACCTTGCGCGCCAGGCTCGCCCCCACCTTGCCAGAGGCGATCACCGCTTCCACCCAGCGGAAGAGCGTTGCCCGGGGGCGGAGGCGCAACATGCCCCCGTCCGCACGAGCGGAAACCCCGAGTTGCATCAGCCGGTCGAGCAGCGCCGCCGCGGTGCTCACAGGATCACCTCGTCGGCATCGGCGGTGCCATCCAATCCCGAGAGAGACGGCGATTCAGCGTCAGCACTGTCGGCAGCGTCAGTAGCAAGCGATTTCAATTCGTTAGTGCTGACGGGGCGCCAAATGCCAGCGTCAGCACTAGCGTCAGCTGCCGATGCGGCTGGGCCCGCTGACGGTATGGTAGGGGTTACCGTCGGCCGTAACCCATTGACGGAAAAGCCTGCTGACGCTTCTGACGCTGCTGACGCTAGTCGGCCATTCTCCGGCACCTCGCGCAGGATCAGCTTGCGTGTCCCAGCCCGCCCCTCGCGTACCGTGTCGATCTCGACTCCAACCCGGCGTAGGGCCGGCGCTACCCGCTTGAGGCGACCGGAGAGGCGGGCGGCATCGCGCGGCCAGCCGCGCTCGTTCTTCACCTCCGGGGCCACCTGCGCGTTCACCATCTCAAGCAGCTGGCTTGCGGTGCCCTCCCAATGGTCGGAACTTTCCGATAGGACGGCTCGGATCGCTTCGGCGATCGGATCGGCTTCCATCACCGTCTGCACCGACGCCACCCGATTGGCATCCAACGCCGTGAGGATGTCGGCTTCCGTCCACCCGAAGGCTGGCGCAGCGGCGCAGGCAAGCCGGGCGAAATCGGCCATCCGCGGCAATTGAGCCAACTGGAGCGTCGGCAGGCGTTGCAGCGCCATGACCAGCCCGTCGAGCAACAGGGCGAGGATACCCGGCGCTGCCGCCTTGAAAGCCGCCCACACCTCCATTTCCGGTTGGCGTTTGTCGTCCGGTATCGGTGGCAGAGTCACGGCGATGCTGCGGTCTGCCAGGTCGCCACGGGCAAGCAGTGAAGGAATGCCGTTCAGCAAAACCGGGCGGCACACCGACACGATCGTTTCGTTCAGGTTGGTGTACAGCTCTCGCTTGCTGAAACCGCTTCCCGTCGCCACGCGGCAAAGGGCGTCCGCCATTGCGGCGTCGATGAAGGAGACGTTGTCGAGTGCAACCATCCTGCCGTTCAACGCGGCGATCAGCAGATCGTCTTCGTTGCGGGGCATCGCCCGCAGATCGGCTGCGTTCGGATCCACGAGGCGCCGCAGCATCCGGCAAAAGATCGTCTTGCCCGAACCCTGTTCACCGTCGATGGCGAGAACGGGATATGGTCCAGCCGGATACAGCGCTGCAGTCAACCAAGCCACCACCAGCTGAAAGCTCGTCTTGCCTTCGTCGTCGCTGGGCAGGTTGAGCAGTCCGTGCAGCCGGCCGAGCGCCTCGCCGGCATGCACCGGCAGCGGCAGCGGGCGCAACCCGTCCGGCCGGATCAGCGACGCATCGGCTCGTTTCTCGACCGTCCAGCCGCCGGCCGTCACATGAATGGCGCGGAAGGTATCGTCACCCAGGTCAATCCAGATCGTGCCGCGGCTGCCGAGCAGCCGCACGCCCGGTTGTCGCGACGGCATCGTCAACGCGATCGCCTCGAAGGCGGGAATCGCCTCGTTCATCGCGGTATCCGACACGCCGCCGGGTCGGATGCCCGTTTTCCCCTTGATCTTGTTCGCCGCGCCGAAGAGTTGCCGGCAGATCAGCGCGAACCGCCGACCGCGAACCCGATAGTGGGCAACTGGACCGCCCTCCACGTCGAGAGGATCGACAGGCACCATCGCGAAGGCATTACCGTCCGAGTCGCGCCAGAACGCCACGCCGGCCGACAGAACCGCGTCGATGATGCGTTCGCGCTGCGGAGGCGCTTTCTCGCCGTCATCGTCGTCCGTGCCGGCATCGCTCACCGTGAAGCCCATGCTGTTATCCATGCTGGGCCTCCCGGATCACATCGTTGAAGTCTGCGCCGGCATGATCGGGGCGAGCGATACGCACTTGCCGTCCCTCTGTCCTCCAGCGTGATGCTGCCTGCCGTGCGGCCGCTTCGCCAGGCGGGTCGGCATCGACGGCGATCACCACCATCTGCACGATCGGCGGCAACACCAACCCACGCCCGAGATTACCCGCGGAGATGGCAGCCCAGGCCGGCAGGTTCAGCAGCAGCCCGGCCGAAGCCGATGTCTCGATGCCTTCACCGATCACCAGTTCGGCGGCCGCATCGTGCAGGCGGATGGCGCCACCCCACACCGGGCCAAGCGATGCCTTCGCGGGCTCCACTTCGGCTTTGCCGGTGCCGTCAGGGCGGAGATAGGTCCGATGAACGGCGGTCAGCTTGCCAGCCACGTCCACCACCTGAGCTATCATAGCTGGCAGGCGCCCGCCCTCCGGGTGTGGGCAGTCGCCGCGGAAGCGCAACGTCGGCGAGGCGGCCAGATCAGACAGACCGCGTGAGACCAGATACGCCTGGACAATGGTTCCGGGCGCTGGTGTGCTGCCGTTCCATAGGCGCTGGGCAGCAGCCTGTTTACGGTCCCGCGCTGCCTGCACCTCGCCGTCGTCGGCGTGCCCCGGCGGCAAGGCTTCACCACCGGCCACTTGTCGTATCGTGTCGGCGAGCGCATCCCGGTCGCAGCCGTTGGCGCAGAAAACGCGCACGGGGTAGTTCTTGCTTGTCCACAACCTGAAAGCCCGTTGGTAACCGCAACACGGGCACGTGCCGCGCCAGGACCGTGGGTAATGGTCAAGGTGGAGTCGTTCGGCGAGGTCGCGGGCGTTCATGGCCGCACCTCCTTGATCTGCGTCGTGACAGTGCGCAGCCGCGTGGCGAGCCTGCGGCCGGCGTCGAAGCGATTCTCGGGGTTGTCCGCGTATTGATCAGTTGGCCGGCAGAGCACGTGCACATCGCCTGCCATGAGTCGGATGATCACGGTGCGGAGCATCTTTGCCCGCAGCAGGTAGAGACGATTGGTCAAAGAAAACAGATCTCGGGACATTGGAAGCCTCCAATGCCGGCCGAAAGCACTTGGCGCCACCGCGGGGATCGGGTAGGATGCAGTTGTCCGCTACAATCCTTTGACCAACCCGCCGCCGGTTCCTGCGCTTCGCGCTGGGCCGGCGGTTTCGTGTCAGGCGGTGGTATGGATGCGGTCGGTATGGATCTCGGCGGCCTTGCGCTGGCCGGTGCGAATATCGGCCAGTGGCAGTTCGGCGAGGAAGCGGCGTAGGCTTTCAGCCGGGATCAACGTCCGGTTGCCTGCCTTGCGAGCTTCGATCTTCCCGGCCCCGATCAGCTCATACAGTGATGTCCGGCCAAGGCCGGAAACCTTCACCGCGTCGGTGATTGTAAAGGCTAACGTCGATTGGCTCATCCGCGTTACTCCGTGTTCGGGTGAATACGCGGAGTATCAGAAGAAGGTCTGAGAAGAACAATTAGGAAAATAAATTTAATCTGTTGTACCGGTACACGGAGAGTTATAGTTTACTCGGGACAACCGCAAGGCAAGTTGTCCCGAGTAAGCTCTTCGCGATTACGTCTTGGAGCAAGGTTTGTTACGGGCTGCTGCCGCGCACCGCTTGAGGTACTGTCCGACGGCTTCTTCGCTCGGTGTCTCGCTGGTTATGTACGGGATTACGGCGCTGACGAAGCGAGGCACCGGCCCATGCGTCTGGCCGAGCCTGGCATCTGGATTCGTGCTCTTCACCGCCTCACAGAGATAATCTGCAATACGGCTGGCCCATGTGAACCATCGATTTGACTTATCTTGATTTTCTACTGGTGACAGGAACGAGTCCCGAGACAGAACCGCATCGTAATTCCTAATATCAACGATAGATTCTTGAAGTCTGTTAATCGACTCCATTGCAGACTGCAAAGAAGAGTGAAATTTATCAATATCATTAATAAATTCCTGGTCAAATATTTTATGTTCTTCGTAAACATTGTCACGTGGCACAGCACTGTCATGTAAGAATATATCCTCCATACTATTCAAATTTTTCCGGAGGTTTTTTTATAATCAACGGGACTATATACTCTATGGCTGAAACTTCATTGTAAAATTTCCTCCAATGTTCTTGCGATTCCTGGTGGCTCCCTCCGGCGGCATACACAAGGCTCCGTACATAGAGCAAGTTGCCCACGAGGAGAGTCAGCGCCTCGGGCGACGGCGGTTCCAGCGATGCCAACACCCCGTGCTGGCGCTTAAAATGCTTCTTCCACAGATCCTCCACCCATTCGACGGTGAATCCTGAAATGTCCGGCAGCAGATCGTCCGCCCCCTCTTGCGGTGGTGCCACAGCTGCCCCTGCGTCAGGTGCCGTGGTATCGCCGTTAGCTTTCTTCATGGTCGCCTCATGCCCAAGACCAAGTACGGTCGAGAGGTTCAGTCCCGACCATGCCACCTTTGATGCCCGGAACCGTCGGGCGCGGATCGGTCAGCCAAACCCGGCCGGCACGGTGTCGTTACCATAAGTAAACGGCGCTGTTGGCGCCATGGGCAAGGAGCGTTTCGGACGAAACGAGCCCTTCAAGCCCCTCGCCGGATCGGCCGCAGCGGCTTGACCGCCGCAGCTTCGACCACGATGCCCAGCTCGCCGAACGACTGTCGTACCGTTTCGGCCACGTAGGACGGCGCCAAGTGGGCATAGTAGCGTTCCGTCATCCGGGTATCGGAGTGCCCCAACTGCGCCGCGATCACCCCCATCGACACACCGCGCATGGCCAACCGCGAGCCATAGGTGTGTCGCAGTTCATGGAACGACACAGCCGGCGTGATCTTCGCCGCGGAACATGCCTCACACATGAATCGGAACTGATCGGACTTGCCCCACACAACTCGCGCTGTCTCGGCCGGCGCATCGCGCGTTGCCTGCTTCAGCCTTCCGTCACGCTCGAATAGCCGGGTCGTGCCGGCCTTACCGGCTGCGATCTGTTCGAAGAATGTCCGCCCTTCATCGGTCAGGACGACATGGCGCGGCTTCCGGCTCTTGCTGCGCCTGATGCTCACGGTACCAGCCCGCGGATCGAAGGCCGCCACCTTCATCGCAGCCAGCTCGCCGTACCGGCAGCCGGTCAGCAGTGCACCCGTCACCAGATCCCTGAAGTCGGACGGGCAGGCGTTCACCAGTCGCGTGACTTCGTCGTCCAGCAGATAGCGGACCTTCGGCTGGTCGGCCTCACGGAACGCCTGCACGGCTGCCCAGGCATCAGCCAGGCACGTCACCTTGCCCTCGCCCCGCGCGTAGTTCAGCGCCGCCTTGAGTATCGTCAGGATGCGGTTAGCGGTTGACTGCCGCCGCCGAGGCGCCTCCGGGTCGTCTGTCGTGTCCCGGTACCGCTCCTGCCCCTGCTTTGATCGCACCCGAGCGGGGGAAGCAGCAAGCGCCCGGTGCCATGCCTTCAGCTTATCCCGCGTGAGCCTGCCCACCGGCAGTTTGCCCAGCGCCGGCAGGATATGCGCCTCAGCCGCCGTTCGTGTGGTGCCCAACGCCTTGCCGCCCCGGCCGGCGTAGTCGGCGAGGTAGTCGGCAATCGCGTCGGCCACGGTGTAGGGCGCAGTAGGCACCGCAGGCGGTTCTGGTTCCAGGCCGGCCGCGACACGATGATGCCGGGTAATCCACTCTCGGGCCCTTGCCTCGGCCTGCCGATAGTCCAGCACTTCGGTCCCGTCCGCTTTGAGCACGTCGTCAGCCCGGCCAAGGACTGCTTGCCGGTATCCGCCGCCTGCAGCAGCGTCTGCAACGCGCGCCAGCCATGCACCGCCCGTGGTGCCCTTCCGGTAGCCCAAGGCAGCGCCGGCTTCGATTCCACGCCAGTAGGGTTGATGCCGGACTGCCAGCCGTTCGCGGGCAGCACGGGTTGTCAGGGGGGTTTCGTTGACGGAGCGGGGCATAATGAGCTTCCGGGTTTACCAAGATCCTTACCAAGAATACGACCCCGTCCGTTGATGTTCAAGGCAGTTCGCGATATCACTATCTAACTGATACAACTAACTTTATACCGTTCGTCGCTGTCCGCCGGCATCCCTCTTTATAGCCATCTCACGGCGGTAACGGGGGTTCGATTCCCCCACGGGACGCCAATCTTTGCAGTGGGTTACAGGCAGCCTGTCGGCCTGACCCGGCGCCTGGCTGCAGTATTGCGGCATGCCCGGTACCGGACGGTCCGGGACGGGTTCGTCCGCGTGGCCCCTCTCATGTTGGCCCGCGCCGGGTGGCGTGGCATGGTCCGCGCAGCGCCAGGAGAACCCGAATGCGTCCGATCTTCGTGATGATCAAATGCGAGATGGGCCAGAGCTACACGGTCGCCCAGGTAGCGGCCGATACCATCGAGGAATTGTCGGAGCTCTATTCCACCTCCGGCCAGTACGACCTGCTGGCGAAATTCTACCTGAACCCGGAAGACGATACCGGCCTGTTCGTCACCGAACGCGTGCAGACCATCCCCGGGGTGAAGGACACCTACACCCTGATCACCTTCAACGCCTTCGTCGGCGGCCGTACGTAAAACTAGGAGCCGGCGGCCCCCCGGCCCTCCTTCACGCCCAGTGCAAATCGTAGAATTGCGGGAAGCCGATCCGCATGCCGGCGAGTCCCTTGCGCCAGACCATCGGGAAATAGATGCAGCCGAGCGGGATGTAGGGCACGTCCTGCCAGAACTGCACTTGGATCTGTTCGCAGATGCGCTGTTGCGCGGCGAGGTCCGGTGCCTCGAACCAGGCGTCGCGCAGTGCCTCCAGTTTCGGCATCTCGGGCCAGCCGAACCAGGCACCGGCGCCGTTGCCGCGGATGCCGAGCTGGCCGGCCGGGTCGAAGTTGTTGGTGCCGTTGAGCTGGGTGAAGAAGACGTTCCAGCCGCCCTTGTCCGGCGGGCTCTTGCTGACGCGGCGTTGCACCGTCGTGCCCCAGTCCACCTCCTGGAAGTCCACGTTCATCCCCACCCGCTTGAGGGCGTCGGCACACACCAGCGCCAGCGCATTGGTCTGGGGATAGTCCGACGCGCCCAGCAGCACCACGCGCTCACCCTTGTAGCCGGCTGCTTCCAGCTCGCGCTTCACGCTGGGCAGGTCGCGCTTGCTGGCCATCACCTCGATGCCGGCCTCGGTCGCCATCGGCGTGCCGGGACTGAATACGCCCACCCGGTCCTTCCAGTACGTCCGGTCATCGCCGGTGGCCGCCATCATGCACTCGGACTGGTCGATGGCCCCCAGCAGCGCGCGGCGGATCGCCGGGTTGTCGAACGGCGGGAACAGGAAGTTGAAGCGCATCACGCCGATGCCGCCGGCGGGGTCGATGATGGCGCTCAGAACCTTGCCGCCCTTCGTCATCTGCGGCAGCAGATCGACGGTGGGTTGCTGCCACCAGTCCATCTCGCCGTTGGTCATCGCGTTCGCCGCGGTCTGAGCGTCGGGGATGGTGGTCCACTCGATGCGGTCGAACCAGGCCCGCTTCGGCCCGGCGGTGAAGGTCGCCGGCCCGTCGGCGCGCGGCACGTACCCCTCGAAACGCGCATAGGCGACGCGCGAGCCGGACACGTGCTCATCGGCGAGGAAGCGGAACGGGCCACTGCCGACCATTTCGATGATCTGCTTATTGGGGTCGAGCAAGGCCAGCCGCTCGGGCATGATGCAGGGCATCGGCGTGCCGGTCTTGCCGAGCGCGTTCGGCAGCAGCGGGAACGGCTTTTTCAGTCGGAATCGGAAGCTCTTGTCGTCGATGGCGGTCAGTTCGTCGGTGACGGCCATCAGTGTCTGGCCGAAGGCGTCGCGGGCCGAGAAACGGCGGATGGAAGCCACCACGTCGCGCGCGCGCACCGGCTCGTTGTCGTGGAATTTCAGCCCCTCGCGGAGCGTGATGGTCCACTCCTTGCCGTCGTTCTCCACCACATGGCCGGCCACCATCTGCGGCTGCATGGCGTAGGTGTCGTCCTGCCCCCACAGAGTGTCGAACACCAGGTAGCCGTGGTTGCGGGCATTGGTGGCGGTGGTCCACACCGGATCGAGCATGGACAGATCGCCCTCGGGGATGAATTTCAGCACCTTGGGCGCGGCGGTGGCCAGATGTGGCGCGGCCAGGGTGGCGGCACCGGCGGCGAGGAAGGTACGACGCTTCATGGAGGGATGTGTCATGACATTGCTCCGGGGCGACAGGTCGCTGCACACCCTAGGACAGGCCGAGCCCCGGGGAAACCCGTTGCATGCCCGCCGGAGGTGGCCAACAATTCCCTTGCCCTGGCGCACACAGGGCGTCTGATAGAACGCCGTTGCAACGGCATCTGCCGAGGGACCATGACCCAAACGTCGGCCATCCGGACTGCTCTTCTTCTCGTTGTTGCCGCGTTGGCAGGATGCGCCACGCCGCCGCCGGCCACCGATTCGGACGCGGTGGCGGAATTCAAGGCCGACAACGACCCCGCGGAGCCGATGAACCGCCGGATGTACGCGGTCCATGACGCGATCGACACCGCGGTGCTCGTCCCGGTCGCCCGGACCTGGCGCGACGATGTGCCCGACTCGGTGCGCCAGCATGTCGGCGATTTCCTGGAAAATGCCCGCGGTCCGACCCGGTTTGCCAATGACACCCTGCAGGCCAAGCCGCGGCGCGCCGGCGACACGCTGATGCGCTTCCTGCTCAACACGACCGTGGGGCTGGGCGGGCTGTTCGATGTGGCGACCGATCTCGGCTATCCGACCCATACGACGGACTTCGGCATCACGCTGGGCATGGCGGGCGTCGGCACCGGGCCATATCTGTTCATTCCGCTGATGGGGCCGACCGACGTGCGCGACGCCACGACGATCGGCGCCGACGTGGTCATGAGTCCGTTCACCTGGGTCGGCCTGCCGCCCGTTGTCCGGGACATCAATTACGGGCGCGGCGTGGTGTCCGCTGTGAACACCCGTTCCGACTTGCTGGATACCGTGGCGGACGTGAAGCGAACGGCGCTCGACCCCTACGCAACCTTCCGCAGCCTGTATCAGCAGCACCGCCAGTCGGAAATCGACGCGACGCGCGCCGATGACCAGGCCACGGTGCCGGCCTGGTTCCACACGCCGTAACACGCCGTCGCACGGTGCGACGCTCCGGTGTGCCGACAGGCTCACAACCCTCCCTAAGTGCCCTCCGCGGCAGGAGAATTTCATGACCACATCCTCGCGCTATCGTATTGGCTTCGACATCGGCGGCACTTTCACCGATTTCATCCTGCTCGACGCCGAGCGCGCCGACATCCGGTTGCACAAGTGCCTCACCACGCCGGACGACCCCTCGGTCGGCGCGCTCGCCGGGCTCGACGAGATTGTCGAAGCCGCCGGGCTGCACCTTGCCGATATCGGCGAGATCGTCCACGGCACCACGCTGGTGACGAACGCGCTGATCGAGCGCAAGGGGGCGGAACTGGGCCTGATCACCACCCGTGGATTCCGCGACATCCTGGAGATGGGCACCGAGCAGCGCTACGACATCTACGACCTTTTCCTGCAATACCCGGAGCCGCTGGTGCGCCGCCGCCGCCGCCTGGAGGTGACGGAGCGGATGGATCGCGATGGGTGCGTGGTGACTGCCATCGATCTCGAATCGGTCCACGATGCGGCGCGAAAACTGGTGGCCGATGGAGTCGAAGCGATCGCCGTCGGCTTCCTGCACGCCTATCGCAACGCCGCCCATGAACGCGCCGCGGGTCAGGCGATCAAGGCCCTGTTCCCGCAGGTCGCGGTGTCGCTGTCCTCCGACGTGGTCGCCGAATTATGGGAATACCAGCGCATTGCCACGACCTGCGCCAACGCCTTCGTGCAGCCGTTGATGGACCGTTACGTCCGCCGACTGCAGGACGAACTCGGCCGGCGCGGCTTTCGCGGCGCGCTCTATCTGATGCACTCCGCCGGCGGTCTTGTGCTGCCCGATACAGCGCGCGCCTTTCCGATCCGCCTGCTCGAATCCGGCCCCGCCGGCGGCGGTCTCGCCACCGCCTTCTTTGGCAAACTTGCCGGCAAGGACGACGTGATTTCCTTCGACATGGGTGGCACCACGGCTAAGGCCTGCCTGATCGAGAACGGCCGCGCCGCCGTCGCCGCCGAGATGGAAGCGGCGCGCGTGCATCGTTTCAAGAAGGGCTCGGGCCTGCCGGTGAAGACGCCGGTCATCGACATGATCGAAATCGGCGCCGGCGGCGGCTCAATCGCTGCCGTCGACGAGGTCGGCCTGCTCCGCGTCGGGCCGCATTCGGCGGGGGCCGATCCGGGACCGGCCTGTTATGGGCGTGGCGGCGAACAGCCGACAGTGACGGATGCCAATCTGCTGCTCGGCTATTACGACCCAGGCTTCTTCCTTGGCGGGCGGATGGCGCTCGACCGCGATGCCGCGGAGCGAGCGCTCGCTACCGTCGGTGCCGGGATCGGGCTTTCGGCCATCGAGACGGCTTGGGGGATTCATCGTGTCGTCACCGAAAGTATGGCGGCGGCGGCGCGCATCCACATCGTCGAGAAGGGCCGCGATCCGCGCGCCTACGCCATGGTCGGCTTCGGCGGCGCCGGCCCCGCCCACGCGGCTGGGGTGGCGCGCATTCTCGGTGTCGAGGAAGTGCTGATCCCGCCTGCGTCCGGTGCCGCCTCGGCGCTTGGCTTCCTGGCCGCGCCGCTGTCCTTCG
>Ga0181517_10001611_pt1 | contig 24658 bp, 24 predicted proteins | sample PEATcosm2014_Bin_31_FD_119748 | JGI IMG/M metagenome (GOLD analysis project Ga0181517, IMG submission 119748) | Peatland microbial communities from MTU Mesocosm Facility, Houghton, MI, USA - PEATcosm2014_Bin01_30_metaG | ecosystem: Environmental > Terrestrial > Soil > Wetlands > Peat | place... | reverse complement strand
TTTTCGGCGCACGTCTCGAACATCCGCGAAATGGCGCTGGATGTGACGCCCGGCACGCTGGTGCTGCTCGACGAACTGGGCGCGGCAACCGACCCGGAAGAGGGCGGCGCGCTGGGCGTGGCGATTGTGGACCACTTCCGCGCGGCCGGCGCATTCACGCTGGTTTCCACCCATCTGATGGCGCTCAAGATTTATGGCGCGTCGACGGAAGGCGTGGTCAACGGGTCGATGGGGTTCGACGAGAACACTTTCGAGCCGACGTTTCATCTGCAACTGGGGCTGCCCGGGAAGTCGGCGGGTCTGGAAATCGCCACGCGGCTCGGCATGCCGGAAGACATCATGCGGCGCGCGCGGATGGCGCTGAGCGACCGCGAGCGCGATGTGACGCGATTCCTCAGCGAGCTCGACCGGCGCGTCAAGGAGACCCAGGCCCTGGAGCAAAGCCTGCGCGAGAAACTAATCGCCCAGGAGCGCAGCGAAAAAGAGATCGCCCGCGAGTGGGAACGGTGCGAAACCGTCAAGTTGAAAGAGCTGGAGCGGCGCACCGAGGAGGCGCTGGCACGGTTTGAAGAGCACGCGCGGGAGACCATCGAGAAGATCGCGCAAGGCGGCGAGCGCCGCAAGGCCGAGCAGGAGGCGCAGCGGCGCGTATCCAAAGCCAAGCGCGAGTTGCGCGACGATTTCGAAACCACCGTGCTGGCCACCGAGGACGACTCGCGGCAGGACCGCATCCAGCCGCTGCGCATCACCGAGGGCGCGCGCGTGCGGCTGAAGGATGTCCGCGAGCCGGCCCGCGTGAGCCGGTTTCTGGCTAACGACCGCATCGAGGTGGAGGCCGGATTCCTGCGCTTGCAGGTCTCGCGCGACGACGTGATCGAGGTGCTGCCGGAGTCGGGCGGCGCGGCTGCCAAGCTGCCGCAAGGAGTGACGTACAAGCCGGCTCCGCAGTTAGCCCCGGCTTTCCAGGAGATCAACGTGATCGGCCGCCACGCCGAGGAAGCGCGGGATGCGGTGGATGAATTCCTCGACCGCGCCGTGATGGCCACCGCGTCCCGAGTGCGCATCGTTCACGGCTTCGGCATGGGCGTGCTGCGCAAGACGATTCAGGAGCTGCTCAGCAGCCATCCGCACGTGGCGAAGTTCTACCCCGCGCCGCAGCAGGAAGGCGGCGCCGGCGCGACTATCGTGGAGTTGCGGGAATAGGCGGGGCGAACAAAGAGGTCACGGCCGGACAAGCTCGCGCCGAGCCTTTCTACTGCGGGGCTAAGTGGATTCCGAAATAAATGCTGGACACGGTCCCCGACGGCGTCTCGACCGCAAGATAACCGCCGCCGGGAGCGATGTCGTCAGAGTTAAAGTTGATCTGGCTGGCGCCGGCAATCAGGAACGGCGCAGGTCCGGCGTAAATTGCATTGGACACCGTCAGAGTCAGTTCGCAATTCGGCGGCCAACTCCCTAGAATAGGCGGGCAGAAGTAGGTCGCCACTTGGACCGGCAGCGTATTTACGGGGAGTGGGAGCCCCACCAGCGAGCCATCGGCCTGCGGCGGACCGATCGGGCCCAGACCGGTCGCGAAGATCGACACGATAGAGTGTGCCGGCGCCGGGCTCGTCGCACTATTGAGCGTCCCGTCCTGATTCAGCGCCGCGGCGTAATAGCCATCCACAGTGAACACCGCCGGCGATGCTTCAGCCACCGGCCAGGTCAGGCAGTTGGTTTGGACGTTATTGTAAGTGGCGCACACTTCGGTCGTTGGCCCGGCCACCGACCACGGAACCACGAGATTGATCTGGGTGTCCTGCACCCAGAGTAGTGGCGCCGGCTTGCCATCGAATGTCACCTGCACGCTCTCCGCTTGCGTCGGAAAGGGGCTTTGCAGCGTGGCCGAGAGTTGGACACCCTGTTGCGGCCCGAGCCCGTTGCCAAACAGCGTCACGATTTCTCCCGGCGCAACCGGGCCGGCAGCGAAAGTCGCGGCATTGCTCACGCACGCGAGCGGAAAGGTCCGGGCGTGGGCATTGGGGGAGAGGTGAAACACGGCGGACGGTTCATACGTTCCGTTAATGAACTCCGGGAACGGGCCGGCTTCAGCCGGTGCAAAGCTCGCATCCACGCCGCCCAGCAGGAACACGCTGGAATTCGGGCTCTCCGCAATGAGAGGAGGGCCCGCGTTAAATGGCAAGTAGGTGGTCTGCAAGATGGAACCGTCGGGAGCGAATACGCTCATCCATGACAACCCGCATGGCGCAAGACTATTCTTGACCGGATAGATCGGGTTAGCGCTGGAGCCGGTGATGTAGGCGTTTCCGGCCGCGTCTAACGCCAGTTCTCCCGGCGCCGCCCCATTCGTCGCTGCGATGGCCTCGGAGAAGACGACGTTGCCGGCCGGATCGATCCGCTGCAGGAACGAATTCGCGTTCAGATCGCCTGCGTAGACGACGGCGTCACCGTTGGGTGCGACCGCCAGAGCCGGATTCTGAATCGCGTGCGGAAGGTTCACGCCGGCCCATGTGCCGCTGTTCGGGATCAGGCGCGCAAAGCTCACCCCCGGAAAAACCTCATATGCCACTACGACGTCTGCGCCCGCCGGGTCGACCGCGACCGCCGTGGGCCAGCCCGTCACCGCGAGAATACTGGTGGAATCGACCGCGCCGGCAGGGCTCAAGCGGATCAGGTAGATTCCGGCGGTGCTGCCGCCGCTCAGGGTGCCAACGCCCGCGGCCACGAACGCCCTGCCGCTCGAGTCGACGGTAACGAAAGCGCTGTAGCCAAATTGGACGGCATATGTTCCAAGCTGGGTCTGCCACTGGACTCCGGTCCCATCCGCGGTTAGCTTCTCCACCGAGAGACTGACTTGCTGCACGCCGAACGTGGGCTGCGGGACGATGTATACACCGCCCTCGGGATCTACGGCCATCGTGGAAGCGAACAAGCCCAGGTTGTACTGCCAGAGAATCGTGTTACCGTCCGATGACAACTTGGTCACGCAGGAGGGCGAGTTGTCGGAAGACGTTGTGCAGGCCGACAGAACGTAGAGCGCACCGGCGCCATCCATCGCAATCTGCCCGGCAGCTAATCCGGAATTCGGCCCCCATTCGCTGTAATCCAGCCCGAGCAGAAAGCCGGGGGCGGTCTGCCCCGCACTGGCCATGCTCAAGAGCGTCAGCGAGAGCAGTGTGCTTCGCAGCATCGCACTGATCCAGGCACGTCGAGTGCCAGAAAAGCAGCACTGAAATCAATCGAACTCGCCTTCGAGACGTGTCACATTGCCACGCTACCAGTCCCTGATTTCTTGCCGGAGGCCGTGGCCGCGGCTGCGGCGGGATAACTTCTGGCGGCGGCAAATGGCGGCTCGACAGCCGGCTCGGCGGGCTGGACAGCCCGCGCCGGCTATTCGGATTCCCCCTCCGCCTCCGGTGGTTCCCAGGCATCCAGCAACTCCGGATGCTTGGCGAAGCGTTTCAGGACGCGCAGGATTTCGCCCGATCGAAATCCGGCGTGGAGCAGGCGGCGGTAGGCGGCGGCCATGTCCTTGTCTTCTTCGAAGAGGCCTTCGCGCACGGCGAGCCGGTACTTGCGGCGGATCCAGTCCTCGATCAACGCCGTCTCGTCGACACCCGCATACACGTCGCGCACAGTGCGTTCGGCCAGCGCGGGCGCCACGCGGCGGCGGCGCAAATCCTGGACCACGCGCGTGCTGCCCAGCTTATCGCCGGAGAGGCGCGCGGTGGCGAAGGATTCGGCGAAGCGGCGGTCGTCCAGGTAGCCGAGGTCCTTGAGGCGCGCCACCGCGTTATCCACGTCGGCGTCGCGTTGCGCGCGGCGGCGCAGTTTCTCGCGCAGCTCTCCGGTGGAATACGCCCGGCCGGCGAGCAGCCGCAGCGCGTAAGTCCACAATCGTTCGGCGTCCAGGCGCCGGTCCGGTTTTTCCGCCATGATTGGGGTTCTTATGCGGAGTATACTGAAAATTGGCTCGGATAGAGACGGGTGAGCCGAAGGGAAGAGGAGGCACACGATGGATAAGAACGGACTTTCGGCATTCTTGTTGGGCTTGGGCGTGGGGGTCGGCATCGGCATTTTGTTCGCCCCCAAGTCCGGCGAGGAAACGCGCGAATATCTTCGCAGCAAGGCTAACGAAGGCGGCGATTTGCTGAAGCAGCGCAGCGCGGATCTGAAGCAGACCGCGGCCGAGTGGGTCGACAAAAGCAAAGAGGCGCTGAACCGCCAGAAGGAAAACCTCGCCGACGCGGTGGAAGCGGGCAAGCAGGCGTATCGTGAGGCGCGTGCGCCACAGGCACCTACTGAGGGGACCGCTTAGTATCGATTGGGCGGGACGGAACTGACGGCATGACCGACGAAGTCTTTCGCTGGATCGCGACCGCGGGTGTTGTGCTGGTCGTCGCTGCGTTCGTGGTGCTGGCGATCGCGGCCGTCGCGGTTTCCCGCGGGCTGCGCGAGTTGCAAGGAAAGCTCACCGGTTTCCTGGCCAGCGCCGAACCCGCCATTGCGCGCCTCGATCCGATGATCGAACGCGCCACCGTGTTGATGGAAACGGCCACGCCGCAGATCCAAATCGCCGGCGCCACCATCGAAAAAGCCGGTCCGCTGCTGGAGAGAGCGCGCGTCACCGCCGACAAAGCCAGCGCCGCCATCGACCGCGCCTCGCCGCTCATCGATCAGGCCAGGACGACGCTGGCAAACGCTAATTCGGCGATTGAGGAAAACCGCCCGAGGATTTCGGAAATCACCGAACAAGCGGCTGAGATCGCACGTACCAGCCGTGAGCAGGTGGATCGGCTGGGCGCACTGCTGGAGGATGCCGGCGACCGCGCCCGCGCGCGGCTGGCGCAGATCGATAACACCGTCACCGAGGCGGTGGAGCAGGTGGGCGAAGTGGGCGACGCGCTGAAGCGCGCGGCGATGCGCCCCGTGCGCGAAGCCAACGGCGTGGCGGCCGGAATTTCAGCCGCGGTTTCCACTTTTGTGAAAGGCCGCAAATATCCCCCCGACATGGCGACCCAGGACGAGGAGATGTTCATCTGACGCTTTGGCCGTAGCGGACTGACTGCTGCAAGAATCGGCTCCGCATATCGCTGTTCCTTGATGGAGGCGATATTTATATGCGGTTTCCGACGATTCTTTTGGCACTGGCGGGCACGCTGATTCTGGCGGGGTGCGACAGCCCATCGCTGATCTCACTGGACCCGGCGGCGACCGACCAAGACGCCGTCTTTGACGCAACGCTGCTGGGAACGTGGGAGGCCGGCCAGGGAGGCGATCTCTGTATCTTCCGGCGCGGGGCGGGCAACGCCTACACTGTCACCTATGTCAGCGACGACAGTTCGCGAAAATTCGACGCCCGGCTGTTCCAGGCGGGTCAGGCCCGGCTGCTGGACCTCTCTCCGCAGGACTCGGACGATTTTCAGATTCCAGGCCACACACTGATCCGGATTCTGGCCTCGAGTGGGAGCCTTCGCTGGACCTATCTTGACTCCGCATGGCTTCGGCAACAGGCCGCGCAGGAACTGCCGAACCGGGCTCGCGACAACGACAAAATGCTGCTCACCGCGGCTGCCGCCCCGCTTCGCGGTTTTCTGGCGAAGTACGCCGCGGATGACAGAGCTCACGGAGATGTCGCAGAGTGGCAGCGGCTGCAATAGTCGTCCGCGCCGGTCCGTGAACGCCGGCGGCTTACACCTTGGCGGCTTGGGTGGGCTTGTGCTCGGCCACGTATTGGCGGAGGCGCGCGTGGAACGCCGCCGCCAGGGCGGTCTGCGCGGCCAGCGTGCGGCCCACTGGGGCGCCCTCGATTTCGAGCACCGGCAGCAGGTCGCGCGTGGTGGAGGTGATGAACACTTCGTCGGCGGTTTCCAGATCGGCTGGCAGCAGCGGCTTCTCTCCGACCTCGATGCCCGGCACGTGGATTTCGTCGAGCAGCACTTCGCGTGTGACGCCAGGCAGACAGCCGGAGTTGAGCGGCGGCGTCCAGACCTGGCTCCCGTTGGCGATGAAGATGTTGGCCGAAGTGCATTCCGAGACCTCGCCGCGCTCGTTGAGCAGGATTACTTCGTCGAAGCCGCGTTGCTGCGCGTTTTCGAGCCAGGTAAGGTTCATCGCCCAGGAGAGGATTTTCGTGCCGGCAAACTCGCAGGCGGCGTGGCGCGCCTGCGGCTGGACGGCCAGCTTGACGCCATGGCCCCAATCCTTGGTATCCGCCGTGAGCGCGATCAGATCGCTCGCGCGGCCATTCGAGGGGCCGGCCCACATGCCGCCGCCGTTGCGGACAATCGCGACGCGGAGGGTCGAATCGTAAGCGTGGTTGGCTTCCACCAGCTCCAGCAACCTGCCGCGCAACACGTCGGGACCTTCGAGCAGCGGCACGTGGAACAGCGCGGCATCGCGCTGGATGCGGGCCCAGTGGCGCTCGAAAGCGAACAACACACCCTCGGACACGCGCAGCGTGCTGAAAACGCCCCAGCCCGCCAGCAGACCCACTTGCCCCGCCGCCAGCGTTTCGGACGAGGCTTCCTGAATACGATCGTTGTGAAGAATGAAACGGTGCAGCACGCCTCTATTCTATCGCGCGGCGCCTGAGCGCCCGGCGAAGGTAGGACAGACCATCGCCTTCGTGGTCTGTCATCGCTCGCTGACACAGGTGGTGGCCAATCTCCAAGGGGGCTTCGACGTCAGCTTGCTGGTTGCCAATTCCTCTGGACAGCCGGTTTCAGGTGACGCCCACTTCGTCCACTATACCGTTTTCGAGTGGGCGACGATCCGGAAAACGGGTGGGGTTTTCGTTAGAGCTGACAGAGTTGCGATAGAGTGAAGGGAATGTCTGACATTAAACATTGGTCAGCGCTACGGCAGTCGTGGGTTCACATTGAATTGCCTGGAATTAGAGAGATCGCAGAGCGGGTGACCTATGGGTCGTTTCCCGCCGCGGAATTGCCCGAAATCCCCATTGAGCTAGACGATGATTGCTATTGGCTCGAACAGTATGGCGTGTCCCAGTCGAACGGGCTCGATCGCTACGAACATGATCTCGACCCGACCTTCGTCCAAGAACTTGCTATGGAGGCCAACATTCGACTTCCTGACAGTTTCCGCCGGTTCATGACCTCGCAGGACCTGCAAAGCAGGGTTCGCTCCGCGACCGATTGTTATCTTGATCCGGGCGAGCGCGTCGTGAGAACAATTGGTAGTCTTCCGGGCCACCTGATCCATTTCCTCTCCGACTCGCAGTCCTGTGCGCATTGGTATCTACACGTAATGCCCGACGGTGGCGCCGCTGTTTTAAGTTCTCCACACTTATATTGCTACGGGACGGAAGACGAAGAATGGCTTGACGATCCATCCTGCGGCCTCGATCAGATCGAACTGCTTGAATTGGGGTTTTCCTGCTGTGCCCCCTCTTTCGCTGAGTTCCTATACCGGTTCTGGATTGAGAACGAGATCTGGTTCTCTCTGGTGCCCAAGGAAAGCAGGAGGCCACTGAGTGACCTTGCGCGACGCTACATCAAACACTATCGGTCGCGAAGGCCCGACAGGCCAGAGGGCTCGCGTTAGAACCTATTCTCGCGGCGCAGACAACTCGGCGTCCGCGCCGCACATCTGCGTGCTCCGGGCGGACCACACCCCACTCGGAAACAACACGTCTGACGTGGACTTTCTGATAACCCATGGCGATCCGCCTGGGCGAGAAGTCGCCACATCAGAAAGCAGGTACGCCACCCTAAAACACGACGCCTTGACAGACGACAAGAAACGATCGTCCGTCCTACCTGGGCTGGCACATTGCGGCGCGCCGCTGCTGCAGCTCGGGACGGTACTCGGGCGGCACCAGCAGCGTCAAGGCGTCGGGGACGATGCGGATCTCGGCCGGCAGGTGGCCGGCGAATTCGCCATCGATCTGGAGGCACACGCGCTCATCCAGCGTTTTCGGCGCCGATACGCGCCGGGCGCGCAGCACAATGATTCCCCGCACACCCTCCATCCGGTTGGCGACGAGACCCGCGAAATACCGCACATAACGCAAGGTGGAGCGGCCCTGGAACAAGACCAGCTCGAAATGATCGTCGAACAGGCTGACATCGCGGGCGATTTCGAAATCGCCGCCGTAGTTGCGGACCTTGCTGATCAGGGCAAACGAGCAGCGGTGGGTCACGCCATCGGCCTCGATCGAAAACTCCGGCAGGCGGCGCCCCAGCAGGCTCCAGCCGGCAATCCAGTAGGCTAGTTTGCCGATGCGTGCCTTCAGCGGCGCGCTGACCTGATAAACGATCTGGGCATCCAGCCCGATGCCGGCCATCAGCAAGAAATGGCGGGTGATGGCGCCGGCTTCCGATGTGACTTGCCCGATCGAAATACGGTGCGGGCGGCATTCGCCCAGACGGCGCGCGGCGCCCAGGAAATCGCCGCCGAGTTTCATCTCCATCGCCAGCACGTTGGCAGTGCCGGCCGGCAGCACGCCCAGCGGCACCTGGGAATGCGCCATGCCTTCGGCCACTTCGTTGAGAGTACCGTCGCCGCCCGCGGCCAGAATCAGGTCCGCGCCGCGCGCGATCTGGCCCCGCGCCAGTGCGCCCGCGCTGCGTGGACCTGTGGTGGGGCAGCACGTCACCCGGTGCCCGTCTTCTTCCAGGATCCGCACGGCGCGCGCAACCAGCGCACCTCCCTTCCGCCCCAACTTGCCCGCGAACGGGTTATAAATGAGAACGGTCTTGCTGTAGCTGGTGATGGTGGACTCTCCCGTTTCCTGGTTAGATTATAAATGAGAGCACGATGAAAGATTTTGCGCGGGAAGCCGAGACGCTGCGCGCCGAGTTGCGCCGCCACGAGCATCTGTACTACGTCCTGGACCAGCCGGAGATCAGCGACGCCGAATACGACGCCCTGATGCGCCGCCTGCGGGAGCTGGAGGAATCGCATCCGGAGCTGGTTTCCCCGGATTCGCCGACCGGGCGGGTTGGCGGCAAGCCGCGCGAGGGCTTCGTCAAGGTTCGCCACAGCGCGCCCATGCTCAGCCTCGATAACGCGCTGAACGAAGGCGAACTGCGGGATTTCGACCGCCGCGTGAGCGAGTTGCTGGAGGGCGCCCGGTACGCGTACGTGGCGGAGCTGAAGCTGGATGGCCTTTCGATGGCCGTCGAATACGAGCAAGGCCGCTTCCGCCAGGCGGTAACCCGCGGCGACGGCACGGTGGGTGAGGACGTCACCGAGAACGCGCGCACCATCCGCTCTCTACCGCTGCGCGTGGATTCCGCGTGGCCGGCCTTCGAGGTGAGGGGCGAGACCGTGATGAACCGGCGCGCCTTCGAGCGCCTCAACGCGGAGCGCGACCGGCAGGAGCTGTCGCGGTTCGCCAACCCGCGCAACGCCGCTGCCGGCTCGCTGCGCGTGCTGGAGCCGCGCATCACGGCATCGCGCCGTCTGGATTACTACACCTATTTCCTGATGACGGGTGGCCGCTTCGCGCTCCCCAGCCATTGGGCTTCGCTCGATGAGATGGCCCGCCTGGGCTTCAAAGTCAACCCCCATCGCAAGCTGTGCTCCAGCGTGGACGAGGTACTCGAATTCTGCGCCCACTGGGAAACCAACCGGCAGGATCTGCCCTACGAGATCGACGGCGTGGTGGTTAAGGTGGATTCGGTGGAGCAGCAGCAAACGCTCGGCTTCACCGCCAAAGCGCCGCGCTGGGCGATCGCCTACAAATATCCGGCGCGCCAGGAGCGCACCACCGTGGTCGCGATCGAAGTGCAGGTAGGCCGCACCGGCGCGCTGACGCCGGTCGCGCATCTGCAGCCGGTCGCGGTGGGCGGCGTCACGGTTTCCCGCGCCACGCTGCACAATGAAGACGAGATCGCCCGCCTGGAGTTGAAGATCGGCGACGAGGTGATCATCGAACGCTCCGGCGACGTGATCCCCAGAGTGGTCCGCGTTTGGGCGCAGGGCAAAGGCCGGACGGCCTTCGTGATGCCCGCCAACTGCCCGGTCTGCGGCGGCCGGGTGGTGCGCGAAGAGGGCGAAGCCGCGCGGCGCTGCATCAACGTGGACTGCCCGGCGCGGCTGAAGGAGTCGGTCCTTCATTTCGCCTCGCGCGGCGTGATGAACATCGACGGGGTCGGCGAGGCGTTGGTGGATCAGCTCGTCGATCGCGGCTTGGTCAAGAGTGTCGCCGATCTCTACCAATTGACCACCGACCAACTGCTGTCGCTGGAGCGCATGGGCGAAAAGTCGGCCGCCAACGTGCTCCTCAACATCGCTCGCTCCAAGATGAATCCGCTGCCGCGGGTGATCGCCGCCCTGGGAATCCGGTTCGTCGGCGAGCGCACGGCCGTGCTGCTGGCCGAGGCGTTGGGCAGCCTGGACGCCCTGGCGGCGGCCGGCGCGGAAGAGTTACAGGGCGTGCAAGAGGTCGGTCCCAAGGTGGCGGAAAGCATCCTGCAGTTCTTCCGCGAGCCGCGCAACCGCGAGCTGGTGGAGCGGCTGCGCGCCGCCAGTCTCGATTTCACCTACGTCCCGCAACGGCCCATGGGCGGCCCGCTCGAAGGCCTCACCTTCGTGCTGACCGGCACCCTGCCCACCCTCAGCCGCGACCAGGCCAAGGCGCTGATCGAGCGGGCGGGCGGCAAAGTGTCCGGTTCGGTGAGCAAGAAAACCAGCTATGTGGTGGCGGGCGAAGATGCCGGATCGAAGCTCGATCAAGCGCGCGCTCTGGGAGTCGCCGTGGTCGACGAGCTGGAACTGCGGCGCTTGATTCAGGCCCACGAGTGAAGCCCGTGGCGCGCGCACTTTTGCGTGCCGCGTCGGCATTCTTGCCGACGCCCGCGGCCGCGAAGGCAAAGAAGCGTCGAGACGAGTCTCGACGCTGCACGCAAGAGTGCGTGCGCCACGGCGGCAGCCGCGAAGTTGATTCACTCAGCGCGAGCTACGGGTGGTCGTCCCGCATCAGCTTGCTCACGCGCTTCAGATTGCTCCTGATCTCGTCGGTGGCGTCGACCAGTTGGTTGGTGTCGTAGATCACGCGCGGGGTCAAGAAGATGATCAGTTCGGTGCGCGTTGTGCTGACTTGCTTGCTGCCGAAGGCCATGCCCAGAATCGGGATGCGGTTTAGAAACGGTACGCCGCCTTGGGATTCGGATTTAGACTCCAGAATGGCCCCGCCGATGGCAACCGTGTCGCCATCCTGCATCGTGAGCTGGGTGCTCATGGAGCGGTTGGAGAACGACGGCGAATCGCCGACGTTGCCAGACGACGACCCCGCCAAGGGAGCGCTCACCTGCTGGTTGACGATCATCGTCACCACGCCGCTCGAGTTGATGTGCGCCAGGATGTTCAGCGTCACGCCCGTACTCTGGTTGCTCACACCCTGCACGAGTTGCGAGTTGCCGCCCGAAACTCCCGACAAGCCGGTGGAAGTGGCAACCGGAACCTGGCTGCCCACGTTCATGGTGGCCGGTACGCTATCGGTGGCGATGATGCTCGGCGCCGAGATCACTTTGGAGCGGCCGGTGCTTTCCTGCGCCTCGAGCGTGCCTAGCAGTTGTTTGGCCTTCAGAACCATCGTGCCGGCCTGCAGCAACACGCCGCCCGGGCCACCGGCCATAAACGGCGCCGTTGACACCGGGATCCCACCGATCAGGGTTTGCGTGGAGCTTGCCCCCGTCACAGTATTGCTCCCATTGGAGGCAGCAGTGCTCGCGTTGTTGCTTCCCAACGACTGCAGATAGGTTTGCATGCCCGCCGCGAAATTGCCGCTCAGATCCACCTCGTAAATCTTGCAGTCGATCAGCACCTGCCGCGGCGCCACATCCAACTGCCGCAGCAGGTTCTGGATCTCCTCCCAGTCCTGCGGTGTGCCCTGAACCAGGAGCGTGTTATCGAACGGATTGGGGATAACATGCGGCATGTGGGCGTTCTGCTCGCCGCCGGTGGCAGCCCCCTGGCCCAAATAGCTGCCAGTGCGATCGGCCGTGACCGATGGCGCCAGGCCACCGGTGCCCATACCCTGCATCGTCGCAGGCGTCCCCTGGGTCTGGTACCCGCCGTAACCGCCGTAACCGCCGCCATACGGGCTGGCAGACATCCCGCCGTAGCCGCCGGACATGTTGCCGTAGCCCATTCCCATGGATCCACCGTAGCCGCCACCACCGTAGCCACCACCGCCGTAGCCACCCCCACCATAACCGCCGCCCATGCCGTAACCCGTGCCATTCAAGCCGAGTCCCGAAGCGTACATACTGCTGTTGGCTTGTTGCGCCAAGCCGATCAGCGCCATCGGATTCCCGGTGTACAGCGCCATGATCGCCATGGCCACCGTCTCGGCGCGGCCGTACTTCAAGCGGTACACCCAGTTGCTGGTGGATCCCGCGGTCACCTTGACCGGGATGTCCAGCTTCTCGATCCATTTCTGCACTTCCGCGAAGATGCCCGGATTGGGAGCCACGGCGATCAGGGTGTTGATGCGATCCACCGGGATGAAGCGCACGGCGGAGTTCTTCTCGGAGAGCGAATAGGCTTTGAAGACCGTCTCCAGCTCCTTGGCCAAGTCGGTGGGACGGCTGTTCTCGACGTCGAAAAGGCGCACCCGCTTGGTGGCGAAAGTGTCGCTGTCAAACAGCCCGATCAGCTCCATGGTCCGCCGCATGTTGCGGCTATTGTCTTCGAGAATCAGCAGATTCGCCGCATCGTAGGTGGAGTGCGAGGCGCCTTCGCCGTAGAACGGCGACAGCAGCTTGTCCATGTCCCCGGCGGTAGCGTACTTGAGGAAAATCAGATTGAGAATCATCTGCTCGTCGTCGGGCAGCGTTTTCGAGTCCGCGTTGATGAGCGGCGTCAGCGGAAGCTGGGACACTGCGTTGACCGGCACGATCCGGTACAGGTCGCCCACCTTCACGATGGTGTTGCCATTGACCCGCAGGATGATTTCCAGCAGCGGCATCAGCTCCACCGGCTTCACTTCGCCGTAGGTGTGAATGGTGACCGAGCCTCTCACTCGCGGATCGATCAGGATGTTGATCTTCAGCATCTTGGAGATCAGGTTGACCATCTCGATGAGGTTCACGTTGTCCATCGAGAGCAGGCCCTGGTCGGCCATCCTGGGCTCCTGGGTTGCCGGCGTGGTGGCCTTGGCGGGCGCAGCCTGCGACGGCTGTGCCGGTGCCGGCTGCGGCGGCTGTGGCTGCCGCTCCTGCATGATCTGCTCGATCGGCTTCGAGGGAGCCTGCGCCAGCAACGCCGGAATCATGGCGCCGGCGACCGCGAGCGAAAGCAAGAAATTGCGGCGCATGGTTATTTCCGCCCGCTCGCCGGACCCGCCTGCTGGAGCGCCCAGAAGGCCCGCTCCGCCGCGTCCAGCTCCGATTTCTTGGTCCGCCACCGGTAAACGCCGAAGGGTCCCGGCCGTTCAAAGCGGATGGCGTCGCCATCGTCGAAGGCCTTGGTGTTGTCCCACGCCTCGGGGCGTACGGGACCCACCGATTGGGCTTCCGCCCGCGTGACGCCGAAGGGGGTCTGGCGGTAGATCCATGTCTTGCCTTGCGCGTCGGTATGGCGGTAAAGGTTGGACTCCACCGCGACCGCGCCGGCCGGTATGGCGAGCGGCGCCGTCGCACCGGCCGGCTCGGCCGCCCGCAGCGCCATCATCGAAACCAAAAGTATCAGAAATGTTTTCATCGCGTTTCTCCCGGATCTACAAATTTCGCGCAGGCATTGGCAGGTAATGCTCGACCTTCACTGCACCGGCTCCCAGAGACAGGACGAACCGAACGGCGTGGGACTCATCACCTTGCGGTAGCCGTCCACCACGGATCCGACCGCCGATGTATCGCCGGGGTTGCAGAGTTTGACGCCGAAGTGGGTCGTCTCGCCGGGCCCGGGCGCCACGGGCGGCGGCGGGGGCGGCGCCAACACGGGAACAGGCACTTCGGTCCGCACCGCGGCAGCCTGCGCGGCGGGGCTCATGTGATCTTCCAACTCGTCCACCGATTTGTGAATCACCTGGTCTCTCCACGCGAACTCGATCTCTCTTGTATTGACGCTGCGCAGCGTGAATTCGCCGATGGTCTCACCCGGACGCACGGCTTCGTTCGCGGACGCGGCCGTGGTGCTGAGGATGGCGATGGGGCCGCCGCCCAGATTCATGTATCCGTGATAGACCGGCAGCGGCGGTGGCTGCGGCGGAGGAGGCGGCGGAGGAGGTGCCGGGATCGGAACGTTGGGATCGCGCGAACGGTCGAGCAGGTCCTTCTGCGCCACATCCTTGTAAGCGGCCGGCAGCACCGCCGGTGGGTTGGGCAGCGGCTGCAAGGGTAGTGTTGGCGGCGCGGCTACCGGACGGCCGAGGGTCGCGGCCTGGTGCGCCTTGGCGGCGCGCCACGCGCCCCGCAATTCGACAGTGGTCCACACCACGGCGCACGCCAGGGCTAAATCGAGGATGATCCAGAACTTGCGATTCACGCTCCCTGCCCCCCTTTCTTTTCGGGCAACAGCTTGCGCGCCACCAGCGCGCCCACCGTAAGATGAACCTGTATGTTCTTGTTCTTGTCGTTACCGCCGTTGATGCGGATCTCGTTGGTGGCCAGTATCTGCGGCTGATCGGCCAGCGCCGCCATCAGGTTCACCAGTTGATCGATGCCGCAGACGAAAGCCACCTCCACGCTGACTTCGCCGTAGTCGCCGCTCACCACCGATTCGCCCATGCGCTCCACGCCGCGCACCTCGATGCCGTTTGCCTTGGCGATGAACTGCACCAGTTCGAGCAGTTGGGCCTGCGCCTGGTTCTTGGTGTCGGCCTTGAGGATGCCCTTTTCGCGGGTGGCCAACTCCGCCTGCGCCTGCCGCAGCCGGGCTTCCTTTCCCGGAACGGAGGCCGCCTTGATGCGCATCGATCGCAGCCGGTTTTCGGCGATGGGAATGGCTTCGGCGGCGACCGTTCCCGTGTCCCAGCCGGCAAACAGGCCGAACCGCCAGGCCGCGGCGGGAATCAGGAGCGCCGCGCCCGCCACCAGCCACGCCCGCGAGCGGCGGTCCAGGCTCCCGATGGTCATGACTTCCCCCTGGTCGAGTGAATCTGGAACATCTCTCCGGCGCCCGAGGGCGCGTGCTGGTCCATATCCATTTGCGAATTCCGGAATAGCGGAGAAGAGTCGAGAATCTTCAGCAGCGGCGCGGCCTGCGGCGCCTCGCCGTTGATGCGCGCGGCGTCGCGGGTCAGCTCGATCGCGTTGGTCCATGCCGGCGGCTCTACCAGCCGGGTGAGCTCGTTGAGCGAGTCCAGATCGGCGCGGGTGCGTCCGCGATATTGGTCGAGCAGCGCGGTGCGGGCGCGCGTTCGTTCGGTCTCCCGGTCCAGCGCGGCGGCGTGCAAGGCGGCAGGCTGGACGCGCGCGATCTGGGCTTCGAGCATCTTGAGATACCGGCGATCTTCGAACTTCGGCCACGCGATCATGGTCGCAAGCGCGGCCAGCGCCAGCCCGGCAAGCACCGCGGTGGGAACGAACATGGCGCGCGAGCTCGAGCGACGGTACTCGCGCGGCAGCACGTTCGCCGCCGGCGCCAGCCGGGGACAGGCCCCTGCCAGCGCCGTGGCGTACGGCAGTGCGTTGCGGGATAAATCGTTCTCCACCGGATTGACGTTGGGCCGGGGCAGCAACGCCTCGAGCGTCGTGGGCTGGGTATCCGGCGGCAGCCGCAGCTCGGCCAGAGCCAGCGCCGCGGCGCGTTCGGGCGGCAGCTCGAACTCGGCGGAAAACACCGGCCGCGACGGGCTTTCGCCGTACACTTCCACCAGGCCCGTCGGCGTGCGGCCGAACCCCACGAAGCCTTCCCCGTCGCGATGGCCGTTCAGGCGGACGGCGGTGTGCACCGCGGCGGCGGAGAAAGTGAAACTGGAAACCGCAATGCCCGCCTCATTGAACAGCTCCATGTAATGTTCGATCGCGGCGCGCCGCGCAATGCCCAACAGCACGCCGCCGTTGGGCAGCGGAGACCAGCCCCAGACCACCTCGTCGTCGCCGTAGGGATGCAGCGTGTCGATTTGCAGCCGGATGGCGCTCTCCGTATCGCGGGCCGCCACGCCCGCGAGCGCCAGTTGGCGGACAATCACTTCGCGGCGCGGCAGCAACACGGTGGCGCTCAGGTGGCCGGCGCCGGCGGATTTCAAGAAGCGGCTGTATTCGCCTCCCCAGCCCGCGGCGGGACGCCCGTCGAATCCCTCGATGACCAGGCGCCCCAACACCCGGACGCCGGTCGGCCGCACCCGCGCCACCACCACCTCCAGGTCCGTGGCGCCGATGGCGATGCCTACGCCGGAGCCGAATTCGAGCAGCTTGCGCGCGTCTTTGGTAACTGCCGACAGCATCGCGGTCATTCGCTCCACGCCGTGTCGTACCAGCGCAAAATGTGAATCGGGGCGTCGTAGCCCGGCGGCATGTACTTAATCGTCGCCGCCAAGGTACGCCGCAGGTCGGAGAAGTGGCCGTCGTCCAGGCGCAAACGCGCCGTTGCCCGCATGGTGATGATGGAGTGGCCCCCCACCCGCAGCCTGCCGGCAGCCTCGCCCGCCATTCCCGCCACGTCGCCAAGCTGGTCCTGCAGAATGGGACCCGCGTTACGGCGCGCCACCACCGCGGCAATCGCGCCCGGTTCCATCCCCACGGCAGCCAGCACCGCCGGCGAGGCGGTGTTCACATCCACCAGTGAATTACGCCCGTAGACCGTGAGACAGTCCACCAGCCCCGGGCGGCGCGCCAGATGCATGCCGCCGGCCTCGCCTCGCTGCGGGCCGTACGTTCCATAAAACAGTTCGGGGGTTACGCCGGGCACGGACAACAATTCCTCAATCTCTTGTAAGGACGCGCCCGCGGGCTGAAAAGACGGTCCCTGCGCCAGTTGCTGTGCGGCGGGCGCGGTTCCGCGAGCCTGGTCGATCGCGTGCGCCAGCGCGTCCGCCCGGACCTCGTCCAACCCCAGCGCCATTCCCAGGCGGGTCAGATCTTCGAGCGTGGCCCGGTTGACGTTCAGTTTGGCCGTCTCGGGAATGAATTCCACCCGCACGTCGCCGCTCGCGAAATGGTAGGTCACCTGGGTGGCCCACTCGGGGATGGTGCGCGCGGCGGGGTTCTGGACGCCCCACAGAGCCTCGACCGCGGCGCGATCGATGCCCGCCGCCGCCAGGTAATAGCTGCGCAAACCGTCGAGCGCGGTGGACGTGCGTTCGGTCTCTCCATGAATCGTGGTCGCCAGCGAAAACCCGATCGCCGCCAGCGCGGCCGAAAGCCAGAGCACCGTCAGCAGCGCGCTGCCGCGGCGCCCGCGCCGGCTGCTCGTGGCACACGCACTCGTGCGTGCCGTGTCGAGACTCTTCTCGACATCTGTCCGGGCGCGGGGAACCGGGCGTCGGCACGAGTGCCGACGCGGCACGCACGAGTGCGTGCGCCACATCAGTGTTGATCCGTGACGCGGAATGTGTTCGCCGCTCATATCAATAGTCGTCATACTGGATATTCCACGAGCGGTGGATGCGGATCGGCGCCGTCACCGTGATGGGCTGCAGGTGGGAAGGGTCGGCTGCGAGCGGCGCCATTTCCACCCGAATCGCCGCCGGCCAGCCGGTGCCCGTCGCGCTGGCCGTCCATTGCGGCGGAAGCTGGGGTTGTCCAGGGCGGGTTGGCGGCGACACCAGATAGGAGAAGTGGCAAGAGGCCAGTTGGTCCGCCAGCACAAAAGACTTCGGACTGGCCACGGCGGGCGTGAAATGAACCATCCACCCGACCACGGGATCGGGGGTCATATCGGCGCACGCATCGCCGGCGCCAATTCGCGTGTAAGGCGTCTCGTTCACCACCAGCCGCACTCCCGCACCCTCCTCGCCCGGAATCACGAACATCTCGAGGATCTGCGCCGGGCCGCGCCAGCCTTGCTGCAACGAGAAGGTGGAAACCAGCCGCATCGCCTGCGGCTCGGCCTGAAAGAACACGAAGCGGGAAGCGGTCAGGTCCGGGCGTCCCATGCAGGGCGGCATCACCGGTACCAGTCCCTCCAATTCCTGCAACAAAACTCGCTGCGCGCCGGCCACGCGCCGGTCGGCGAGCAGCTTTTCGTCCGCCTTGTGCAACGTCCGCAAGGCCACGTCGAGCGAAAGCAGCATGGCCACTGAAAGCGCGCCCAGCAGCGTCACGGCGATCAGGACCTCGAGCAGCGTCATGCCGGCCTGCCGGCTTCGCAAGGCAGCCCGCCTCATGGCCCCTGCACCCTGCGGCGCAGACCCTCGATGGTAAAGGTCCGGCGCTGGTCCCCAGCCATCCACCATATCTCCAGCCGCACGTGGTCGAGCGCGATGGCGCCCGGCGCCGGCGCCGGCGGCTCCTCGAAGGATACGATCTGCGCCGCCCATCCGGCCGCTAACCCGCCGGTCAAGTCGGTATCGAAGGTCCCGCTCAGCGGCGCAGCGGGGTCCGCCAGGATGTCGTTCATCCGCAGGCGGCCCAATTGCACCACCCGGTCGTAGTCGCGCAGCCGCGCCGCATTGCGCGCCGCACCGGAAATGGCCCCCAGCAGCCCCACCACGGCGATCGACATGATGAGGGTGGCGACGATCATTTCGAGCAGCGTGAATCCGCGCGTGCGTCTCACTCTGTATTGACGGTTTCCACCCGTGGAAAGCCGGTCATGGTTTTTCCCAACTGACGATATCGGTATTGATTCCGTCGCCGCCGGGCCGGCCATCGGCGCCATAGCTGATAATGTCGGGCTCATTGCCGTGATCGCCGGGGGATTTGTAAACCCAATCGTGGTCCCAGGGATCTTTGGGAAGCTCTTGCGGGATATAGGGCCCGTTCCACCGGGGCGCCTCCGACGGCTTCACCCGCAGCGCGATCAGGCCCTGCCTGGTGGTGGGATACGTGCCGTTATCCAGTTTGTAGGTGCCCAGCGCGCCCATGAAATCCTGCATCTGCGCGTACGCGGACGCGGTTTTTGGGCGCTCGCCGATGCTCCAGATTCGCGGTAGGCCGGCGACGAAAAGAACCCCCAACAGCCCCACTGCGGCGATCGCCGTTTTCATATCGAGCAGCGTGAATCCGCGCGTGGGCCTCACTCTGTATTGACGGCTGTCACGCGCGGAAAGCCGGTCATGGGGTCCAGTTCCACCCTGCGCCGCCCGCCGTGACGGTTGGAATACTCAATGCCGATGGCCGGCGCCGTGCCGCCGGGGACGATCAGCATCTGGCGGCCCTCGCCCTCGGATTCGCCGCCCTCCGGCAGCACCTTGTCCATGGTGATGCCTTGCGGCACCTGAAATCTTCGCGCGAAGCCGTCGCTGCCGTCCGCGGAGATGGTTCCGTCGGTGAGCGAGATCGTCACCACTACCGGCTGTTCGCTGCGTTCGGCGTGCGTCACCGCCCCGTTCAGGAAACTGGCGATGGCGTCGCCGGTGGAGGCCAGCCGCACGCTATCCAGACCGGCCGAAACCGAGGGAATGGATACGCCCACCACAATCCCAATGACGGCCATCACCACCAGCATCTCGAGCAGCGTCACGCCTGCGGTAGGACAGACCATTGCCCTTCGTGGTCTGTCATGTCTCAACAAGGCACGGAACATTGACAGACGACACAGCCCGATCGTCTGTCCCACCTCCACTCTACTGGCTTTTCCAACTGACGATATCGGCATTGATTCCATCGCCGCCGGGTTGGCCATCGGCGCCGTAGCTGATAATATCCGGTTCGTCGCCGTGGTCGCCGGGGAACTTGTAAACCCAATCGTGGCCCCACGGATCTTTCGGAATCTCCTGCGGCATATATGGCCCGTTCCACTGGGTCGCGTCCGCCGGCTTCACACGCAGCGCCGCCAGGCCCTGCTCGGTGGTGGGAAAATTCCCGTTATCCAGCTTGTAGGTGCCCAGCGCGCCCATGAAACCTTGGATCTGCGCGCGCGCGGCCGTGATCTTGGCCTTGTCCACGTTGCTCCAGAGCCGCGGCCCGACCAGGGCCACGAACAGTCCGATGATCGTCACCACTACCAGCATTTCGATCAGGGTGACGCCGGCCTCGCCCCGCTTTCGCCTCTTCGCCGTCTGCTTCATTTCACACCGCCACATCGTTGATGCTCGTTATCGCGAGCAGCATACTCAGGACCAAACCCCCGACCACTATGCCCATCACCAGAATCACCACTGGCTCGAAAATGCTGGTGAAGCGCCGGATGGCTGCCCGAGTCTCATTTTCGTAGATCTCGGCCATGCGGGCAAACATCTGATCCAGCCGGCCGGTCTCCTCGCCCACCGTGAGCAGGTGCGCGGCCAGCGGCAGGAACACGCCCGCCTTGCGCGTGGGCCCCGCGATGCCCTCGCCGCGCTTCACTCCGTTGGCCACCCCGACCAGCGAATTCGCGATCATCCGGTTGTTCAGCGTGGCCGCGCCGATCCCGATCGACTGCACCAGGGGAACCGAGTTTTCGAGCAGCGTGGCCATGGCCCGTGCGAACCGCGCCGTCTCCGCCTTGAGCAACGCTACGCCCAGCAGCGGCACTTTCAGCCGCGCGCCGTCCCACCACAGCCGGCCAGCCGCCGTGCGCGTGTAAATGCGCCACAGGATGGCGATGGCCGCGAGGCCCCCCAGCACGAACCAGCCGTAGGTCTTGACCAGGTCGCTGGCTTCCAGCATGATCCGCGTGGGCGCCGGCATTTTCATGTGCCCGTCGGCGAAAATCACCGCGAAGCGCGGCACCACGAAGCTGAGCAGAATGAAAACCGAGGCCGCGGCCACCGTCGCCAGCAGGGCCGGATAGATCATCGCCGAGACGATGAAGCTGCGCAGCTCGTCGCGCGAGCGTTCGAACTCGGCCAGCCTGGCAAAGATGACGGCCAAGGCGCCGGAGGCCTCGCCCGCCCGCACCATGTTGATGTAAAGATCGGAGAAGTACTCGCCGTGCGACGCCAGGCTGTCGGCCAGCGTACGGCCACCCTTCAGCACGCGCAGCACGTCCAGCACGATAAAGCGGAACTGCGCCCGGTCGGTCAGCTCGGCGGTTATCGAAAGCGCGCGATCGAGCGGCACGCCCGCGTTCAGCAGCGTGGACAGTTCCTGGGTGAAGAAGAGCACGTCGCTTCGCCGGCGGCCGCCGAAGCTCGGCAGCTTGATTTCGAGCGACGCGCTTTTGGGCGTCGCGCCCACATAAACCGGCGTCAGCCCCTGCTTGCGCAGCTCGCGCGCAATCACCTTCTCGTCGTTGCCGGACAGGCTCCCGGTGCGGATCTTCCCATCCGAGGCCACCGCGCGGAAAAAGAATGTGGCTGCCATCAGCTCGCTTCCGGCTCCATACAGGTAGGACAGACCATCGCCTTTCGTGGTCTGTCATTGTTCGCCGGGAGGGAAATCCTGACAGACGACAAGAACCGATCGTCTGTCCTACCTTTGCCTCGCGATTGATCTTCGGTACGCACTAGAACTCCTGCGTCACGCGCATCACTTCGTCGACGGTGGTGACGCCGTCCCGCACTTTTTGCCAGCCATCCTCGCGCAGGTTGCGCATTCCGCTGCGCCGCGCCGCCTCGGTAAGCCTGGTAGCGTCGGCGTTGTCCATAATCAGCCGCCGGATCTCTTCGTTGAGCTGCATCATCTCGAAGATGCCGACGCGCGAAACGTAGCCGCTGCCGTTGCAGACCGCGCAGCCGGCTCCGCGGTAGCTCCTGACGCGCGTGCCATCCGGCGCCACCGCTTCGCCCGCCGGCCGCTTGCAATCCTGGCAGATGACGCGCACCAGCCGCTGCGCCAGCACGGCCACCAGCGAGGAAGTCAGCAGGTAGCTCTCGACCCCCATATCGGCGAGGCGCGTAACGGCGCTCGGCGCGTCGTTGGTGTGCAGCGTGGAAAACACCAGGTGGCCGGTCAGCGCGGCGCGGATGGCGATGTCGGCGGTCTCGCGGTCGCGGATTTCGCCCACCATGATCACATCCGGGTCCTGCCGCACAATATGCCGCAGCCCGGCGGCGAACGTCAGCCCGATCTGCGGATTCACGTGGATCTGGTTGATCCCGTCCATCTGGTATTCCACCGGGTCTTCAATGGTGATGATCTTTTTGTCGGGAAGGTTGATACGCTTCAGCGCCGAATAGAGCGTGGTCGATTTCCCGCTGCCGGTCGGCCCGGTGACCAGGAAGATGCCGTGGGGCAGACTGGTGAAGTGCTCCATCTGCTGCAGCATGCGATCGTCGAAGCCCAGCCGGCGCAGGTCGAAAAAATCGCCCGCCGAGCGGTCCAGCAGGCGCATCACCACACTTTCGCCATACAGCGTCGGCAGGGTGGAAACGCGCAGGTCCACCTCGCGCCCCAGAATCTTGATTTTGATGCGGCCGTCCTGCGGCAGCCGGCGCTCGGCGATATTCAGCTTGGCCATCAGCTTCAGGCGGGAAATGATGGCGGCCTTCAACTCGCGCGGCGGGGTTTCCTGGCTGGACAGCACGCCATCGACGCGGAAGCGCACGCGGAATTCCTTCTCGAACGGTTCGATGTGGATGTCGCTCGACCTTTTCTCGAGCGCGTCGGCGATCATGGCGTTCACCAGGCGGATCACCGGCGCTTCGCTGGCCATGTCGCGCAGGTGTTCGAGATCGGCCAGCGCCTCCTCGTCTTCGCCGCCGCCGGACAGCACCTGGCGCTCGCCGTCGGCGTAATGCTTGTCCACCGCGTCGAGGATTTCCTGCTCGGCCGCCAGCGCCGTCTGGATCTCCAGGCCGGAGAACGCGCCGATCGCCGCCGCGGTTTCGAAGTCCATCGGGTCGGCCATGGCGACCGTCAGCACGGAACCGTTCAGCGCCACCGGAAACGCGCGCGATTGCCGCAGGAAACGGTACGACAGCCCTTCGATTTCCGGCGCCGTTGGCGGCGGCCCGTCAATCGTCACCAGCGGCACGTCCAGCTGCTCGCTCAGCGCCGCCAGCACGTCGCGCTGCGCCACCAGCCCCATGTCGACCAGGATTTTGCCCAGCTTGTCGCCGCGCTCGCGTTGCAGTTCGAGCGCGCGCTCCAGTTCCTCGGCTTCGATTTTCCGGCGCTCCACCAGCATCTCGCCCAGCCGCTGAAAGCGCAGCACACCCACGGGAGGGGCTGCGTTCTGCGGCTGCGGTGAGAATTGCTCGGGAGTCACTGATTGCTCACCGTGGCTTCGATCTGGGCGCCGCTCAGAATCGCGCGGCGCGTGCCCTTCACCACCATCTGGCCGGGCAGGCCGGTGGTGTCTTCGTAAGGCAAATAGAGGAACTTCACCGCAACCAGGATCTGCTGGTCGTCCGGCACCGCCGTCAGTTCCCTGGCGGCCGATTGCAGCATGGTGTCCATCAGCCGTTCCACGGCCGGCAGGCGGGCCAGCTTCCGCTGCCGTACCTGCGCCTTCTCCTGCTCGCTGATGTTGGGCCGGAACGGGCTCAGGTTGGGCGTCAGGATGGGGCTCAACTCGGTGGTGAACACGGCGCCGTAACCATCCAGGTAAATGCCGCGCGTGTTGCCCAGCACATCGATGGGGTCCGTCACCGCGAACATCCGGAAATCGCGGTCGAAGCCGCGCGCCAGCGTCGCCAGCGAGGCCAGCGAAACGCGCGCCGGGGGCGTCTGCAGCGTGGCCGGAACCGGGCGCGCCACCTGCGCCGAAAGCGGGGCCAGCGCCAGCAATATGGCCAGCACGGGTCTCATTTCGCCTCCCCGGCGGGCTGCCGCGGCGGCCCGTATTCGGCCGCCGTCATGTAGAGGGCGTGCTGGCGCCGGTTGTCGACCTCCAGCGCCGCCTCCACCATCAGCAGCCTCTGCCGTTCGGCAGCCACTTCAGCCACCAACTGCCGTGTGCGCTCGGCCACGGCGCGGTCGGCCGCCTGGTCGATGCGGGCCTGGATGGCGGCATCGGGAACCGCCGGCGCCGTCCGCCCGGTCTGCTGCACCGCCGGCCCTTGCACCGTACGCACAATTTGAACCGGCGCCGGCCGCGCCAGTGCGAACACCACCAGCGCCGCCGAAACGAGCGCCGCCGAGCCGAAGCCCAACCGCGCCGGCGTGTTCCAGAACGCGCTCCACCAGCGCCGCCAGGCCGAAGGCTCGAAGACGGGATCGGAAACAAAAGCGATCCGCCGCGGAATTTCTTCCTCCCGCAAACTCAGGAGCGTGGTCCCGGTCAGCCGCAGCCGGCTCAGTTCTTCCCGGCAGGCGCGGCAGGCGGTGACGTGCGCTTCCACCTGCTTGCGCTCCGCACCGCCCAGCTCCTCGAAAAAATAGTCCTTCAAATCGAATGGCGAGCAACTCATGACACACCTCGTGCCTCAATCGGAGCCAGCTCGATCTTCAGCAGTTCCAGCGCCGTATACAGGCGGCTTTTGATGGTGGAAACCGGGCAGGAGAGAATCTCGGCCATTTCCTCGAACTTGAACCCCTGGTAAATCTTCAGCGTCACGGCCTCGCGCTGTTCGGGCGTTAGCCGCTCCAGCGCGCTGGCCACCGCCAGGCTCAATTCGATGGGAAAAACCGAGTTGCCTCCCACCGCGATTCCGGTCTCCGTCGCCGCCGGCGGCAAATCCGCCACATCGCTCTCCGGCCTTCGCTTGCGAAACATGGAATAGGCCTCGTTATGGGCGATGCGATACAGCCACGGCGCGAAACGCGCCGCGTCATCC
>Ga0181517_10001609_pt1 | contig 24682 bp, 11 predicted proteins | sample PEATcosm2014_Bin_31_FD_119748 | JGI IMG/M metagenome (GOLD analysis project Ga0181517, IMG submission 119748) | Peatland microbial communities from MTU Mesocosm Facility, Houghton, MI, USA - PEATcosm2014_Bin01_30_metaG | ecosystem: Environmental > Terrestrial > Soil > Wetlands > Peat | place... | reverse complement strand
CAAAACAATAACCACTGCCGGGAAGGGGGGATGGTTTTTGAACCCAAAACCGCTGGGGGGCCCCCTCTGGGCAACGGCAAAGGGGGCCCCCGGGTTTTCCCCGCCCCCCCCCCCCCCCAAATCGAGCCTCTCGAAAAACGGGTGTTGTTGTCGAGCTATGGAGCGCTGAGGGCGCTGGCATCGTTTGATGGCGTCAACCAGGAACGGCCTTCGGTGGGTGTCGCCACGGACTCCTCCGGCAACCTCTTCGGTGTGTCATCCGGCGGCCCCGCCGGTTACGGCTCGGTCTACGAGATCGCCCGCGGCAGCAGCAGCGTAACGACAGTGGCGTCGTTCACCGCGACCAACTGGGGCCCGCGCGGTCTGACGGTGGACTCATCCGGCGATCTTTTTGGTACAACCATCAATGGCGGCGCAAACAGTTTAGGCACGGTTTTCGAAATCGCGCATGGTAGCCAGACGATCACGCCACTGGCGTCATTTGTGGGCAGCGGCGAAGTCAACCCGATCGGCAACCTGGTATTGGACGCCGCGGGCGACGTCTTCGGCGTGACGCAATATGGTGGTGACCTGCTGCTTAACAACGGAATTGGCGTCGGCATGGCGTTCGAGGTCGCACATGGGGGCGGTGTCGTTACGCCCGTGGCCTCTTTTAACGACGTCGATGGCGAGCTGCCCAACGGCAGTTTGGCCATCGATTCGCTCGGCAACCTGTTCGGCACGGCTTGGGGCGGCGGCGGTAACGGTGTTGGCGACGCGTTTGAGATCGTTCAAGGGAGCGGCGTCATCACGCCCCTGGCCTCGTTTAATGGCGTCAACGGAAAACACCCTTATGGCGGTGTCGTCGTGGACTCTGCGGACGATCTCTACAGCGCTACCTCCTCCGGCGGCGCCAACAGCAATGGCACGCTATTCGAGATCGCCGCGGGCAGCGGGGACATTACCACGTTGGCGCCGTTCAACGCCGCTAACGGAGCGGAGCCGTCCGCCAGCCTGGTCCTTGACTCCGCCGGAGACCTTTTTGGCACGATGTTTGCGGGCGGAGTTGGTGGTCTGGGCTCGATCTTTGAGGTCGCCCAGGGAAGCGGGATTGTCTCGACGCTGGCTTCATTTAACAGCGCTGCGGGGGAACTCCCGGCCGGCGGCGTGATCGTAGACTCCTCCGGCAATTTTTTTGGCACGACCAGTCAGGGTGGCGCCTACAACTATGGCACGGTGTTCGAGCTACCCACTTCGGCGGGGACAAGCACCGTCGTCACTTCGAACAATAGCTCATCCATCTTTGGCCAGCCCGTCACCTTTACGGCGACGGTCACGCCCAGCAGCAGCGGCGAGACTGGAACCGTTCAGTTCCAGATCGACGGGAGCAACGCGGGCAGCCCGGTGGCTCTGAGCGGCAATACCGCGGAGTATATCACTTCGACCCTGGCCGTCGGGAGCCATTCGATTGCGGCCATTTACAGCGGCGACAGCAACTTCACCGGCAGCACTTCGCCGATTTTCACACAAAGCGTTGCCGATGCGGCCACGACGACGGCCGTCACAACCAGCAACGCCTCGATTACGCAAGGTCAGCCGGTTACTTTCACGGCGACGGTAACGCCGGCCAGTGGCAGCGGCGAGACGGGCACCGTGCAGTTCCAGGTCGATGGCGCCAGTGTGGGCAGCCCGGTGGCCCTTACTGGGAACACGGCTGCCTATACGACCTCGACGTTGGCCGGGGGCACCCATTCCATCGTGGCGGTATACACAGGTGACAACAGTTTTGCGGGCAGTACCTCGCCGGTTTTGACACAAAAGATCCTCCAACTCACGACGACCGCTCTAACCTCCAGCAACGCCTCTCCCACCTATGCCCAGCCCGTGACATTCACCGCAACGGTAACGCCCGCCAGCGGTAGCGGCGAGACAGGCACCGTGCAGTTCCAGGTTGATGGCTCCAACGTGGGCAGCCCGGTGGCCCTTTCCGGGAACACGGCCGCCTATACGACCTCGACGTTGACGGGGGGCACTCATTCCATCGTGGCGGTTTACACCGGTGACAACAGTTTTGCGGGCAGCACGTCGCCGGTTTTGACACAAAAGATCCTCCAACTCACGACGACCGCTCTCACCTCCAGCAACGGCTCTTCCATCTATGGCCAGCCTGTGACGTTCAAAGCAACGGTCACGCCGGCCAGCGGCAGCGGCGAGACCGGCACCGTGCAGTTCCAGGTCGATGGCACTCCTGCCGGCGGCCCGGTGTCCCTCGACGGCAATACAGCCACCTGCATCACCTCGACGCTCAATGCCGGCAGCCATTCCATCGTGGCGATTTATAGTGGTGACGGCAACTTCGCCGGCAGCGCCAGTTCCACACTGTCGCAAAGCATCGCCAAGATCGCGGTTTGGACCTTGAGCGCTCCCGCGTCGTTTAACGGCGCCAATGGCGACGAGCCGAATGCCGGTCTGGTGATGGACCCCGCCGGGGATCTTTTCGGCACGACCGCCGAGGGCGGCGGCAACGGCGACGGCACGGTTTTTGAAATTGTGCATGGCAGTAATGCCATCACCCCTCTGGCCTCTTTCAACGGTACCGACGGTCAGAACCCTAAATCGGGCGTCGCCCTCGATTCGGCCGGCGATATTTTCGGTACGGCTGACGTGGGCGGAGCTTACAGCGACGGCACCGTCTACGAGATCGCCGCCGGCAGCGGGGTTATCACCGCCCTGGTGTCGTTTAACGGCACTAACGGGGAAAACCCGTATTTGAACGGTGTGGTTCTCGATTCGGCCGGTGACCTCTTTGGCATCGCCCATGAGGGCGGAAGTGGTGGCGACGGTGCGGTATACGAGATTGCGGCCGGGAGCGGGATCATCACAGACCTGGCCGCATTCAACGGCACCAACGGTGAAAACGCGGTGGGCGGTGTGGTGCTCGATTCGTCGGGCGATCTCTTCGGCACGACTTCGCAGGGCGGCGCTGACAGCCAGGGCACGGTCTTCGAGCTCGTCAACGGAAGCGGCGTCATCTCCACGCTGGTTTCGTTCAACGTCACCGACGGTGAGACACCGCACGTCGGCGTGGTTCTGGACTCTTCGGGCAACATCTATGGCGTGACCTATCGGGGCGGCCCCAAGAACGAGGGCACGGTCTTCGAGGTCGGCCACGCGACCAATGCGGTGACGACCGTGGCTTCGTTCAACAGCACCAACGGCGAATACCCCAGTTCCAACGCCGTCATGGATTCCTCCGGCAATTTCTTCGGCACGACCACGGTGGCGGGCACCTACAGCGATGGCACGATCTACGAGATTGCCCACGGAAGCGGCTTGGTCACGACCCTGGCTTCGTTTAACGGCGGCGATGGCAGTGACCCTCTCGGCAACGTGGTCCTCGACTCCTCCGGCGACCTCTGGGGGACGACCTACGCGGGTGGGGCCAGCGCTGATGGCACGGTCTTCGAGTTGGCCGCGGAGCGCACAATTGTCACCTCCAACAACCCTTCGCCGGTCTACGGCCAGCCCGTGACGCTTACCGCAACCGTAACCCCCAACGTCGGTGCCGGGCCAACCGGCACGGTTCAATTCCAGATTGATGGCAGTAACGTCGGCAGCGCCGTGCCTCTCAGCGGCAATACCGCCAGCTATACCACCTCGGCGCTCAATGCCGGCACCCACTCTGTCGTGGCCGTCTACAGCGGCGATAACAACTTCGCCAGCACCACCAGCGCCGCCTTTACGCAACCTGTCGGCCAAGCGGTGCTGGCGCTTTCCGCCAATACCATGTACGTCAAGCTCGATGCGGATGGGCAGCACATGGATACCTGGAACAACGCCACCGGCACCGGCGCGATGGCTCAATCCGCCCTCATCGCCGACTTTTCCGGCGCAACTTACACCGGCCCGGCGACCGGCGACACCTTCGTTCTTGACTTCTCGGCGGGCAATCCTTTGCCAACCGGCGGGTTTTCCTTCGCGGGCGGGGCGGGTCAGAACACGCTGGAAATCATCGGGACGTCCGGCAACGACACGGCCACGGTCAACGGATCGACCATTACCGTCGGCGCGGCCTTCGGCAGCGCATCCATCGGCTACCTGGCCGCCAACGCGATTATCTTCAACGGCGATTCCTCCGGCTCCGACACGCTCATCCAAGCCGCCCAACCGGGTGGAGGGGCCAGCGTGGTCTTTGCTAATCCCACCGCGCAGGATACGCTCGACATCAACGGCGGAACATTCACGATGCCCGCCAACGCAATAGGTGCCGGTACGCTGAATGACACGCTCGGCACGGTCTCAATCGCGGCCGGGGCGGAATTGGTGATCGGGCAATCCGATTCGCAGGCGGATCAAACCGTCTTTACCGCCAACAATCTGTCCGTGGCGGGCACGTTGGATATCACCAACAACACGCTGCGGACCAGCGAACTGGACGTTTCCCTCCCGCAAGTCACGGCATGGGTACAGAGCAAGGCCATCACAAGCTCGCTTGTGACCGGTCCCCACGCGATCGCCAGCCGCGCGGTAGGCTATGGCGACTTCGCCGAAGTCCCAGCAAGTGTCCCGTACCCGGACGTGGAAGTGAAATACGTGCCCACCGGCGACACGAATCTGGACGGCGTGGTGAACACCACGGATTTGACGCGGGCGATCAATGACCTGGGCCAGCCAGCGGGATATTCCGGCGGCGATATCCTCAATCAGGGGATCGTGAACGTCAATGACGTGACGGCCATCATTAACGATCTGGGCGCGACGTTTAATGCCAGCGGCGACAGTGCGGGCGTGGCGGATGCGGCGGTGCAGTCATCGGCGGGGGCCGTGACTCCGGCGGCTTTGGCGCATGTGGCGGTAACGCCGCCGTCGGCGGGCGGGTTGGTCGGGTCGTTGTTTTCGGATACGCGGATTGCGGGCGATTGGCTGGAATCGGCGGGGTCGGTGCTGGGGACGATAGAGCAGTAGAGCAGTGGAGCGGGGGAGCAGTTGATCAGGCGAGCAGGACAGAAAAAAGCCCAGTGGGCTTCTCTTGCCGGATTTTCGATTACAATCCCATTCCATGTCCGATCTTCCACCGACTCCTTCGTTCGAATCATTGCCGCCGGATTCGGGGGCGGGGATTCCGACCTTTGCCGGGGAGACGCGACGGCCGGATGTGGCTTACCGGCTGGCGCGGTGGTCGCTGGCGGCGTTTCTTATTACGTTCATCGCGGCGCGGGTGCTGGTCTTCCTCATCATGACCAAAGCGATCCCCGACCTTTACCTGCACGTGGGCGGGAATCACGTGCATCACCTCAATTACGGCATCTTTCTGCTGAGCATCGTGGGGGCGTATCTGCTGTTTCTGCGGCCGCGTGGGCCTTGGCTGTCGGCGGCGGCCGCACTGTACGGCGTGGGGCTGGCTCTGACGTTCGACGAATTCGGGATGTGGCTGCATCTGGGCGGGCCATACTGGGTTCGCGACAGTTTCGATGCCGTCATCGTCATCGCGGCGGTGCTGGGGCTGATCGCCGTTGCTCCGGCCCTCAAGCGCTTTCACACCGAGCATTGGGTCACCACCATCGCGATCGTGCTGCTGCTGGCGGTGTTCGGGTATGTGGTGGCCAGTTCGATCAGCCGGTTCGGCCGGCAGAAGATCGCGCCCAGACTGATACAGATCGAAGAGAATGCGCCGACGTGATGCGCCGGCGGCTGATCTCAAATTTCAAAAACCGGTGCGCTTGAACTGTTTTTCCAGATCGCCGAGGGTGAGGCGCAAAGTCGTCGGCCGGCCGTGCGGGCAGTTGCTCGAACGGTCGACCAGATGCCGGCGGTTGAGCATGGCTTCGATCTCACCGGGAGTGAGCGGGTCGCCGGCCTTGACGGCCGCTTTGCAGGCCATCATATCGAGCACTTCGTGGAGAAGTTCTTCGGGAGTGAGGTCGAGCAATTCCTGTTCGCCGCGTTCGAGGAGTTCGGAGACGAACTCGACGGGTTCCAGCCGGGAGAGAAACGATGGGAACGCCTGTATGGCGATGCTGTCGGGGCCGAAGGGGACGATCTCGATGCCCAGGCGGCGCAAGAGCCCGCTGATTGATTCGGCGATTTCCTGCCTTCGCGGCGTGGCCGGCAGGAGCATGGGAATGAGCATCCGCTGCGATTCCATCGGCCCGCGGGTGAGGCGGGTGAGCAAATCCTCGTACAGAATCCGCTCGTGCAAGGCGTGCTGATCGATGATGAGCAGGCCGTCTTCGCTTTGCACGATGAGATAGCTGTTGTGCAATTGAATCGCCGCCAGAGGGGATTGCCGGGCGGCCAGCAGCCGATCGACATCGCCTACGGTGGCGCCGATCGAAGCAAGCGGCGATGGCGATGCGGCACCGGCCGGAATGTCGCCGGCCGCGGGCGGCGCGAAAGCAGCAGGCAGCGCTGGCGATGTGGGGAATGTCGCCTGATGAGCCGGGGAGCGCAGCGACCAGGGCGCGAAATCCGTTCGCGTCGGCATGGCATCCGGCGGCGGGGCGGTCCAATCGCCGGCTGGAGGTGCCGTTGGAACATCCGAGGTAGGTCCGTCGACTGCGCTCAGGGCAGGGGTACTCGAACCGCGGAAAAAATCCGCCAGGGTCTGCCGCATATCCATTCGGGTCGGCAATAATCCATCCACGCGCGATGCCACGGCGGCCGGGGCCAGATCGCTGGCCAGCAGCTTTTGCCGCACCCCGCTCATGACCAGGCCGTGGATTCGGCTGCTGTCGCGGAAGCGAATTTCGCTTTTGGTGGGGTGGACGTTCACATCGACATCGGCCGGTGGGAGACTCAGCAGCAGCACCGCCGCCGGATGCCTGCCCGGTTCGGTCAGGCCGCGGAACGCCTCGCGCAGAGCGTGTTGGATGTACTTGTCGCGGACGCACCGGCCGTTGACGTAGAAGTATTGATGCTTGGCCGTGGGGCGTGCCAGTTCGGGCCGGCCGACGATGCCGGTCAGGGTGACTTCCACGTCATGGGCGTCGATATCGATGGCCAGCTTGGCGAAATCGTCCGGCCAGGCCGCCAGGAGGCGGTCCCGCGCCGCACAGGCCGGCAGTTCCAGCGTCACGCGATCGTGATGCAGCAATTTGAAGGACACATCCGGCCGGGCCAGCGCCAGACGCAACAGGGCATCGCTGACATGCCCCAATTCGGTGGGTGCGCCTTTGAGGAATTTGCGTCGAGCCGGGGTGTTGAAGAAGAGATGGCGGACTTCCAGGGTCGTGCCCACATTCCCGGCCGACGCTTGAGGCTCCGACGTCTGACCGCCGCGGCAGAGCAGTTCCCAGGCGCTGTCCGATTGGCGGGTGCGGCTGAGAAGGCGGCAATGCGACACGGCCGCGATGCTCGCCAGGGCCTCTCCGCGAAACCCCATCGTGGTGATGCGGAACAGGTCATCATCGTCGCGCAACTTGCTGGTGGCGTGCTCGGCCAGTGCCAGGGGAAGCTGAGCGGGCTCGATCCCGCAGCCATCATCCACGACCCGGATCAGCTCGCGCCCGCCGTCCTCAATCTCGACCAGAATGCTGGTTGCCCCCGCATCCATCGAATTTTCGACCAGTTCCTTGACGACGGAGGCCGGCCGTTCAATCACCTCGCCGGCCGCAATGCGGTTGACCAGCGAAGCCGACAGCGGGCGAATCTCGGAAGGTTCCATCACGGCGGGGATTATACAGCGATCTGCCCCAAGAGTCTCAGTCGCCCAAAGCACAACCCGCGCATTTTTTGCGTTTGAGGGGCCGTGCGGGTACTTTTTATCGTACCATGCGCTGCCCGTTCTGTGACGGAGAGAAGGAAAGTCTGAAGGTCATCGACTCGCGGACCTGCGAACAGGGTCGGGCGATCCGCCGCCGGCGGCAATGCCTACAGTGTTCGCGGCGGTTCACGACCTACGAGCGGATTGAGGAAAACAACCGCCTGTCGGTTATTAAGAAGGACAACCGCCGGGTTCCGTGGGATAAGAATAAGATACTCAGCGGGCTGATGCGTGCGTGCTTCAAGCGGCCGGTGGCGGAGGCGGATGTGCAGCGGATCGCGGATGAAGTGGAAGAGGAAGTGTTCCGGACGCACGATCGTGAGGTGAGGTCTGAGACGATAGGGCGGCTGGTGACCGAGCGGCTGCGGCTGTTGGATCAGGTGGCGTACGTGCGGTTTGCCAGCGTGTACCGGCAGTTCAAGACCCTGGAAGAGCTGGTTGAGGAGGCCAGGGCGGTGCTGGAAACGCAGCGGCGGGATGATCCGCGACAGGGACGGCTGTTTGTCGAACCCGTTGGCGCGCCGGAGTGCGATGGATTGGATGGCCTTTGCAAAGGCCGGGGGAAGAAGGCTTTGGCGGCGACAACCCAGGGCGACAAGCGGGAATCTGAAGACGGCGGGCTGGTTGAGGGCGGGACAGTGACCAGTGGATAGTGGCCAGTGGATGGCGGATAAGCGTATTGTGGCCGGGGTTGGAAATCCCACCGGCGGCGATAAAGCCGGTGGCGGGGATGGTCCGATAGTATTTGGAGGCGCAAGGCGATGTTGAACCCCCACACAAGGCCATTGGCCGGGTTGTTGACGTGCCTGGGTCTGGTGCTTGGCCTGGCCGGGGGCTGCGAGGACACTACGCCGCCGCCGAAGATCGTCTCGAAATATCCCACGTTGCCGCCCAAGAGCAATGTGCCGGATTTCATGGTCGGCACGATCTGGGAACGCACCAATGTGGGAAACGACAAGCCGTACGCGGTCTCCGGGTACGGGCTGGTGGTGAATCTCCAGCACACCGGCGACAGCACGGCCAGCGCGCGGGTGCGGAATTACATCGTGAAACAGATCGAGACCAACGGCTGGGGCCATCTATACACCGGGCCGGATCAGCAGGTGACGCCGGACATGATCCTGCACGACAACCGCGTGGCGATCGTGGGCGTGGATGGTCTGATTCCGGTGGGTGCGCGCAAGGGTCAGTTGGTCGACATCCGGGTATCGGTGATTCGCGGGAACAACACCAAGAGCCTGGCTCATGGCACTTTGTACGACACGGAATTGCGCCGCGGCGGCTGGATCGAGCCGGATTCCGGCGGCGAGGTGCTGGCGCTGGCGCACAGCGGGCCGGTGTTTGTGAATCCGGCCTATGCGATGCCGTCATCCACCAATACCGCGACCAGTGCCGCCCGGCTCGGGGCCATCTGGGGCGTGGTGCAGGAATCGGGGGAAATCCAGCGTGACCGGCCGCTCTGGCTGGAGCTCTTGCAGCCGGAATGGCGAATTTCACGGTCGATCGAGGTGCGCATCAACAATCGCTTCCAGGAATTTCATCACGGGGATTTGCCCAACGTCGCCCAGGCCGAAGACGACGGGATCGTGCAGATTTACGTGCCGGACGAATATCAGGGCGACTGGCAGCATTTTCTGGGCGTGGCGACACATTTGTACCTGACGGAGGATGCTTCGTTTGCCGCGATGCAGGCCGAGAAACTGGTGCAGGCGGCGGTGAAGCCCGACGCGCCGCTGATGGACATTTCGTATTGTCTGGAAGGTCTGGGCAGCGCGGCGGTGCCGATCTATGCCTCGCTGATCACCAGTCCGCAGCCGGAGGTGGCCTACGCGGCGGCGCGGGCGGCGGCATTCGTGGGTGATCCCGGCGGGATCACGGCGCTGACGGAGATCGCGCGGACGAGCGGGCATCCCTTCCAGTTGGCCTCGATTGAGACTCTGGGAAAAGTGTATACGCCCATGATCGCCGATCGACTGCGTTCGCTCCTGGACAGCGACCGGGCCCTGGTTCGCCTGGCCGCTTACCGGGTTTTGGCGGACCACAAGGATCCGATCATCATGTCCACGGCCGTTAACGGTGAGTTCATGCTCGACCAGATCGATTCGCCCGGCGAGCCTATGATCTACGCGACGCGGGAAGGTCTGCCGCGCATTGCCATTTTCGGGCACAAGGTGGACGTGACCGAGCCGGTGACGTTCCTGACGATGGACCAGCGACTGATGATCGCCTCGCAGGACGGCACGGATTTGCTGGAGGTTTATTATCGCGCGCCGCAAGTCAGCGACGGAGTGAAGAAGATGGTGCCGCCGGATGTTCCCGGTCTTGTCAAGATGCTGGGCGAGATGGGCCGGACGCAACCCGGCATGGGCCTGGACCTGAGCTACGGCGACGTGGTGGCGATACTTCAGGATATGAGCAGCCGCAATCAGCTTCTGGGCGCGCACAACGGCGAGATGGTCTCGGCGTCGTTCGTGCTGGAAAACATCTCGCCGACGATGGATTCGATCTACAGTGCTCCGTCGCTGGAACAGGATGTGCGTCCGCAGGGTGGCACGCCCGATGTGCTGGTTCCAACGACGCTTCCAACGACGCTGCCGCTGGCCGAATCGGCGGTCGGTTCCAATGCGCCGCCGGCACTGGCCCCAACGGCATCAACGACGGTACACTAGCGCTTTGCCTGCCGGCCACGACCGGCAAACTCTTGATTGAAGGTCAAGGAGGACCATTATTCATGCGACTGAAAAAACTCATCGTTCACGGCTTCAAGAGCTTTGCCGATCGCACGGAGTTCGCCTTCGATAACCCCATCACCGGTATTGTCGGCCCCAACGGGTGCGGCAAGAGCAACGTCGTCGATGCTGTCAAGTGGGTTCTGGGCGAACAATCCGCCAAGAGCCTCCGCGGCGATGCGATGATGGATGTGATCTTCAACGGCTCCGGCCAGCGCAAGGCGGCCGGCATGGCGGAAGTGACGCTCGTGTTCGAGAATCCGCGGCTGCCCGATGGCACGCGGGCGTTGAACATGGACGTTGACGAAGTGGCCGTGGGCCGGCGTCTGTTCCGCGACGGAACCAGCGAATATCAGGTCAACAACGCGACAACCCGCTTGAAGGACGTGCGGGAACTGTTTCTGGACACGGGCGTTGGTGTGGATGCCTACAGCGTGATCGAACAGGGTCGCGTGGCGGCCATGCTGGAGAGCAATCCGCAGGAGCGGCGGCAGATTTTCGAGGAGGCGGCGGGAATCTCGCGATTCAAGGCCCGCAAGAAGGAATCGCAGCGAAAACTGGAAAAGGTGGAGCAAAATCTGCTGCGCGTCAACGACATCGTGCAGGAGGCGGACAAGCGGCTGCGCGGCGTCAAGGTGCAGGCCGGGCGGGCGAGGGTGTTTCAGGAATACACCTCCCGGCTGGCCGAGCTGCGCCTCGCCCACGCCTTGCGCGAATATCACGGCTTCACCCAGCAGCGCGGCGAGCTGGACGGCCAGCTTCGCGATGCCCAATTCCGCATGGACGATCTGGCCGTTGATCTGGCGCGGGCACAGAACGAACTGGCCGATCAGAAGGCCGAGCAGCAGGCGGTCGCCGCCGGCCGGCAGCGGCTCGAATATGAGCTGGTGACGGCGCGGGCCAGCCTGGATTCGGCGCGGCAGCGCCAGCAATACGCCCAGCGGCAGATCGAGCAGATTGCCGAGCAGATCGAGAGCTTTGCGGCCGATCGACAGGCCGCCACGCAGAAGCGGGCGGACATCGAGATTTCACTTGCCGGCGAATCGGCGAACCTGGAGCAGTTGACCAACGATCTTGCGGCCTGTCGCAAGGAGATCGACCAGCGACAGGCGGCGTTTCGCGAGGGGCAGTTGCGCCTGGCGGGTTTGGGGCAGGAGATCGAACGGGACAAGGGGACGATCCTGGATTTGATGCGTCGCTCGGCGGCGGCGGCCAGCCGGCTGGGCGCGATCGAGATCGAGACTCGCAACATCACCGCACAATCGGACCGGCTCTCTCAGCGGCGCGAAAAGGTGATGGTCGAACTGGCGGCCCTGGACGAGGCGCGACGGCTGTTGCAGGAGCAGTTGGACACCACACTGGCCGAACTGGCCGCGCGACAGGCGGCCCTGGAACGTCGCAAGGAGGAATCGGCCCAGCTTGGTCGGCGCATGGCGCAACTGACCGAACAGCTTGGCGCCGCCCGCGAGCATCGGTCGGGGCTTTTGTCGCGGCAAAACCTGCTCAAGGACCTGGAAGCCCGCCGCGAAGGCGTCAGCGAAGGCGTCAAATCAGTCCTCCGCCAGCGCAACGATAAATTCCCGTTCATCGAGGGCCTGGTGGCCGACCTGCTGGCCGTCGATGTCGAGCACGCCCATGTGATCGAGGCCGCCCTGGACGGCCGCGACCAGTGGCTCGTCGCCGCCGACACCGCCGCGCTGCAAGCCGCCGAGGATTCGCTGATCGATCTGGAAGGCCGCGTCAATATCATTTGTATTGATGACAATCCCCTGCCGGGCACGGCCGTCGTGCATGGACCGGACCAGCCCTCGCTGATGGATATGCAGCTTGCGTGGGACTGGAACCAGCACGAGATCGGCCTGCGACTGGCGATCGATCTGGTGCGGTTCCAGCCGCAGCGGCGTTCGCTGGTCATGCGGCTGCTCGGCAAGACGGTGGTCGTGGACGATCTGGCGGCGGCGGCGGTTTTGCGCCGCGACGGGCCGCCGGGCTATCGCTACGTCACCACGGCCGGCGATTGCCTGGAGGCCGACGGCACGCTCCGCACCGGACCGCTCAGCGCGGCGATGGGGCTTTTGTCGCGTCGATCGGAACTGGAAGCCATCGGGCATCAGATCGCCGAAGTCGATCACCGCATCGCGCAGCTTGCGGCCCAACTGGACGACGGAAGCGCCCGTGCCGGCGAGCTTGAAGAGGAACTCAACGGCATTCGCAACGCGGTCTATGCATCGAGCACGGCCAAGGTGGAACTGTCCAGCGCCATGGCGCAAAAGAGCGATCAGGCCATCGCCCTGCGCCGCGAACAGCCGGTGCTCGAGCGCGAACTGGCCGTGCTGGCCGAGCAATCCAAACGCCTTGAGGCCGAGCGAGCCACGCAGGAGAAGAATCGGACGGACCTGGAATCGCGTCAGGGGCAACTGGCCGAACAGGTCAAGACCAAACAGGCCGATCACGATCAACTGGGCGCCGATCTGGGCCAATGGAGCGAGCAACTGACGGCCCGGCGCGTGCGGCTGGGACAGGTGCAGGAACAGCAGATGACCTGCCAGCAGTCGGTGCAGCGGCAATCGGCGGCCGTCGCGGAATTGGGCCAGCAGCTTGCCCGCATCGAGCAGTCGTCGGCAACGCTGTCGCGCAATCGGGCCAGCGTCGAGCAGGAGATGGAATCGGCCGCATCGGAAGAGGCGGTGCTGGTCGAGCGCCTTTCCGGCGGTCAGGAACAGTCAAAGGAATGGGACCGCAAGCTGGCGGCCGCCGACGAGCGTGTTGCGGCCCTGGCGTCGCGTGTCGAATCGTGCCGGGAGAGCCGCGACCAGATCGAGCACCAGCTTCACGACGTGCAGGTTCGCCTGGGTGAGTTGAACGTGCGCATCGAGACGCTGGTGTCGCGGGCCAAAGAGGAAATGCAGATCGACTTACCGGAGCGATTCGCCGAGTACACGGCGGCTGCTCAAGCTCTTTCCTCCTCTCCCTGTATTCAGGGGGAGGATCGAGGTGGGGGTTCTTCCGTGTCGACGCAATCATCCGATACAACTCCCGCCCTGACCATCCCCCTGGATACAGGGACAGGGGACGAGACGGATTCGCCGGTTCCTCAGCGCAATGCAGTTGAAGTGTTGCCCGCGGGATGCAGCGATTGGGACGCCGTTGCCGAGGAAATCCACCAGCTCAAGGAGAAGATCCAGCGGCTGGGCAACGTCAACGTCGAAGCCATCGGCGAACAGAGCGAACTCGAACAGCGGCAGACGTTCCTCACGACGCAGGTCACCGACCTGACCGAATCCAAGCGCCAACTGGATGAACTGATCGCCACGATAAACGCCGAAAGCGGCGTGCGGTTCGAGCAGACCTTCGCGGCCGTGCGCGAGCATTTCGGGGCGATGTTCCGCAAGCTGTTCGGCGGTGGCAAGGCCGATCTGGTTCTGGAAACCGAAATCGAGGTTCCCGCTCCGCCGATGCCGGTTGAAGGCGATGGCAGCGCGGCCAGCGAAGGGCCGCGGACGATTCTCACCCGCGTCGATCCGCTGGATGCCGGCATCGAGATCATCGCCCATCCGCCGGGCAAGAAGCCTGTGACCATCAGCCAGCTTTCCGGCGGGGAAAAGACGATGACCTGCGTGGCACTGCTCATGAGCATTTTCAAGAGCAAGCCCAGCCCGTTCTGCATTCTGGACGAGGTGGACGCCGCTCTGGACGAGGCCAACAACCAGCGGTTTAATCTCATCGTGCAGGAATTCCTGGCCGACAGCCAGTTCATCATCATCACCCACAGCAAGCGGACGATGCAGATCGCGGATGTGCTGTACGGCGTGACGATGCAGGAAGCGGGCGTCAGCCGCAAGGTCGCGGTGAAATTCGACCAGGTGGACGCCGAGGGCCGGGTTGCCGAGCAGGCGGCCGCGTAATCGGAAATCTCAAATAGTGATATTTGAGATGTCCCGGACGGGACGCTGCGAATAATGCTGTACGGGGAGTATTGCAGGAGTGCGCATGCGCCCAATGTCGCGACGTGGCTTCACCGTCATCGAGTTGTTGATCGTCATCGCGATCATCCTGATCCTGGTCTCGCTGGTGATCGTTGGCGTGCGCGTGCTGGCGACCTCCGGCCGCAACAACCAGACCAAGACCCTTCTGCAAACCATGAGCGGCGTGACCGCCGAACTCAAGCTCAAATCGCCGCCGACATCATCCGTGTTCTATTCCGGCACGGCCGCAATGCCGGCGATGCCGATGGTGTCCCCCGGCGATGTGACGGCCGACAGCGGCGCGGGCAATCGCACGGGTTCCCCGGCCGTTCTCGCCACCGCCAGCGTCATGGTTCAGGCAATGGCCATCCCCGACGTGCAAACGGCTCTCAACTCGCTCCCGGCCGCACAACTCACACAACTCCCTCCTCCGGCCGCTCGCCTGTGGGTATGGGCGCCGAACGCCCCGTATCGCGTGGGAGATTACGTTGTTGTTGTCAACACGGGCAATTCGCCTCCGGCGCCAAGCCTCTATCATTGCGTAAACGCTCCGCTCACCTTCCCTGCAACGGTGCCGCCGACAGCGGACTGGGCGTCGGCATCGTGGCCCCCGGCGCTAGCGGGTTCCACGCGTATGCCCCTTGACGCCTGGGGGAATCCGATGATCTTCGTTCCAGCCGGCGGCTTGGCCGGCGTTCAGCTTTCGAGCGACTCGCCTGGTACTTATCGCACCATCGTCTCCCCCGACGGCCAACCCTTCTGGGCCTCGGCTGGCCCGGATGGCAATTTCTCGACCGGCGACGACAACGTCTACTCGTTCCAGAAATAACGGCCGGGCGGCGTAGTAACAGTTCAGAGATTTGTCTGCCTCCATGTTGGCGGTTGCAGTTGTGCGGGGACATGCCACGCCTCGTGAATCCCGCAAAGCCCCCAACCGCACCGGCCGATACATAACTATTGATGGAATCTCGTCTTTCATTAAATTCTGGCATCCGCGGCCGACAGCGCCTACAATGCAGCCCGAGGCGGGACGACGCATTGTCCTCGCTCGGGCAAGCGAAAGCGACATTCATGCAACCGTTGGAATTCGTCTCTCGGGAAAACGCGGAATTCATCGAACGCCTCTACGAGCAATACCGCCGAGACCCTCGCACGCTCGATGAAAAATGGCGAATCTTCTTCGCCGGGTTTGATCTGGGACTCGGCCGGCGTGAATCCATCGATTCGCTGACCGAATCCACGCGTGCGCCCGGCAGTGCCGTCGCCCGGCCGTCGCAGATGGGCATCTACGACCTGGTCCATTCCTATCGCGAACTGGGCCACTTCATCGCCAATCTCGATCCGCTGGGTCATAACCGGCCCACCCATCCGCTGCTGGATCTTTCCAACTTCGGCATCGACCTGCCGGATATGGATCAGATCGTCGGCACCGGCGGGTTCCAGGGGCCGACCGACGAAACGCTCGGCGATCTGCTCGACAAGTTGCGCATCACCTATTGCGGCACCGTCGGCGTCGAATTCACCAATATCACCGACAAGGCCCAGCGCCATTGGCTCCAACAACAAATGGAGCCGACCTACAACCGCCCGACTCTCATGCCCGCCCATCGCAAGGCGGTCCTCTTCCAACTCATCGCCGGCGAGGAATTCGAAAAATTCCTCGGCACCCGACCGGGCTACATGAACCAGAAACGATTCAGCCTTGAAGGCGCCCTGTCGCTGGTTCCGCTGCTCAATTTCATCGTCGAGGATGCCGCCGCTCTGGGCGCTGAGAAGGTCATCATGGGCATGGCCCATCGCGGCCGGCTCAATGTTCTGGCCCATGTGCTCAATAAGCCCTATGAGGTCATTCTCAGCGAATTCATGGGCACCAGCCTGCACGATCCGCAGAGCACCGGCGACGGCGATGTGAAATACCACCTGGGCTACGCCAACGAGCGCCCCATCGCCGGCAGCACGCGCGTGAAAGTCTCGCTGTGCCCCAACCCCAGCCATCTCGAACTCATCGGCCCGATCATGCAGGGCATCGTCCGCGCCCAGCAGGATATTTTCGGCGATGCCGGCCGTAACCGCGTCGTCCCCGTCCTCATGCACGGCGACGCCGCCTTCACCGGCCAGGGTGTGGTCAGCGAGACACTCAATCTGTCCGAACTTCACGGCTATCGCACCGGCGGGACGATCCACATCATCGTCAACAACCAGATCGGCTTCACCACCGATCCCAGCCAGGGCCGCTTCACGCCCTATCCCACCGACGTGGCCAAGATGATCCAGGCCCCGATCTTCCACGTGAACGGCGACGATCCCGAAGCGGCCGTGCATGCCGCGCGACTGGCCATCGCCTTCCGCCAGCAATTCAAGAGCGACGTGATGATCGATCTGTGGTGCTATCGCCGTCACGGCCACAACGAGCAGGACGAGCCGTCGTTCACCCAGCCAGTCATGTACCGCCAGATCGAGGGCCACGCTCCGGTCTGGCAGATTTACGCCAACCGTCTGATCGCCGAAGGGCACATGACCGCCGCCGATCTGGAAGCGATGCGCAAGACGGTTCAGGATCGCCTGGAAGCGGCGAACACGCTGGCGAAAGAGGCTCGCCCGCGGGAGAAGATTCCGCGGTTCGGCGGTGTCTGGAAGGGCCTGGGCCGCGCCGGCAAGGACTGGTCCGCCAGGACCGCCGTCTCCCGCGAAAACCTGCGCAAGATCGCCGAGGTCGCCACCGCCGCTCCCGAAGGGTTCACCGTCCATCCCAAGCTCAAGAAGCTTCTTGCCGGGCGGCTTGAAGCCGTCAACACCGGCAAGGGGATCGACTTCGGCTGCGGTGAGATGCTGGCCCTGGGCTCGCTGTTGCAGGAAGGGCAGAGCGTGCGTTTTGTCGGCCAGGACGCCGAGCGCGGCACCTTCAGCCATCGCCACGCGGTGCTGCACGATTACAACACCGGCGCCACCGACATCCCCCTGGCGCGGCTGGCGCCGGAGGGTCGGTTCCACATCCTCAACACCATGCTCTCGGAGTTCGCCGTGCTCGGGTTTGAATGGGGCTACGCCTCGGCCGACCCGCGCAACCTCGTCGTCTGGGAGGCCCAGTTCGGCGATTTCGTCAACGGCGCCCAGCCGATCGTCGATCAGATTCTGGCCGCGTCGGAAAGCAAATGGGGCTACATGAACGGCCTGGTCATCCTTCTGCCGCACGGCTACGAAGGCATGGGACCGGAGCATTCCAACGGTTATGTCGAGCGATTTCTGCAATTGTGTGCTGAAGACAACATGCAGGTCTGCCAGCCCAGCACGCCGGCGCAATACTTCCATTTCCTGCGCCGCCAGCTCAAGCGGTCGTTCCGCAAGCCGCTGGTGATGATGATGCCCAAGAAGCTCCTCCGCTACGAGCCGGCCTCCAGCCGCATCGAGGAGTTTTCCGACATGCAGGCCCAACTGGTGATCGACGATCCGGCCGATCTGGATCGCTCGGCCGTGCGGCGATTGCTCTTGTGTTCGGGCAAGGTCTATTACAGCCTGCTGGCAATGCGCACGGCGGAGCGTATCGAGGATACGGCGATCGTGCGCGTCGAGCAGTTGTATCCGTTCCCGGAACAGGAGATTCGCGCCGTGCTGTCCAAGTATCGCCAGGCCGAGACCATCGCCTGGGTGCAGGAAGAGCCGCGAAACCGCGGGGCGTTCCACTTTATCGAACGCCGCTCGCGCCACCTGCTGGGCGGCGACATGACGCTCCACTATTTCGGCCGGGACGAATCGGCCTCTCCGGCAACCGGCTGGCAGAAGATGCACGAGATCGAGGAACAGGAACTTTTGACCGCCGCGCTGGATATTCCCGCCCGCCGTGCCGCCCAGGCCGCAAGGGCCGAGGACGCCGAACGCGAACTTGCCCAGGCCGCCGTCGCGGCGGATAAAGGCTCCAACGGAAACGCTCCAAGGTAACCCATGCCCACTAATGTTGAGATTCCATCTCTGGGCGAATCGATCACCGAGGCTGTCCTGATCCGCTGGATCATCGCCGACGGCCAGCGCGTCGGCGCCAACGAACCGGTGTGCGAACTGGAAACCGACAAGGCCAACGTCGATCTCCCCTCGCCCGCCGCCGGCGTGGTCCACCATATCGCCGAGGAAGGTCACACCGTTCAGGTCGGCCAGACCATCGCACGCATCGACGATTCCGCCGGTGCCGTGGCCGATGCACCGGTTGCGACAAAGCCGCCCCCGCCCGCTGCGCCGTTGTCACCCGCTGTGCCGTTACCAGCCTCCGCCGGCCCCGTTCCATCGGATCAAAGTCCTTCCGTGCGCCGATTGGCTTCTGAAAGCCGCGTCGATCCCGCGACCGTGCAGGGCACCGGCCGTGGCGGACGGGTCACGAAGCAGGACATGCAAAAAGCGATCGACACGGCGGTAATGCCTCCGACGCCCAGGGAATCTGAAAGCGAATCTGAACCCGAACCGTTGCCCCCGGCCGTGCGTTCGGTTCCGGCCGTCGCGCCGCTGCCGCAAGCTCCCGCCGTGCCCGCCACTTCGCCAAAGGCCGGCGGCGAGAAATTGATCTTCGACTCCACCGGCATCCGTCGCGTGCCCATGAGCAAGATGCGCAAGGCCATCGCCCGCCGGCTGATCGAAGTGCAGCAGACCGCCGCTATTCTCACCACCTACAACGAGATCGACCTCACCGCCGTTCTGGACCTCCGCGCCAAATACAAGCAGCGATTCACCGACGTGCATGGCGTCAACCTTGGCCTGATGAGTTTCTTCTGCCGCGCCGCCGTTCTGGCTCTGGCGGAGTTCCCGCGACTCAATGCCCGCATCGACGGCGATGAAATCGTGTATCACCAGTTCGTGCATCTCGGAATCGCCGTCAGCACCGATCGCGGCCTGGCCGTGCCGGTCTTGCGTAACGCGCAGAGCCTCAACTTCGCCCGCGTGGAAGCGGAGATCAAACGCCTGGCCCAATCGACGCGCGACGGCAAGCTGGGAATGGAGGAGCTGACCGGCGGTACGTTCACCATCACCAACGGCGGCGTCTACGGATCGCTCTTCTCCACCCCCATTCTCAATCCGCCGCAAAGCGCGATTCTCGGCATGCACACCATCCAGAAACGCCCCGTCTGCGTCGGCGACAGGATCGAGGCCCGCCAGATGATGTATGTCGCCCTCAGCTACGACCACCGCCTCATCGACGGCCGGGAGTCCGTCAGCTTCCTGGTCCGCATCAAGGACATGCTGGAAGACCCGGCGAGGCTCATGCTGGAAATATAGGTTTTGCGACGGAGCCCGGGGATGGCCAACAACGCATTCGATCTGATCGTGATCGGCGCCGGACCCGGCGGCTATGTCGCCGCCATCCGCGCCGCCCAACTGGGCATGCACGTCGCCTGCGTCGAGCGGGAATATCTCGGCGGCACGTGCCTGAACGTCGGCTGCATCCCCTCCAAGGCGATGCTCGATTCCACCCATCGCCTGGCCGATGCGCAACATCACCTTTCGCGGCGAGGCATTAGCGTCCAGGGCATCTCGGTTGATCTGCCGGCGATGATGAAATTCAAAACCGACGTCGTCAAGAAGATGTCCGACGGCGTCGGCTTTCTGTTCCGCAAGAACAATATCACTCACATCGCCGGCGCCGCGCGGATCGCCTCGGCCGGGAATGTGGAAGTGACCGCTAATGACGACACAAAGGCGACATACTCGGCCGGCAAGATTCTCATCGCCACCGGCAGCGCCCCGATTTCGATAAAGGGCCTGCCCTTCGACGGCAAATACGTTCTCTCCAGCACCGAAGCCCTCAGCATCCCGGCGATTCCGAAAAAGCTGATTGTCGTTGGCGGCGGATACATCGGCGTCGAACTCGGCAGTGTCTGGGCGCGGCTCGGCAGCGATGTTCACGTGATCGAATTCCTCGATCGGATACTCCCTCCCAGCGATACCGAGATGGCCCTGGCACTGCAAAAACTCCTGCAAAAGCAGGGCTTGAAATTCCAGTTCAACACCACGGCCGAATCGGTGGATACATCATCGGGAACCGTGAAATTGAAATGGAAGAGCGGCGATCAAACCGGCGTCGAGGAAGCCGATGCGGTGCTGGTTGCGGTGGGGCGCCGGCCGGTGACCGATGGGCTGGGCCTGGCCGAGGCCGGTGTCGCGACCGATGCGCGCGGGTATGTGATTGTCAATGGGGATTTCCAGACCAGCGTGCCGGGCATCTACGCGATCGGCGATGTGATCGGCGGATTGATGCTGGCGCACAAGGCCGAGGAGGAAGGCATCGCCGCCGTCGAGCGGATGGCGGGGCATGCCGGCCACGTCAATTACGGCGCGTGTCCATCGGTGGTCTACACGCATCCGGAACTGGCGGCCGTCGGCCTCACCGAACAACAAGCCGCCGCGCGCGGGCCGATCAAGATCGGCAAATTCCCCCTGGCCGCCAACGGCCGGGCCAGAGGCATGGACGAACCCGACGGCCTGGTGAAAATCATCGGCGACGCCAAAACCGACCGCCTGCTGGGCGTTCACATCCTGTCCGCGCACGCCAGCGACATGATCGCCGAAGCCACGATCGCCATCGAATTCGCCGCCAGCGTTGAGGATCTGGCCCGGGCCTTTCATGCCCATCCGACCCTGCCGGAAGCGATCAAGGAAGCCGCGCTGGCCGCGGACAAAGGCGCAATACATATCTGACCGGTCACCGCTCATAGCTGCACAGCGGCTGGAATTGCCGAAAATGCTTGACAAATGGCGATATCATTTGGATGGTGATGGCATGACCCTGCACATACGCATTCCCGAGAATCTCGACGACGCATCGGTCCGTCAGCTCGACCGCGATGTGCGCGAGTTTGTCGCCGTGCAATTGTATCGCCAGGGCAAGTTGTCCCACGGAAAATTGGCCAAATTCCTCGGCATCGGCCGCGGCGAGGCGGATGCGTTGCTCGGACGTTACGGCGTGGTTGACGAGTTCACGGCGGGGGAAATCGCCGAGCAAGTGAACGTCTCCCGAAGCCTTGGCCGTTCTGCAGGAGGCGGGTTATGAAGGCTACATCGACTTTCACGCGGCAGTGCGGTCGCTGACCACGACCACGCAGTTTCGGCACACGGATTCGCTGATTGCGCAAATCATCGCGAATTACGAGCGAAGCGTAAGGGAACGACCCGGTCGGCAGCGCGATCGTGGGCGGGAGCCGTAATGCGCTTGGCGGGATAATACGTCCTTTGCTCAAGTCGCCTTGACTGCAGCCCCTGCAATGCTCGCTTCTCTTGGCGTGACCCGGCCCTACTGCTTGGGCGCGTAGTCGTTGGCCCATTCCATGGACTCGATCAGGATGAGCAGCCGGTGCGCGTCACCGGCGGCTTCGGGGCGGCCGGGAACTTCCTGCAGGGCATTGGGGATTTCCGGGCCCGCCAGCGGGTGCGCGGGGACGGAGAAATTGGCGCCCATGCCACCGCCCCGGCCGCCGCCGGCGAGTTCCTGCCAGACGCGGGCGCCAAGCTGCGGGTCTTTCAGGACGTACGATGCGTAGGCCAATGGCTGGCCGGTTTGGGTGGCGGCGTAGGCGTGGAAGGCGTCCCAATACTTGGGATCGTCCACGGTCAGTTCCATCTCGGCCATGATCTCGACGGTTCCGAAGAGCAGATCGAAACCGGTGGGGCCGGAAGCGCCGCCCCGGCCGCCGGGTTGCGTCATGAACTTGCCGGTGGTCGGATCGTACGGTCCGGCGCCCAGCAGGCGGGCCGGGGCGCGGGCAAGAGCCACTTGCGAATCCATGCCCGCCTTGATCTTGTCCAGCCACTTGGTATCGCCGGTGCGCTGGTACTCCGTCAGCCAGTTGATGCAATAGGCCGCCCAGTCGGTGCCGAAGCTGGCGCTGGTGTAGGGGCCGCTGTTGTCCGGCATGCGCGGGTCGGTGCGCTTGACATCCGCATACGTGAAATCGGCCGTGAGCTGCTCGCGCATCAGGTCGCCGATGCGTTCATCGGTCGACAGGAAATAGTACGGCCGTTTCAGGCCGCATTCGCTGATGCGCGGCTGTTTGGCGCCGTCGCCCCAGTGGTTGACGTTGTGCCGCGATCCCAGCGGCGCGAACCGGCCGATGTGGTGAACCGACACCTCGCTGGTGTCGCGGGTCATGGCTTCGGCGAGGCGGAAAATGTCCGCCTTGCCGGTGCGCAGGAAGCTGTACCAGAGCCAGTAATCCGGCAACAGCTCCGTGTTGTTCCAGGCCCAGCCGCCGATGTCGTAGCGCCACTCGTGCCGGGTTTCATCGTACATGCGCATCATGTCGCCGTAATCCCAGAATCCGTACCACGAGCGGAAATCGACTTCCTTGCCGTAGAAATCCAGAGCGTTGGTCAACTGGGTTTCCAGTCCGCGGCGCACGGCGCTGGACTGGTCGGGCAGGCTCCAGAAACCGCAGGCGCGCTGGCTGTGGTAGTATTGCGGCGAACAGACCAGCATCGCCGGCGCGCTGGTTCCCTTGGACATGTCCACCAGTTCCTGGTCGGATGGAACGCCGGATACCGCCCGCAGCGTGAGTTCACTGGTATTGGCCACGCCCAGGGCGCTGTCCCAGCCCTGCTTCCAGTCCTCGTACGCCATGTCCAGGCCGTGACCAATCACGTCATAGTGACGAAGATCCATGGCCGGTGCATCGGGCGACCAGAGCCAGACGGTCAGTTGCCCTGCGGCCGTCGTGGCGCCGTGAATCTCGAAGGATGCGGGATATTTCTGCCAGAATTTCTTGACGTCCACGGCCATGCCGCCGGTGACATCGCCGAGAAATGCCGAGCCCAAAGCGCGATGTCCGTCCATGACGTGCAGCCAGGAGCTCTTGTTTTGCGTGCGTTTCTCGATGGTGAACCCGTCGGGATTGACCTGCGTGAGCTTGTAATCATCCCATTGTGCGGCATCGCGGATGTACTGCTGCTGGGCGGCCGCGTACTGGTCGATATTCGGTATCCGCTTACCGGCCACCTGATCGGGGAAGACCATCCCCTGATTGCCATAGGTGATATCGCGCCGGCCGACCACCGGCTTGACGGGTTCGGCCCACATGCCGGTGTCGCCGCCGAAGCGCACGTGCCGGTTGATGACTTCCTCGCGCATCGGGACGCTGAAGGAAAGTCCCAGGCCCTTGATGAAATCCTTCTGATCGTCGCCATCGAAGACGAACGAATGGACCATGCGAATCGAATCCAGGCCGGCATTGAAGTAGAGCCGGACCGTGAACGGCAGGAAGGCGCGGTCGCCGGTGGTGGATTTGTGGTTGCCCTCGATCTTGACGACGGCGCGGACCGGGCCCTGCTGTTCGAGCGTGACGGTCTTGATCTGGCTGACGAAGTCTTCCTGGCGGAGGATTTTCTGCGTATCAAACTGCGAGCGGTCTTCCAGCGTGAGCACCAGCTTGCCGTTCTCGGCGATCTTGCGGTCGCCAATGGAAATCGACTCGAACAGGAATGATCCCTGCCTGGGGATTCGGCTGGTCATGACGCCGGTGTCGATGGTGATGCCGGTCGCATCCTGCGTGCAGACGATTTTCGCCGCCGGTGCGGCCGGGGCGCCAACCGCGATCTGGAACGGCCCGGCCAGCCCCGGTTTGGCGCTGATCGATTGCCCGCTCCACATGATCGACCCGTCCGGCCAGTACGCCAGCGGCCAGGTCTGCACCGGAACGCTGGCGCCATCGGCGGCGGTCAGCGCAAACGAATCGGTCTTCTGCACCGTTCCCCTGGGCCAGGGGATGCCCCAGCTTACTCCCTGCGAATTGGCCGGCGGCGCGCCGTCAAGCCAGTGAAGCGTCACCGGCGGCGGCGCGTCGGCGACGCAAACCCGGCCGATGCCCAGAAAAGCGACGACGACGGCCAGCAGAGCGACGATTCCCATGCCGCTGCGAATGTGAATGGCTTTCATCTGCGATCCCTTTCCTTCCAAGGCGGCCTGCCGGAGGGAACGGTGCCGACCTGTGCCTCCCTCGGCGGCGCGAAAATGATGTTCAGACGCGAACGTGATCGGACATGCGAGTCCCAACCGCTGATACGAACCATACTCTATCAGCGGATCGGGATGGGGTGCAATGGCTCGGCCAGGGCAGGAACAGCCGCACCGCTGGGGAATTCTACCGTCGAGCGAGGATGTTCAGCCGTCGGAAAGCCATCAAGACCTTTCCGTCCACGCGCCGCGGGTAGGCGCCGGCGATGCGCCGCGCGTATTCCGCCACAAACTCCCCGCTCCGCGCGCCGGCGCGATCCAGGCT
>Ga0181517_10001603_pt1 | contig 24734 bp, 19 predicted proteins | sample PEATcosm2014_Bin_31_FD_119748 | JGI IMG/M metagenome (GOLD analysis project Ga0181517, IMG submission 119748) | Peatland microbial communities from MTU Mesocosm Facility, Houghton, MI, USA - PEATcosm2014_Bin01_30_metaG | ecosystem: Environmental > Terrestrial > Soil > Wetlands > Peat | place... | reverse complement strand
TGCCGCACTACCGGCAGGTGATGCAGAGCGTCATGAAAGCCGAGCGGGAAACCAACGATGAGCAGGGAGGTGCCGACTTCCACCTCCTGGAGTGAGCGCTGTAAATGAGCGGGGGTGAAACACTGCAGCACGACCGATGACGGCAGCGCGGCGCGATCCAGTTCAATTGCCGCCACATCGATCTCGCCACCGACGTCCGTGCCCTGGCGCCAAACGCTCTTGCCCTCGAGGTACAGCGGCACCGAGAGGCCGGTCGAGCGTGTGAGGTTCTTGGCGTCGGTGTGGAGTTCCACCTCGATGCGGTCGGGAAAGTGTTTGCTGGGCGCGTCGATCACCACGTGCCGGCTGGTCACGAGGAACAGCCGGCTGTCATGCTCGAAGAAGAAGCCGCTCGCACCGGTGAGCGGGCGATAGCCGTCGAAGGTCGAGACCCGCGCGGTGGTTAAAAGCAGTGGCTCAATCACGAGTGCCCTTATTCACGATGTTGACATTGGCGTTGGGCGCCCTGCCCAGTCCTCTATTCCGTGTAGAAGAGAGTGCAGAAAATGATAATGGAAGACTCCTCCGATCTGGGCATGGCATTCGGTTCGGCCGGCATGACCAGCGTGCTCATATGGGTCGCCATCAACCGAAGCTGGGGCCGGCCCACGAGAAAGCTGTTGAGTTGCTCCTCGAGGGCAGTGGCCGGGGACTTGCCGGAGGGCAGCTTATGGAGAACAACCTCGAACATTTTTGCTTTCATGAAGGTGCCTTTATTCACCGTCCGAGATACTTCGACGGGTTGCGTATGCGGTCGAGCCGTTCGGCCTCCAAATCATGCCGCGCGGCTTGCCGCCGTTTTTCCTGAAAGGCGCGCGCGACGGTTTGGGGCAGCAGCCAAGCTTGTTTCGCCAGATGAAAGATCGTCAGGCAGATAAACTTCAGTGAATGCATACCTCGAAAGTTGGATAGACGCGTTCCATGGTCTTCGGTTTAGCTTGAAGCGTGCCGCCGGCTCTTCCTCACGGTTGTACGTTGCCATTCAACGCGTAATGGACGCGCGACGAGCCGGTAAGCGTTGGTTTAGCGGAACGATTCAGTGCAAATTGCACTGACCTCGGGAATCAGAACCGGGCAATTAGCACGATTCGCCACGCCGAGAACGGCGTGTGGGAAACTGATATAATTTATAAGTGCTTATAAGCCAGCACATTGAGCATTCGCCGGCAAAGCGGCATTTCCTATGCTTTTTCGTCAGATATGTTTAAAACAAGATGTCCCCACTGTGGTGTCAAGCTTGGCGATTTCCTCTACGCCGACACCTGTCCGCGTTGCCATGATGTGATCGAGCACAACCTGGGGGAGCAAACGCCGGTACATGTCAAGGTCGCAAGGGCCAGATTATGGCCCGTTCGCGTCTTTTTCGGCTTGGTGCATCTGGTGGAGAGTTAACACCGGCTAACCGAATAAGGGAACCATGCAAGACCTATCCGCCTTAACCAAGATAGTTCCGGCCATCGTGGTGGTGATTATCCTGGCGGCAATCATTGTGCCGCAAGCCATCCGCATTCTGCGCGAATACGAGCGCGGGGTCATCTTCCGCCTCGGCAAATTGCTCGGCGCCAAGGGGCCGGGCCTGATAATTCTCATCCCAATCGTGGACCGCATGGTGAAGATGGATCTGCGGGTGGTGACTATCGACGTGTCGAAGCAAGAGATAATGACGCGCGACAACGTACCCGCCACGGTGGATGCGGTGGTCTATTTCCGGGTGGTGGACCCGATTGCCGCGGTGATCAAGGTGGAGAACTTCTGGAAGGCCACATCGCTCATCGCGCAGACCACTCTGCGGAGCGTGCTGGGTCAAGCCGCGCTGGACGACCTGCTTTCACAGCGGGACGTGATCAACCAGAAGCTGCAGGAGATTATCGACCGCCAGACCGAACCGTGGGGCATCAAAGTCACGTCGGTCGAAGTGAAGGACGTGTCCCTGCCCGACAGCATGAAGCGGGCGATGGCCAAGCAAGCCGAGGCGGAACGCGAGCGGCGGGCAAAGATTGTCAACGCCGAAGGCGAGTTTCAAGCGGCGGAGAAAATGGTGCAGGCTGCCGCGATGATTAGCAAGGAGCCCATCGCCCTGCAACTGCGCTTTCTCCAGACGATGCGCGAGATTTCCAGCGAACATAACACCACCACCTTCCTGCCGATCCCCATCGATTTGTTCACCCCGTTCCTGAAGAAAGCGTTGAACGCGTAGCCGGTCGACCTGGGCTCGGATCACACCCGATCTCGACCGGGGAATCATGGGTTATCACTTCAGGCGCGCGGCCAGGGGTTGGTGAAAAACAAAGCAAAACCAAACGCAGCCGCGCGCGGCGCCTTGATTTGAAAAGTTGAGGGCAAATTTGAACTTCGATTGAACATTGTGACCGCTGCCTCCGGGAAAGGAATCGGCCTGGAAGCCCTGCTTAGCCGCGTGACTGAGTATGTGCAGGGACGGCCCTTTTCCGATGAAGCGCCGCTGCGCGCGGAGGTGTTCAGCCTCGAACAACTGGTTCTGCATGCCAAAACGCTGGCCGAAAACCACCCGGTCGTAACGCGGCGGGCATCCAACCGGCTGCTGGCCCGGCTGGGTGAAAACGAGCAGATACTCAGAGCCTATAACCGCGCGACTCAGGCCGTGGATGAAACCCGGCGCGTCACTCACGCGGCCGAATGGTTGCTCGATAATTTTTATCTCATTGAAGAGCAAATCCAGATGGCCCGCCGGCATTTGCCGCGGGGTTACAGCCGGGAACTGCCCCGCCTGTGCGCCGGTCCGTCCGCCGGGCTGCCGCGCGTTTACGACCTGGTGCTCGAATTGATTTCGCATGTGGATGCGCAGCTTGACGCCGAACCGCTGCGCGCCTTTGTGGCGGCTTACCAAACGGTATCGGCCTTGAAACTGGGCGAGTTGTGGGCCATCCCCATCATGCTCCGGCTGGCCTTGATTGAGAACCTGAGGCGGGTCACGACCCGTCTGATGATCGCCCGGCACGATCGCGACCTGGCAGATCTCTGGGTCGGTCGGTTGCAGGAGATGGCAGAGCAGAACCCCGCTCACCTCGTCGTCGTCGTCGCCGACATGGCGCAATCGACGTTGCCTTTGTCCAGCGCCTTCGTGGCGGAGTTCTCTCAACGTTTGTCCCGTCAGAGCCCGGTGACGCACCTGGCGCGGGGCTGGCTGGAGCAGCGGCTCACCGACCAGGGCCTTTCCATCGAGCAACTGGTCCACCTTGAGAGCCAAAACCAGGCCGCCGACCAGGTCTCCGTCAGCCACACCATTAACAGCCTGCGCTTTTTGGGGGCCCTGGATTGGCGCGAGTTTGTCGAGGACATGAGCCAGGTGGATAAGACACTGCGGCTCGACCCTTCCGGGGTTTACGGGAAAATGGATTTTTTCACGCGCGATCGCTACCGCCATACGGTCGAGGCCATGTCGCGCCATAGCCGATTGCCGGAGCTGGAGGTGGCGCAAAAGGCCATCCAACTGGCCGAAGGCAGCGCGCGGGAAAAAGGGACTCAGGACCGAGCCGCGCACGTGGGCTTTTACCTAATCGACAAAGGCCTGCCGGTGCTGGAACGCGCGGCGGAAATGCGCCACCCCTGGCCAACAGCCGTCGAGCGCGGCATCCACCGCTTTCCGCTGGCCTTCTATGCGGGCGGAGTGCTGTCGTTCACGGCGGCGGCGACGCTCGGGTTCATCCAGCAAGCGCGGGCGATCGATGTGCAGGGGTGGAAGTTGGTTTTCTTCACCCTGGTATTCCTCCTTTGCTCCAGTCAGTTGGCGGTCGCTCTGATGAATTGGCTTGCCACGTTTTTGGTCAAACCCCGCCTGCTGCCGCGTTTGGATTTCTCCGCCGGCATCGGCCTGGAGTGCCGGACCATCGTGGTGGTGCCGACGATGTTGACCAACCCCAAGGCGGTGGCCCGGCTCGTGGAAAGTCTGGAGATTCACTACCTGGCGAATCGAGACCGGAACCTTTATTTCGCGTTATTGACTGATTTCCAGGACGCGCCCGAGGCGATCCGGACAGAAGACACCTTGTTGGTCGAGCAGGCGCGCGAGGGGATTGAAACGCTCAATGCCAAGTACCAGTCCGACCGGCCCAACATCTTCTTTCTTTTCCACCGGCCGCGCCGCTGGAACGAAATCGAAGGTTTATGGATGGGTTACGAGCGCAAGCGGGGCAAACTAACGGAGTTCAACGCCATGCTCCGAGGCGGGTCCAGAGACTGTTTCTCCGAAGTTGTCGGCGACACCTCGATTCTGCCGGCGATCAAATTTGTCATCACGCTGGATACCGACACGCAACTTCCTCGGGATGCCGCCCGGCAGCTCGCGGGGACGATGGCTCATCCGCTGAACCGTCCGCAATTCGATTCGGCAAGGGGGGTGGTGACCGAAGGCTACAGCATTTTGCAGCCGCGGGTGGGGGTGAGTCTGCCGAGCGCCGGACGCTCGTGGTTTGTGAAACTGTTTGCCGGGGAGGTTGGGATTGACCCTTACACGCGGGCGGTTTCGGACGTCTATCAGGATGTGTTCCGGGAGGGGTCGTTCATTGGCAAAGGGATTTATGATGTGGATGCCTTTCAACGAGCCGTTGCCGGCCGCTTCCCGGAGAACGCGGTTCTGAGCCACGACCTCATCGAATCCTGCCATGCCCGCTCGGCGCTGGTCAGCGACGTCGAGTTATATGAAGAATATCCTTCCCGATACAACACGGACATCAACCGGCGCCACCGTTGGATTCGCGGAGATTGGCAGATCGCCCAGTGGCTGCTGCCGCGCGTGCCGGGCCCTGATGCCCGGCGCATCGCCAATCCTCTTTCACCGCTGTCGCAATGGAAGATCCTCGACAATCTCCGGCGCAGCCTGGTCCCGGCCGCCCTGTTGCTATTGCTGCTGGGCAACTGGCTGCTGCTCCCAGACCTCGGCGCGGCCGGACCCATTTTGGTCCTTTTAATCATCACCCTCCCGGCATGGCTCTCGGCTACCGTCGAGCTTTTCCGCAAGCCGCGGGAGGCATCGCTCGCATTGCACGTGCGCGGGTTGGTCGGCTCGGCCGGACGCCAACTCGGCCAGGCCCTGCTGACCTTCGTATTCCTGCCCTACGATGCCTTTATCACCCTGGATGCCATCGGCCGCACGTTGGCGCGGTTGCTGTTCACTCGCCGGCGGCTGCTGGAATGGCAAACCTCCAGCGATTCTGAGCGGGCCGCCCACAGCGATCCGGGCGGGTTTTACGCCACGATGTGGGTCGCCCCGGCTATCGCTCTGGCTTGCGGGGTTTGCCTGGGCCTGACGCGGCCTTCGCAGTTGCCATTGGCCGCGCCAATCCTGGGTCTCTGGCTGGCCTCTCCTTGGATCGCCTGGCGCATCAGCCAGCCCATCGGACCTTCGACGGCGCCGGAGTTAAGGCCGAAGCAAGTCGTTTTTCTCCGGCGAACGGCGCGCAAGACCTGGCGCTTTTTCGAGACCTTTGTCACGGCGGAAGAACACTGGCTACCGCCGGACAATTTCCAGGAAGACCCTGCCCCAGTGCTCGCATCGCGCACTTCGCCCACCAACATGGGGTTGGCGCTGCTGGCCAACCTCGCAGCAAGCGACTTCGGCTATGTGTCGGTCGGCCAACTGCTGCGGCGCACTCAGGACGCCCTGGGCACTATGCAAGCCCTCGAACGGCACCGCGGTCACTTCTTCAACTGGTATGACACCCGAACCCTTAAACCCTTGCTGCCGCTCTATATTTCCAGTGTGGACAGCGGCAACCTTGCCGGCCATCTATTAACCTTGGGCCCTGGCCTGGGGGAATTCCAGACTCAGCCAATCTTCGCTCCGCAACTTGTCGCGGGTCTGGCCGACACCGTAGGCATCCTCCGCGAGTTGACCGGCAGGCGCTCCGATTTGGAGCGTCTCCAAACGGAACTGGCCCAGCCACCCTCTACTCTGCGCGCAGGATTCGACTTGTTGCAGCGGGTGGCCCGGCAGGCGGCGGCATTGGTCGCCGCAGTTAAGGAGGACGGAGAATTAAGGTGGTGGACTCAGGCCCTGGAACGAAGCTGCCGGGATCATTTGGAGGATTTGCTCTTCGTGGCGCCCTGGCTGCCGCTCGCGCCTCTGACCCTTGTCACGTCGGATCGCGCAAGCCTGGAAGCGGCGCTCGCGGCACTCGACCAGGCGCCCACTCTGCGCCAGGTGTCAGAGCTGGATCAATCGGTCTGTCCATTGCTTGAAGCCGCGCTCCATCCCCTCTGTGTGGAAACAGCCTGCACCGGCAAGTCGGAGGAGAAGGCGCACCTCACTCAATGGTTGCTCTGCCTGCGTGAAGCCGCCAGTCGCGCCAGCCAGCGCATCCTGGCTTTGGAAACCTTGGCTCGGCGGAGCACCGAATTGGCCGAAATGGACTTTAGCTTTCTGTATGATACCGCGCGCGAGGTCTTCTCCATCGGCTACAGCATCGCCCAGCGCCGCGTAGACGCGAGCTTTTATGACCTGCTGGCTTCCGAGGCGCGTCTAGGCAGCTATGTCGTTATCGCTCAAGGCCAGGTTCCACAGGACCACTGGTTCTCGCTAGGCCGGCTGCTGGTCGCTTTGCGGGGCGATCCGGTGTTGGCTTCCTGGAGCGGATCGATGTTCGAGTATTTGATGCCGCTGCTGGTCATGCCGAATTATGAACACACCTTGCTGGGTCAAACGTACAAAGGGGCCGTCCGGCAGCAGATTGCGTATGGCCGATTGCGCGGCGTCCCGTGGGGGGTGTCCGAATCGGGTTACAACCGGACTGACGCGCACCTGAATTACCAATACCGCGCCTTTGGCGTGCCGGGCCTGGGGCTGAAGCGGGGCCTGGCGGAGGACCTGGTGATTGCACCTTATGCCACAGTACTGGCGCTGATGGTTGCGCCCCGGGAAGCCTGCGAGAACCTCGAACGACTCGCCGCCGAAGGCCGCGAAGGGGCTTACGGATTTTACGAGGCGGTGGACTATACTCCGTCACATCTTCCCCGTGGTCATTCCAGTGTCACCATTCGCTCGTTCATGGCTCATCATCAGGGGATGAGCCTGCTGGCCCTGGCCTATCGGTTGCTGGATCGTCCCATGCAACGGCGCTTCCTGTCGTGTCCCGCCTTCAGAGCGGCAGACTTGCTTTTGCAGGAGCGCGTGCCCAACACCACCGCCAAGGTGCTCGCCGAAGAGTACGAGTTGATTAAATCGCGGCAGTTTGCCGCTGACGGCGAGGACCTCATGCGTCTTTTTAGCAATCCCGATCTGCTCGCGCCCGAAGTCCACCTCTTGTCCAACGGCCGCTATCACGTGGTGGTCAGCAGCGCGGGGGGCGGCTATAGCCGCTGGCGGGACCTTGCCGTAACCCGCTGGCGCGAGGATACCACGCGCGACTGCTGGGGCACGTTCATCTATCTGCGCGATTTGTCCACTGGCGAATTCTGGTCCGCCGCCCACCAGCCTTGTCTGCGGGCGACTAAACGCTTCGAAGCCATCTTCACCCAAGCCCGGGCCGAGTTTCGCCAGCACCATGCCGGCCTGGAAATCCACACCGAAATCAGCGTCTCCCCCGAAGACGATGTTGAATTGCGCCGGGTGACTCTCACCAACCACTCCAACGCGCGGCGTATCATCGAACTGACCAGTTATGCCGAGGTCGTGCTGGCGCTTCCCGCAGCCGACGCCTCCCATCCCGCCTTCAGCAATCTGTTCGTTCAAACCGAGTTCTTGAGCTCGCGCCCCGCGGTCCTCTGCACTCGCCGTCCGCGCTCCGAAGGGGAAAAACCTCCTTGGCTCTTGAACTTCATGGTGGGTCAGGGTGGCGAGCAGGGCGAAATCTCCTGCGAAACCGACCGCGCCAGGTTCATCGGACGAGGCCGGACTCCCGCCGACCCAGCCGCGCTGCGGAATATGTCGCCGCTGTCCAACACCACCGGATCGGTTCTGGATCCGATCATCTCGTTGCGGCGCACGGTCACCCTGGCCCCTCACGCAACCGCCCGCGTGGATCTGGTGATGGGCATGGCCGAAACCCGGGAGGCGGCGCTGGCGGTGGTGGAAAAATACTACAACCCGCGCATGGCCGACCGGGCCTTGGACCTCGCGTGGACACACAGCCAGGTTACACTGCGCCATCTCAATGCCTCGGAGGCCGAGGCCCAACTCTATGCTCGACTGGCGGGTTGCTTGATTTATGCCAATCCCGTCCGGCGCGCGGCTCCCGGAGTGTTGCTCAATAACCGGCGCGGCCAAAGCGGACTTTGGGCCTACGGCATCTCCGGCGACGCGCCCATTGTCCTATTGCGCCTCAGCGACCCCGCCAAAATCGAGCTCGTGCGGCAACTGCTCCAGGCTCACTCCTATTGGCGAATGAAGGGATTACCGGTCGATCTGGTGATTCTCAATGAAGACATTTCCATCTATCGCCAGCCCTTGCAGGACCAGATCTTCCGTTTGATTGCCTCGGGCATCGAGGCCCAAATGCTCGACAAGCCGGGCGGCATATTTGTCCGGCGTCTCGAACAGATTTCCAGCGAGGATCGCCTGCTGCTCCAATCCGTCGCGCGGCTGGTGCTGGCGGATGAAAACGGAACGCTGGCGGAGCAAATGGAACGACCCGGCCTTCCGGATCCGATAATCCCCCTGCTCACGCTCGCCCGTTCCCCGGCGCGCGGTTCGTCCATGCCGATCCCGCAGCCGAAATTGATTTTTGATAATGGATTGGGCGGTTTTATCGCTGACGGACGCGAATACGTCATTACGTTGTCAGCCGCCCAGGCCACGCCCGCGCCCTGGGTGAATGTGCTGGCGAATCCCTATTTCGGGACGGTCGTTTCGGAAAGCGGCAGCGCCTACACCTGGGTGGAAAACTGCCACGAGTTTCGCCTGACGCCCTGGAACAATGATCCGGTCACCGACAGCACCGGGGAAGCCTTCTATATTCGGGATGAGCAGACGGGACAATTCTGGTCGCCAGCCCCGATGCCCACGCGCGGCGCGACCCCCTACGTCATCCGCCATGGCTTTGGCTATTCCGTGTTCGAACACACCGAAAACGGCATCGCCTCCGAGCTGACGGTTTTTGTCGCGATGGATGCGCCGGTTAAATTCGCCATGCTCAAACTGCGCAACCTCTCGGGACGACCGCGCCGTTTGTCCGCCACGGGTTATTGGGAATGGGTGTTGGGAGAGTCGCGCCAAAAAAGCCTGCTGCATGTGCAGACCGAGTTGGACCTCAAGACCGGGACCCTGCTGGCACGCAATCGCTTCAACACCGAGTTTGCCGAACGCATCGCGTTCGTCGATGTGAGCGATTCGGGGCGAACATGCACGGGGGATCGGCGGGAGTTTATCGGCCGGAACGGGAGTCTTGCCAACCCCAAAGCCCTCGGCCGAACTCGGCTTTCGGGAAAGACCGGAGCGGGGCTGGACCCTTGCGCCGCGCTCCAAGTGACGTTTGATTTGGCTGCCGGGCAGCAACAGGAAACCAGCTTCCGCCTCGGGGTGGGCCGGACGCTGGCTGAAGTCCAAACCCTGGTTCGCCGCTTCCGCCCGGTTGGGGCCAGCCAGCGCGCGCTCGAAGGGGTGTGGGAGTATTGGAACCGAACGCTCGGGGCAGTGCGGGTCGAAACCCCCGATGCTTCCGTCAATGTAATGGCCAACGGCTGGCTGTTGTATCAGACCTTGAGCAGTCGCCTCTGGGCTCGCACCGGGTTCTATCAATCCGGCGGCGCGTTCGGCTTTCGCGACCAATTGCAGGATGTGATGGCGCTGGTTCATGCCGAACCGGCCCTTGCCCGCGAGCATCTTTTGCGGGCGGCAACCCGTCAGTTCCCCGACGGCGACGTGCAGCACTGGTGGCACCCGCCCGCCGGCCGCGGCGTGCGCACGCATTTCTCGGATGATTATCTCTGGCTGCCTTATGCCACCTGCCGCTACGTCGCGTGCGTTGGCGACACGGGGGTGCTCGACGAGTCGGTCCCCTTTCTCGAAGGCCGTCCCCTCAAGCCGGATGAGGAATCTTACTACGATTTGCCCCACCGCTCCGAGACGGCCGCCTCGCTTTACCAACACTGCGTCCGCGCCATCGAACACGGATTGACGTTCGGCCAACACGGCTTGCCGCTGATGGGCTGCGGCGACTGGAACGACGGGATGAATCTGGTGGGCAACCAGGGACGCGGCGAAAGTGTCTGGCTGGCTTTCTTTCTCTGCGACGTGCTGACGCAATTCGCGGAACTGGCGCGCCGCCACGACGACGATCCCTTCGCCGAACGCTGCCTCGCCCAAGCCGATCAACTCCGGCAAAACATCGAGCAACACGCCTGGGACGGCCAATGGTATCGGCGCGCCTACTTCGACAATGGCGAACCGCTTGGCTCGAGCACCAATCCGGAATGCCAGATCGATTCCCTGCCGCAAAGCTGGTCCGTGATCAGCCGCGCCGGCAATCCGGAACGCGCCCGCCAGGCGATGCAAGCGGTGGACAAGCGACTCATCCGCCGCGATGCCGGGCTGATCCAGCTATTCGATCCTCCGTTCGACAAGTCCTCCCTCGATCCGGGCTACATCAAAGGCTATTTCCCCGGCGTGCGTGAAAATGGCGGCCAATACACTCACGGCGCAATCTGGACCGCGATGGCCTTCGCGCTCATGGGAGATACCGAGCGCGCCTGGGAGTTGTTCACCATGCTCAATCCTCTCCACCACGGCGCCACACCCAGCGAGATCGCGACCTACAAAGTCGAGCCCTATGTGGTGGCGGCCGACGTTTATGGTGTTGCGCCGCACATCGGCCGAGGCGGGTGGACTTGGTACACCGGTTCCGCCGGCTGGATGTATCGGCTGCTGATCGAAACCCTGCTCGGCGTCAATTTGGAAGGCAACGAACTGCGCCTGACCCCCAGCCTTCCCAAAACATGGAATTTCTTCACACTCCACTACCGCTATCGACAAACCCCTTACCACATCCGGATCACCAGGCACCCCAGTGCCAGCCACCTATCCCTCGACGGCCAGACGATGGCTGGCAACACCATCCCCTTGCTGGACGACCATCGTGACCACACTGTGGAAATGCAGGTTGCCCACGAATCACACGAATAAACACGAATCTTTTTGAGCGGTTCCCCATTCGTGCTATTATGGAGTGCTCTTTTCGGAGCCACCCGCAATTGTGCAGGTGAGGAAACCGTTAGACAAAAGGAAAATATCATGGGCGACAAGTCCCCAAAAGCAACGCACAAGCACGCAACGCAGAAGCAGACAAAAACCAGTATTGATCAGCAGAAAAAGAAGCAGGCCGTCGCCGCAAAGCAGGTGGCGGAGAAACGGAACTAAATTCCGCAGCCCTCAGCCCTTCGGAACGGCGCGAGGCATCGACCAACCTCCGCCGGGAATGCAAAGGGCTATCGGCTGAAGGCTTCGTGCGGATTCGTCGCGGCTGCGATGTCTTCGGCCGGATCCTTAATGATCGGGCCGAGGCATCCGGCGGTCATTCGTTGATGGCTCGATGGTGCCGGCGACTGCGAAAGTTGTCCCGGCTACTGTCTGGCGCACTGGCCTTTCTTGGATAATTCCGCTGTCGCCCGGATGATTTCCTGCATCTGATAGGCCAGGTCTCCGCTCTTGAAATAATCGCCGTTGGCTTCCGAGCGAATCCCCGCCTGTTGAATTCGAGCCAACTGCTCGGAGACTCTCCGGATCTCCTGCTCAGTGGGCCACTGAATGGAGTTCTGGTTGCTTCGCGCCGTAAAGGGTGTGGTAGGGGCGTCGCCGGGGTCCGGTTGGGTTCCCGCAGGCGCCGCCCTCATTAAAGTTTTTGGCATGCAACTCCCTTGGCTAGGCTTTTGCCCAGTGCTGAGGCCGGCGGCGGGTCTTTCCCCCCAGACGAGTGAGCGCAATGATCTCGGGCATATCGTAGCCCATTTTGCCCTCGATGATTTCAAGCAGGGCAATGTCGGCGGCGCCGAGGTTGGCAATGTCCGCCACGAGCGGCCTACACTTGCCTCCATGGCCGGAGTTCAACTGGCGAACGCGCTGTGAAACCAGGTTGACCAGGATGTTGGGATTGGGAACTGCCTTGAGGGCTTGGTTGACAAGAGCGGGATTCATTTTTTTGTAATGGAGTGAGCAGGGGTATCTGGGCGTTAGGCGTGTGTGAAAAGGAGTTGATTCCCCCCGGGCCGCACTCGACACAGGTCGTTGGCGTGGGCCTGGGGACGGTAGCGAGCGGAGCAGGATTGGAGTTGTGTCTCGGTGAGATTCACGGATGTCAGTTAGACGTTTGGTTGCGGAACCGCTTCGGGGGCCGCGGCCTCAGCCACTTTTGGGGCGGGGATCACCGCCTGGTGTTCGATGTCTGGAAAACTCTCATTCAGCTCTTTCGCCAGGCGCTCGGCCTCTTCCTTTTCAAAGCGCTTGGTCCCTATTCCCACAGCGCCGGTGACGGTGGATTTCCACTGGATTGCGTGCGTCTTCATAAGATCCCACTGTGAAACGGATCTGCCCACTGAGATTCAATGTGCATTTCTAAGCCAATGCACCGCGCGGCCTCGCGGAAAGGGAGGGCGTTGGAGTCCAACCCCTCTCGCAATTCGCAGTGACTTCCGAAACGCCGAAAGGCTTCAATAATCCATGCCGCCCTGGCCGCCAGGGGTTGAACCCGATTTTTCTTCCGCCGGAATCTCGGTGACCAGGCATTCGGTGGTGAGCAACAGGCCGGCAATCGAAGCCGCATTCTGCAACGCGGTGCGGGTGACCTTCTTCGGATCCACAACACCCGCCTTGACCAGGTCCTCATAGACACCGGTCGAGACATTGTAGCCTTCGTTGCCTTTGCGCTTCTTGACTTCCTGTACCACCACGGAGCCTTCCACGCCGGCATTCTCCGCCAGGACGCGCGTCGGGTACTCGATGGCGCGTTTGACGATTTCGACGCCGATGCGCTCGTCTTCGTTCGCCGGCTTTGCGGTGTCCATCGCTGCCAGGCACCGCAGCAACGCCACGCCGCCGCCCGGCACAACACCTTCTTCCACCGCCGCTCGGGTGGCGTGCAAGGCATCTTCCACTCGGGCCTTCTTTTCCTTCATTTCCATCTCGGTGGCGGCGCCAACGTTGATGATCGCCACACCCCCAGCCAGCTTGGCCAGGCGTTCTTGCAGCTTCTCTTTGTCGTAATCGGAGGTGGTCTCCTCGATCTGACGCCGAAGCTGGTTCACGCGCCCTTGAATTTCGGAACTCTTGCCGCCGCCTTCCACCAAGGTGGTGCTCTCCTTGTCCACCGTCACGTTCTTGACGTGGCCGAGGTCTTCCAGGCTAAGGCTCTCGAGTTTAATGCCGAGGTCTTCGCTGATGAATTTGCCACCGGTCAGCACGGCGATGTCCTCGCAAAGAGCTTTGCGGCGGTCGCCGAAACCGGGGGCTTTGACGGCACACGCATTGATGGTGCCCCGGAGCTTGTTGACCACCAAGGTGGCGAGGGCCTCCCCATCAATGTCTTCGGCGATGATCAAGAGCGGTTTGCCCGCTTTGGCGACCTTTTCGAGCAAGGGAAGCAAATCTTTAAGACTGCTGATCTTCCTTTCGCAATTGAGCACATAGCAATCCTCCAGACGAACCTCCATCGTCTCGGCATCGGTGACAAAGTACGGCGATAGGTAGCCTTTGTCGAACTGCATGCCTTCCACCACTTCGAGGGTGGTTTCGATGGATTTTGCATCCTCGACGGTGATCGTGCCGTCTTTGCCGACCTTTTCCATCGCGTCGGAGATAATCCCGCCAATGGCCGTGTCCCAGTTGGCGGAAACCGTCGCAACCTGCTTGATTTCCTCTTTATCCTTCACCTTCTTGGCGATTTTATCGAGATGTTCGACCGCGGCGGCCACCGCCTTATGAATGCCGCGCTGCAGGCCGATCGGGTTGGCGCCGGAGGTGACGTATTTCAGGCCTTCGCGGAAGATCGCTTCCGTCAGGATGGTGGCGGTGGTGGTACCGTCGCCGGCGTTGTCGCTGGTCTTGCTGGCGGCTTCACGAACCATTTGCGCGCCCATGTTTTCACAGGGGTCTTCCAGTTCGATTTCCTTGGCGACCGTAACTCCATCTTTGGTCACGGTCGGCGAGCCAAATCTCCGGTTGAGCACGACGTTTCGGCCTTTGGGGCCCAGGGTCGCGGCGACCGCTTTGGCCAGTTTAGAAACACCCTTGAGCAGGGTTTGACGAGCAGCCTCGTCGAAGAGCAGTTGTTTTGCAGCCATAAATCAGTAAAAAATGAATTGTTGATAGTTGATGGTTACTCAAGCACAGCGAGGACATCGTCGGAGTTGAGGATTTTGTATTCCTTCCCATCGATCTTGACTTCCGTCCCGCCGTATCTGGCCACCAAGAGGTGGTCGCCTTTCTTCATTTCAAAAGGAACCTTTTTGCCGTTGTCGTCGGTTTTCCCGGTGCCCAGGGCTATCACCCGGCTTTCCATGGGCTTTTCCTTGGCGGTATCTGGAATAACAATTCCACCCTTGTTGAGTTCTTTGTCTTCGACAGCTTCCACGAGGATACGGTCGCCGAGGGGCTTGATGTTGAGTGTCATAATCTATCTGTTAATAGGAACAATCCAAACCCTTTCAAAGCAGAGGAGGTGCCAGGTGCGGAATGATGACTGCAAATAGCTTATGGCGAACAACTTAAGAGTATTTTGAGGTCTTTAATATTCCTGCGGGCAGGGCGGTACCGTTGCAATTTGCACTAATGGAACCGAGAACATCGGGCATTTTGCGAGAACCATCGGGGCCGCCGGAACAAGTTCCAACCGAGAACCAAAAGCCACCCAAGCCATTTCCAGACATCCTTCAGTAAAGGAGCGGTGGGAGAGTGAGTTTGGACCAAGGCGACGGAAATCTGCGAGGTGTGATGTAGATCGTTGCTCTATTGCGTCTGCCGGTTCCGGCAGACGGGTGACCGATCGGCCGACCAGCGCAACGCCTCTCAAAATCGCAATGAATTCCCTTGCGAATCGACCGAATCTCAGTGTATTTTCCCGTTCGTTGATGGACTTTGGCATTTGGGCCGGCCTTTGGCTGCGGAAGACGAGTTTCAACCGCAGGTCGCATTTTCCGGCGGCGGATTCGTCGCCGAGCGAGAAAAGGGCGAAATCCAAGGGATAGAGTCTGTGTGGTTGCAAATGCTGCAAGTTATTCGTTATCAACAATGCCCGCGTGGCGGAATTGGCAGACGCGCTAGATTCAGGTTCTAGTGAGTAACATCGTACAGGTTCAAGTCCTGTCGCGGGCACCACTTCAAGAAGGCTGGAAGAAAATCATTTTCAGCCAATAACTATCGGCATAGCCATCGGCATTATTCCCGGATGGCTGTTTTGGAGGAGTGCGCTTTTGTGCGCTGAGGTGCCCTTCCCTGCTTTTCCAAAACGATTCACAGAAAGTAATCACAAAGTAACCAGTTTTTGAACTCCTTCTTGCGGTGTAAATCCTCCATTTTTACTGCCCCCGAACGGCCTTAGTCTCTGCAACTGCAAGGGCTTCGGCCCTCCCGCATCATCCGAGGTGGTTAGCACTCCAGCAACAAAGTTCGGGGGCAACCGGCGGGGATGGCCTCAACCGTTTGGCCCTGACCGTCAGAGTACTCCTTCGAGCTTCTTCGCGACGATGTGGTCCTTTAGCGGGCTGACTGGAAGCGGTGCGCTCGGAGCCGCTTGGGTTTGGCCTTGGTGGACCTGGCGCGCTACCGACCGACAAGCTGAGACCGAAACAGCACAGAATGACGTTCTGGTTCGGGCCACCAGCCAACTCCTATTGGGACCAGACGGTTTGCGAGCGTCAGCCGGTCCAGGAAGATCTGAAGGGATTCGTAACGGGTGTTCCACACGACCGTGCGCAATCTTCTTCGTGCATTTCACATCAGCGCGATTCTGCGGCTCCCGGTTGAGCAGATGAGCCCGTCGGGCGGGCAAGTTAATCAACGTTTCGGGATTGACCCATCCGCTGCTTGCGGCCGCTGAACTGATTGGGTGCAAGCAGCGTTACGCCGATCCCGTTGGTTTTAAGCGTGTTAGGTTGAATCTGGCGTGACACACAATGCAAAGGTGAGGTGATTGCTCTGAACCCAATACCGTTTAGGAATTCGACATCATAGTCATTGCAAGTGGCTATTACGCAATAGGGTATTGGGCTCCGGGCGACACCCGTGCGGCGAGCTCGCGGAACGAATCCGGGCGATCCTTTCCCGATATTCTCTTTCGGATTCCCCGGTCGGGGACCGTGAGTCCCATACAGGTTTAATACCGATGTCCTTTCTGTGAACCAGGATGTCCCAGCAGGCGATAGACGCGGATCTCCTCAGTGGTCTAGTATGGGCGCGTTAGCATTGCTGGAAGGTTAGTAAACAGTAAATACATACCAATTGCGGGGAAATGGTTACTGGCTCGGACGTCAAGTCAGAAATAGTTTCTTGCGAGGGTAAGAACCATAAACAAAACGAAAGGTTGAAATGAAACGTAAATTGCTTTTGAAAACTGCATTGTCCGTTGCCTGCGTGGCGGCCGGTATGGCTTCCGCCCAAGCTTCGTTGGAAATGCTGACATTGAGCGACGGAGCAGGTGACACTGTGACGGTCAAAGATTCTGACGGTGCACTGAGCTCGGCCGGCACAGGCACATACACACTTTGGTCCGTGGCCTCGGGTACTGCCGGTGTGGTCACGTGGAGTGGCTCACTCGGCAATTGGACTGTCAGTGTTGACACCGGCGAAACCAAGCCAGCTATCGGCAGTGCCACAAACCCGCAATTGGATTTGAACTTCCTCGCCACCTCCTCTGCAGCGGCCTCCTTAACGATCACCTGGAGCGACACCGACTTCGGCCCGATGGGCAAATCGGGGCTCGCCTTGCTCAACACTGGCGGGACATTGGCTTCGGGTGCTACATTGACGGCATCAGGGCAGGTTAATGGCTCAACGGTTATCAGCGCCGCCCCCTTCTCCACATCGAGCTTCGGTTCTTCCACCATGGACGCGGTTGACCTTCCACTAAGTTCATTCACCCTCGGAGAGACTATGACCCTCACGCAGAATGCCGCAGGAGGTAGTAGTGGCGATATTGACCTGCATGTAGCTGTTCCCGAGCCAACGACGATGATTGCTGGCGCATTGCTGCTTCTGCCGTTCGGCGCAAGCACGCTGCGGATTCTGCGCAAGAAGCTGGTTGCATAACAAGACCGCACGGATTCCAAAGGCCCTTTTCACGATCAGGCCGGTCCTCAAGACCGGCCTGATTTCTTTTTGGGGCGTGACGGTGTCCTGCCAACCCGACATCATTGACCCGGCGGCGCGAGTTTTTTCTGTAATTTGGTCTAAGAGGAACAGCCCAGAGGACGATTGCCCTAAGCTCCCAATTCGGTGTCCAGCGCGGCGGTGCACTGACTGACCCCGTCGAACTGACGGAGTGGCCGCAGAGTTGTTCCACAGTGGCGAAGACTTTGCGGGTAGAAGGTCGATGGTGCTGGGTGGCAGGCAGGTCCTGACGACCAAGGGGAGTCGAGTCGGCTCAGATGACCGTCAGGCCAGCACGCCGTCCTCGCCGTTACCTCTCCCCAATCCTCTTAATGTGGTCTAAAATCCCTGGTTTTACCCGCGCTAAGCCTGCGTGCCAGGCGCATCTCGGCGGACTTGCATCATCATTTCCATCAACTACTTACGAATCAAACGCCCGTGATTTCACTTTTCAGCTCTTTAACTTTCCGCTTTGCTTTCGTTGATGTCCCAAAAGTGATTGAAGATGGCTCGGAAAGAGATTGACTATTGGGGCTGGAAAAGTGTAATAATGTTCGAAATCAAAGGTCGGTCAACGGGTGAGTTGGGATTTTTCGGGAATCAGAAAATAACAATTAATCAGAAACAGGAACAACAACAATGAAGAACACGCGCTCAATTTTGACAGGAACGGGAGTTGCCTGTCTGCTGGCTGCCAGCATGTTATCCGCTCAGGCCTCCGCTTTGCTGACAGTAAGTGACGGAGTGGATCCTGTGGTTAGCATCACGGATAATGGGCCGGGAGACTCGTCTCCTCTTTCTGGTGTAATCGAGTGGTCCGGCTCCCTGGGAGGTTGGACTTACGATCTTAATGTCGGGGAAACCATGCCTTTTCTCGGTAATGCGCTGAATCCCCAAATGTATTTGGATTTCACAGCCATTTCGTCCGGTGCTGGAAACCTAACGATTACCTTGAGCGATACCGGTTTCGGTCCGATTGGCAATTCGGAGTCCGTTGAATTGGGTGCGGGCGGCACGTTGGCTTCTGGAGGGAGCGTTACGGTTTCAGGTCTGATAAATGGCTCTGCGGTCGTTGGCTTCGGTCCCCTTACCACCAGCGCGTGGAATGACAATGCGACCACATCCGTGGGCAGTCTCTCATCATTCAGTCTTGAAGAGGAGATCGTTCTTACATCCGGTGCGAGTGGAGGGGCCAGCAGTGGGAGCGCTACTTTAGTTGTTCCAGAGCCTGCATCAATGGCTTTGCTCATGTTGGGAACGAGCGCGTTGTGGGTTCTGCGCAAGAAGCGAACGGCTTAGTACCCGAGAAAGCTGGCTTTCACAAGTTTTCCTGTTCAGGCCGGTCTTCGTGACCGGCCTCTTTTTTTTAGCCCCGGCCAGTTCTGGCCATCGGAGCCGGCGCCTTGAGATGAGAGGTTTCCCTGTCGGGTTTGGTTTTGAGCCCGCTTGACAGCAGGAGGGTGGTGGCCGAATGTTTGGCCCGTTCCCAACAAACGCTCGATCAGGCATGAAAAGCAGGAACAAGTCACGCGTCGGGTTCATTATCGTGGAGATGGTGATGGTGGCCCTGTGTTCTTTGGGGCAGGCTGCGGAGAGCGTGCCGTTGGGATGGGATCCGAGCCCTGACCCCAACGTAGCCGGGTATGCCCTTTACTACGGGACAGCCAGCGGGGTTTACACCACACGACTCGACGCGGGAACTAATACCCTTCTTGAAGTGGCCGGCCTGCAGGAAGGCCAGACCTATTATTTCGTGGTTACCGCCTACGACGCCGTGGGGAACGAAAGCGCTCCATCAGGCGAATTAGCTCTAACCGTCCCTGTCGTCAGCCCTCCTCAGCCGCCGACCCTGGATCCGCTGCCGGCCCTGGTCATTGACGAAAACGCCGGACCGCAAACCATCGGGTTGTCGGAAATCACCCCCGGACCCACGGCCCAAGTCACGAACCTGACCGTCAGCGCTGTTTCCAGAAACCCTGCGCTTATTCCGGCGCCGGTGGTCACCTACACCAGTCCTGGAATGACTGGATCGTTGAGTTTCACTCCGACGGCCAATTCATTCGGTGGCGCTGCTCTTTCTGTTATTGTTGATAACGGGCAAACCATCAGTAACACCATTCGTCGCGTTTTGTATGTGACGGTGAACCCCACCATGGGCCAGTTAAGCATAGGCGCGACCGTCCTCCAGGCCGGCCAGAACGGGAGCGTCCCGCTAACCTTGAGTTCGAGCGCGGGGTTGACAAACGTTAGCGCAGTCCTTGAGCTACCCTCAGGCTATCTGACGAATCTTGCGCTTGAGGCGCTCGTGCCGGAGGTCGATCCCGATTCGGCTATGATCACCGCACAGCCTGACGGCTCCTGGCTCCTGCAGTTGGCGGCTGAAGAGGGGGAGGCTCTTGTTGGCTCGAACGTGGTGGCGCAGTTGGATTTTACCGCGATTCCAGGGCAACAATCCGGCTTCGTACCGCTGGGTCTGTTGCCTTTCACCGCCTGGACCGCCGACGGCACTCTTCTTACCAATCGCCCTGCGAATGGCGGCCGGGTCGTCGTCGTGGGCTCCCAGTCTCTGCTTGAGCCGCGTCTTGATGCCAGCGGCAATCCCAGCCTGTTGTTGTACGGCAGCCCCTCATCAAGTTATATCGTCGAGTTCACAACCAACCTGGCCAGTCCGCTAGCCTGGCTTCCTCTCTGGTCGAACATCTCACCGGCGACCTTGATGGCGCCGGTGCCATTGCTAAGCCCCTCCCCGGACATCATCTTCTACCGTGCGGTGGAGGTTCCCACGCCCGCGAATTGACGGGGATCGAGGCGCTACGGTAGCAGCTCGATGCGGTAAAATCGGCTTTGATCCGATCCAGGAACGTCCAAAGTCGTCGTGCTCGAACTCGTCGCCAACACACTAGGACCAACCGTATTCCAAGTCGGTTGATTCAGGTTCGCCGCGTAAACCACCTGGTAAGTCTGCCCAGCCACGGAACTCCACGTGAGCGTTATGCCATTTCCCTCGGCGGAGATGTTTTGGAACACCGGAGCAGGAATGATTGTGAGCTTGAAAATGGTGCCGTTGTCGCTGGAGCCGCCGTAAGTGGTGGTGCCATAGAGGCTTCCGTCCGAAGCCTGCATCAGCCCGGCTCGCGGAAAGGCACCATTGGTGCCGTTGAAGGAAACGACAGTGGTTAGCAGGCCATTAGTATCGAGCTGAAAAACTGTCCCGTAACCCGTGCCGAATTGGTTGGTGTAAGCGCCGCCGTTTTGGGTCGTGCCATAGAAATACCCGTCGGAGGCCAGCAGCAGGGGCCCTTGGGGGTGTGCGCCGTTGGTGCCGTTGAAACTCACCAGCGGTACGAACATACCGTCGGCCGCCAGCTCGAAAACCGTGCCTTGGCCGGCGCTGCCTCCGTAAAATGCGGTTCCGTAAAAGCCGCCGTCCGGCCCCTGCACCAAACCGGCATAGGGATTAGCGCCATCGGCGCCATTGGTAAAAGAATAAAGGAGGGATAACGAACCATTCGTCGGGAGGCGAAACACGGTCCCATTGCCGCTGGTGCCTCCGAGATAGGTAGTGCCGTAAAGATCGCCATTCGCGGACTGCAGAAGGGGCGAATAGGGTTCGAATGCGGTTACGTCAAAGGAGGCCAATGTGGCTAGCGCGCCATTCGTACTGACTCGAAACGCCGTTCCACCTCCATTCGTGCCGCCGGTGGCGGCGGTGCCATAAAAACTGCCATCCGGGGCGGCAGACAATCCGGCGCGGGGCTGGGCACCGTTCGTATCGTTGAAGGAGAGCAAGGATGCGAAGGAGCCATTTGTCCCCATCCTGAACACAGTACCGTAGCCGTTGCTGCCGCCCCCGGAGGTTGTACCATACAAGTCTCCGTCGGTCCCGACGACGAGCCTCCCCAAGGGAGAAGCGCCGTCGGCAGAAGTGAAAGAGTGGGCTACGGATAGACCATTGTTTGTCCCCCCATACCTGAATATGCAACCTTGACCGTTGGTCCCGCCAGAAGCTGTTGTGCCGTAAATGGTTCCATCCTGCTCCTGCACCAATTCGGCATCGGGATTCGCCCCGTTAGTTCCGCTAAAGGACAAAATGTTGGTGAACCGGACCAACTCCGACGCGGCAGCGGGGATAGAGTATCCAGCGAGAATGCTCGCCGCCAGGACGAATGCCCTGGATCTGATTATGAGTTTCATCTTTGAGTAGCTGTAAGGGGAGGGACCAAGACAAAGGACCCCACTTTGTTTTTCAAGGTTTCTGTTCATTCCGAGTGTCCGAATCATACATAAGGCGTCGCTAATTTCAACCCTATTCCGAAGGAAATGGCCTAATTATGCAACACCATGTCCCACATACCTATAATCTCGCGAAGCAACCTATCGTGAGTCTAGACAGCGCAGGCGGGATCCCTGCGAATATCAGACGTCCCAGGGATGCACAAACCAGCCCCCGCGACATCCGCGGGTCACACCCCTTCCACCTCTCAATCGGAAACGGACTGTAAGCCATGCTATGGCCCTCCCACGGTGACGTCCCATTACTCACTATAGATGTCCCGTGCGCGGATAGACGTTAAAGCGGTTTCATGAGACAAAAGGAACCGTTATGGAGAGAACTCGTAAACAGAGGTCCTGTGGGGTCTTCGGCTTGGCCGGAGCGGTGGCTGCTTGCGCGTTTGGGCTTTGCCTGGCCGCACCTGGCTTAGCAAGCGCGAACCTGGTCAGCGATGGATCGTTTGATGGGACGACCGCGTCGCAACCCTTCCAAACGATCTATGCTGGCAATACTTTTGGGGGATGGGCGGTTACCAGTGGCAGCATCGATTTGATTAATGGCTACTGGCTTGCGCCTGGAGGCAACCAATCGGTTGATTTGGCGGGGAACCAACAGGGCAGCATAAGCCAAAGCATCACGCTCCCTGTCGGCACGTACGATCTCATGTTTGATTTGTCTGGGAACAACGATGGCCCTCCGATCACTAAAACTGTGCAGGTATCGCTAGGCACCCAGTCAACGAGTTTCAACTTTACGACGGCTGGAACAGGGCCGAGTCCCATACCGGAACCGATGACGTGGGTTGAAGAATCGTGGATAGTTTCCCTTACGACCCCTGGTGCCGTTAACCTTGTCTTCTCTGATATTTCCGGGGGCGCGGGTTATCCCACCCCATACGGTGCCGTGATTGCTAACGTGTCGCTCTCCCAGGTGGCGGCTATGGTTCCGGAACCCGGCACCATAATTAGTGGGGCTTTGCTCGCATTTCCATTCGGCATAGGTGCGTTCCGGATTTTTCGCAGGAATCGCAACGCTTAAGCGGCGACATACGAAACAATTTCCACTTATAACTCAGGCTGGTCGGGGACTGACCTGTGTAAAGGTGTGAGTAAAAACAAACCAACATCATTGGTGCTCAAATTGCTGCCTGTGGCTTAGACGTCAGGCCAGAGGTAAGCTTTGAACGCGATGACAACCAACTGAAGGCACGAAATGAAAAAACTATGTCTGATAGCTAGTTTAGCAGGTGTGCTGGCAGCACCAAGTGTGTTTGCCTCGATGACCATAACGCTGTCTGATGATACGGCGAATTATAGCTATAATAACGGGGGAGAATTCCAGGCCGTAGGAAACCAAGCGCTGAATAGTGCTGTGAATTGGAGCGCCTATTCAACGTCTACAGCAGTCAAAGGAACGTCCTTTCAGACCTTTTGCACCGAGGAGCTGGAGGAATTCTATCCGGGCACTCAATATCAGGTGACCTCGATTGGCAATGCTGCCTTGTATAACGGTGGCACCCAGCCCGTCCCGATTACGCTGGGCGTCGCCTATCTCTACAGTCAGTTCGCCGCAGGAACCCTCGCAGGATACGATTATACCTATGGTTCTGGTCGCGCAAACTCGGCGGGTAACCTACAACAGGCCATTTGGTATTTGTTGGGTGAATATGGCGACAGCGCACAAGTGACGGGCGTTGCTTTGGCCGATCTCGACGCGGTTACTGGTCATGGCAAACTTTTTGCTTCCTCGGCAGATTGGACTGTAGCCGCCAACGGGGCGTTCGGTGTTGCAGACATGGTTTTGTCTCAGCCTGGTCAGGCACAGGACCAGTTGGTGATGGCTGTTCCCGAACCCACGACAATGATCGCGGGGCTGGTGCTCCTTCTCCCATTTGGGGCGAGCACGCTTCGGATTCTGCGCAAGAATCGAGTAGCTTAACCCGGACACATCAAGGTCCAACTTCTTCTTTAACAACGGCCAGCCTTCAAGGTTGGCCGTTTTTCTTTTGCGGCATTCGTAAAGGACGGCGGGGCCTGGTCCACTGGAATGCTGCGGGCATCGCCGGGACGAGGAGCGAAGCCGAGCTTCTGCCTCCATATGGTTTCCCGAATGTGGCTAAGGATGTCCTATCTCAGCTTCTGATCCACCGCATGCCCCACAATTGATGAATCGCTGTCGGCCTCATGCCACTAACAAAGCTTCGGGCCGAACCGGAATCGCCGTCTTGATTGTGATCAAACATGTCCCAAGATGCGATAGAATCGAATCGCTTGTTATGTGAAAATGGGCACCGTAGTAGGTCGGTTGAATAATCCATAACAACAATGGCAATCGCATAAGGAAGCCTGTGAGCTTGGCTTAAACGTCGAGTCAGGAGTCTCTTTTGCGATGGTCAAAACCGGAAAGAAACAAATGAAACCAATGCGATTAGCAGTAGTGGCGGCCAGTTTAGCCGCTGCCATGAGCGCCAGTGCGACGTTTGTGGGGGATTTCACTGTGGGCCCAGGCCACAGTTGGGATGTTAGCTGGACTGACACCAGCGGAGGAGCTCAAATCAATGGATTGGAAGCAGTTATAGTTAGCGGAAACGCCACTTTTGACGGAGCTGTTTCTGTCGGCCTATCAGGTTGGACAGGCACTTTGCTGAGTTCAACATTAAGCTATGCTTCCGGGCCGGCGGCTGGGGAGGATCGCACGATTAGCCTGGCTTTTACAGACCCGCCGCCGCTCAACGGTGGTGTTGTGGTTGATATATTCGAACTGCACAATGGCGTGGTGGTGGGAAGTCCTGCTCAAGCTTGGCAGTGGACTGACCTTCCAAGTGGGCCGCCGGATTCCGATTGGCAATATATTTCGAGTAGCGCCTTGGTTCCGGTTCCGGAACCCTCAACAGTTATTGCCGGTTTGTCACTGCTGCTTCCGTTCGGAGCGAGCACGCTTCGGATTCTGCGTAAGAACCGTATAGCTTAACCCGGACACATCAAGGTCCAACCTCTTCTTTAACAACGGCCAGCCTTCAGGGTTGGCCGTTTTTTTGTAACTGCTCAGGTCTAACCGGGCACGGATGACGGCGATAGCATGAACGGCTCGCCGATCATCGCCCGCTGGATTGCCATCCAAAGATTCAGACCATGTTTACGGCAGGTCGACAGGTAGCTG
>Ga0181517_10001600_pt1 | contig 24751 bp, 20 predicted proteins | sample PEATcosm2014_Bin_31_FD_119748 | JGI IMG/M metagenome (GOLD analysis project Ga0181517, IMG submission 119748) | Peatland microbial communities from MTU Mesocosm Facility, Houghton, MI, USA - PEATcosm2014_Bin01_30_metaG | ecosystem: Environmental > Terrestrial > Soil > Wetlands > Peat | place... | reverse complement strand
TGCCCCAGGGCTTTGCGCCAGCCGGTGAGCAGTTGGCCACGGCTGCGAAAAAACACCTCCCGAACCGGAGAGATCGGTTACGCCGTCGGCGAAATCTATGCCTGAATTCCTAAAAGGCATTGAGCCTAAGCCTGACAGGCCAAAATACCTGCTTCTTACGTGCGTCGTCATACAGCTGGCGCTCCCATCGCACCTTATAGTCCTGAGCCAATTTGTCGATGAGGCTAAGCGTTGAGCCCGGGACCCAGCCCGTCCTCCGCGCCACAGCGCGCATCTTCGCACCGGAACCCCGGCCGCGTCTGCGGGCGGGAGTCCCCTTCCCCCCATTAACAAACAACGCACGTACTTCACCAATGCCATTTATAATCTTATCCGGGACATTCGCCGGTATCCACCCCCCACGACCCTCGTTTGAAAAAGTCCTGGCGTAAATTCTCGCGGACCTAGTTTCAAAATCCACCTCCACCCAAGAATATGCATTCCTATCCTTGGAGTGCGCGTATGCAGCGCCGCCCTCGACCCGCAAGTGGCCAGCCCCATCGCTAAACCAACCCGAGTGCTCGTGGCCGTGGAAGAAAATGTTGAATGACGACTCCACCTTGTGCGATTTCTCCACCGCTTCCCTGCCATTCAGCCAAGTACAAGGGTGATGCGCGACGACGATCTTTACCTCTGCGCCCTTTACCTTTTGGTAGAGGGACTTAAATTGATGATCGCCGATCCAGAGCTGCAACTGGTCTTTCTCACAGGCACACCAACTTGTATTGAACCCGACCACGCCTATGCTCGTCCCACCGTGCTTGATGATTGCCCAAGGAGTGCAAAACCTTTCGTCCCAGTGAATGCCGCGCGCATTCCGCAGGCCCCTCGCAAACTGAAACCATCGTTTGTGACGCTTAATGATCTCGGGCCAATCATTATTTCTGTTGGTTTGGATCTCATCAACGAGGGAAGCGTCGTAAGCTTTTCTGGCGGCCCGCTGTGAACCAGAAACCAAATTCCTATTCACGTCGTGGTTGCCGGGCACAATCACAAAAGGCGTCTTGCCAAGCTTGCCCCCTGCGCTCAGCAACACCTTCTTGACGAAAGCGTCAGCTCGTTTGTACTGCTTCTCCAACACGCAGTCAGCCCCGACCTGGTCCTTCAGGCACCACCGGTGCTCGCAGGCAGGAAAGCACCCCTGGACCACATCCCCCGAAAATACGACCAAATCAGGCGTGAGTTTCTGGTCTTTGTGAACCGCCGCGATATCAATGTATAGCGGGTCCAGAACCTCAGCCTCATCCACCCCCTCGAAAGACTTCCCAATGTGGGCATCAGAAAGGTGCAAAATTACAAATTTCTTTTTCATCGCGCATTTCCCATTCCACTGCGGCCGTGGCGCCAACCCCGCCGCCACGCCCCAGAGACGACCAAGTCCGCCTATCGAGCGAATCATAAGGCCCTGCCCGCTGGCGTCAACACGGGAATCCCAAACAACAACGAGCCACCCAAGGTCCACCCAGCCACACGCAGGCGGTCAGTGTGAGCACCCGACGAGTCCCAATAACGCCATCCTCATTGGACAACAAGCCCGCGACCCCTGACACCCCTTGCGCCCGCATTCTCCCCAACCCTACTTCCCCATGGTTACCAGACCACTCAGACTCACTCAGCCATCCACCTCTGGTGTGGCCGCAAACTGGCCGTCACGTGCGGAAAGGGCGACAGTTGAATGAAGACCAGATAGACGCCGCCCTTCGGCCAATGCCAGATCGGACCAAGTTTGTCCCGTTGCTGAAACCACGAGGCGACGTGTTCGAACGCAGCGGATTCGACATCGGCGGGCAGCGCGGTTTGCCCAGCGCCCGGCGTAGCGCTAGGCACCACATTTACCAGCCGGGAGCCGGTGGCGGCGATCGTTGCCGCTGTGTTGCCCTTGGTGTCGCCAGCCCTTCTGTAATCGAATCCCGCCTTTGGGGCGCGTCAAAAGAATAGGAGTCGCAAGGTGGCACGAGCGCCATACCGGCAGATGCGAGGCGTCTTCTGAATAACCCGCACAACCATAAGAAAGCAAAACAGAGCTGCGGCGGGACGCCGCCACGGGAGCGCAACACTGCAAGCTTTTTTGCGGCCCCGCCCACCGTCCTGTGCTCCGAAGGCTCGGCGAAGGAGGAAGGCTCCACGAAGGCGGGTTCCCGTGGCTATTCCCGTCTCCCTTCCTTTCCTTCGTTTCCTTCTGTGGTGTAACTCATTCCTGCAAAAAAAGCGCACCCCCCCTCTTGACACGAAACCCATAGTGGTATATTCTAAGGATACCAGTATGGATACCCATACCAAATGGACCGGAACGCGGCACAAACCACGCGAGCCAATTCCCGGGCGCAAACGAGCCCGCCCCCTGCCCCTACGCCCTTACGTTTTACGTTTTACTCCTTACGTTTCACGCCTTGCCGCGCCAACTGGTCCGAGCCACCCACGACCTACGACCCGCGACACTCGCCCCGCCCCGGGAATGTCACCGCGGAATTGCACATTTTCTCTACATTTTCCCCTTCACATTTTGAAAACACACACCGCCGACCGTTGTCGCTCAACCACTTACGCAAAATGCGCGAGGAACCTGTGCAATTCCGCGTTGACTTTGCCTCTACAAGCTCGCCGCCAGGCTCCCGTCAGGATCAGTTTCGGTAGCCGGCCGGTCACCAAGAGTCACCTACGGTAAGCTACGGTAACCAAAAAGAATTTCGCGCACCATGAACCCCCGCCAACCATGTGTCCCGGAACCCAAAAGCGGTCCTGGCGGCCAGCCAACGCTTCCCGAGCTATCCGCGATCAAGGCCTTCCGTGCCCTTTCGCGCATCTCGCGTGGTCACGCCCGTCCCGTCGCAAATGCCAACCGGAAATTTTTGCCCCAAATTCACGTTTCACGTATCACGTTTCACGCCAATGTCATCCCCAAATTGCACTTTTTCCGCGCCGTTTCTGCGCTGTTTTCAAAGGAGGTATTTACTACTCCTTGCGCCCCAACCACTTGCGATCTCGATGCCCAAAATAGCGCAATTCCCTGTTGACATTGCCTGTCGCGCCGACTCGCCTAGCCGGCCTGTCCGCCATACCTGCACCGGAGGCGCCCCACGCTCAACGCTCTCTACGCTCAACGCTCTACGCGTGCTGCCGCCCGTCCGCCACCAAAGTGGCATCGGCGCCCCGCCGCCGCTCTGCGTCGTCGCCCCCACGACGGCAGGATCGGGATTAGCGCCAATTAGCGTGCATCAGCGGTTGAAGCAATTCCTCAGCGGATTCGCCACTGTCCCGCCTTTGTCCCGGGACATGTCCCGGGTACGACCTCACGAAAGGCCCGTCATTATTGGTCTGTCCCGCTGTCCCGGGTCCAGCAGGGGGTACGCCTCGACACCCCACACCTGGCATCGCGTCTGCCGCGCGCCCGCCTTCCTCACATCCGCTCCAGCGCCCGGTCGATGCGCTGCAAGGCGCGCGCTTTGCCCAGTATCGCCAGCAAGTGGTAGAGGCTGGGACCGGCGGTGCTGCCGCAGCAGGCCAGGCGCGTCGGATGCACCAGGACGCCTACCTTGACGCCGCATTCCTGTGCCACAGCCTTCAACGCATTGCCGATGGGATCGGCTTCGAAGGGCTCAAGTTTGTCCAGCGCTTCGCGCAAGCGGGCCAGGCGCGGCTTGTTCTCCGGCGTGAAATCCCGCTTCGCCGCCTCGGGATCATAAGCAACCTCATCCTTGAAATAGAATCCCGCGTAAGCGGGCAGCTCGCCGAAGAGCTTGAATTTGCCTTTGCACGTGTCGAGCGCGGCTTTGACGTAGGCGACGGGGTATTGGTTCGTGTCCAGGCCGGCGCGGCCCAGCGTGTGAATGGCGAGTTCGTAGAAACGGTCGTCGTCCATTTCGCGGACATACTCGCCGTTGAGCCAGTTCAATTTGGCAAGGTCGAACCGGGCATTGTGCCGCAGGATCTGCGGCAGGTCGAAGAGCTCGATGACCTCCTTCAACGGGAGCTTCTCCCGGTTGCCTTTGGGCGACCACCCCAGCAGCGAGAGATAATTGACGACGGCCTCCGGCGCGTAGCCTTCCTCCATGTAACTCGCCAGCGAGGCGCCCTTATCGCGCTTGCTCATCTTGGACCCGTCGATGTTGAGGATGAGCGGGATGTGGGCGTACTTGGGAGGTTCGACTCCAAAGGCGCGGAACAACGCGATGTGCTTGGCCGTATTGGTAAGATGATCCTCGCCGCGGATGACGTGCGTCACGTTCATCTCGAGGTCGTCAATGACGTTGACCAGGTGAAACACCGGCTGGCCGTCGGAGCGGACGATGACGAAATCGGGATCGACCTGCTCGCGGTCGGTAAGCTCCCGCCGGACATCTCCGACCACCAGGTCCTGGATCAGGATCGCCTCGCGGGACATCTTGAATTTGATAGCCCCCTCCTGCTCATAGGCCAGGCCGCGGGAGAGCAGCGCCTCAACCCGGCGCTGGTAGTTCTCCTTGCGCTGGCTCTGGAAATACGGACCGTAATCGCCCTTGCTCGGGGCGGTGGCATCCCCGCTGATGGGCCCCTCGTCCCAATCCAATCCCAGCCACCGCAGCCCGTTGAGAATGACATTGACCGCTTCCTGGGTATTGCGCGCGGCATCGGTGTCCTCGATGCGCAGCAGGAAGGCGCCGCCGGTGTGGCGGGCATAGAGCCAGTTGAACAGCGCGGTCCGCGCGCCGCCAATGTGCAGAAACCCGGTCGGACTAGGAGCAAATCGAACGCGAACTTTCATAGTTGCAATCTAAATACCTCAAAGCCCCGAAGTGGTCCATTTCATAAATCCGCAACTTTGCTTTGGAATACCTTTTGCTATAAGCCACAGCGAGATATGTCGGGAACGTTTTATAGTTTCGTTTACATCCCCGTGATCGGCTGGCTGGTTGGGCTCAGTCTGCTCGTCGTCGGTTTTCTCCTTTGGCTTGAAATCCGCGAATTCCTTCGGGTTCGACGCCTCAAACGAGCTCATAACCAGCTCGGGCCAAAGGGAATAGCCATCATGGTTCGAGGGCTTGGCTTTCGTTCAGAGCTTTCTCCAGCCAGCGCGGCGGGTCGGCCGACGTCTCAAACTTGGACAGGGACGATAGCCAGTGTATCAAAGTTAGACAGTGTCCAAACCGCCAATCCCACTCGACACCGCCATGGCCGGCATTCCGGAAATAACCTGACGCCGATCGGGAACGTCTGGCCGCGACGGCTATCCGCCGGTCTCGCGAACTGACCGATCGAGCTCGCGAAGGATTTCGCATAGCCGTTCAAGTCGTGGGACCGAAACGCCCGCTTGCCGAGCGCGGCGCCAGGGCTCGAGAAACATGCTTTCCAATTCCAACGGCAGGCGCCGCTCGAAGTCAATCAGGGTCGATGCCTTATAAGCGCCCATGGTGCGCGTCAGATGAATGTTCTTGTCCGCAAGACTGTCTGGAAGGTCGAACCCGAGGGCTCGAGCGGCGCCAATGACTTCCAGCATTAACTCGCGAAGGAGAGCCGACCATCCGGAATCGGCCAGAATGATGTCGGTGGTCAGCGTGGCGGAGGAACGCGGTGCGAAGCCCGCACCTGGCGGTGGGCCACCACTCGCAGGCGAGGACGCCTGCGTTACCTGCGAAGGTGAAATCCGGGATAAGGGCGCGCCCTTTGAGAAGGATTCAAAGCCGGCGGTGCCGGCCACGCCGAGGCCGTTGAAGGGGATGTTCCAAACCAGCTTTTCCCAGTGCGTGCGCGCCAGATTGTCGGTTATCACGCAGGGAATGCCGGCCTCACGCAGGCGCATCGAGATCGCTTGCGTGCGCGGTCCGGGCGCACCCTGGAATTCCCCCAGGACAATCTGGCCATGGTCCAAATGAAGGATGGTCCCGGGCGCCACGCGGTTGAGGCAGACGAAGCATAGGCCGCCCAGGATCTGTTCGGGCGGGAAGAGGCGGGCGATCTGCTCTTCGTTGCCGAGCCCGTTTTGCAGAGTCACCACCGCCGTCTGCTGCCCTGCCAGAGGCGGCAGCAAATGCGGAAACTGATCATTGGCGGGGGTTTTTAGTCCGATGAGCACCAGGTCGCTGCGGCCAATCTCCTCGGGCCTCCGCGCGCAATGGACCCGGATCTGGAAATCGCCTTGGGGACTGCGGACCCGGACGCCATCGCGCCTGACCGCTTCGTAATCGGAGCGAAGGAGGAAATGAACCTCATGGCCGGCGCGCGCGAGCATGGCGCCGTAATAACTTCCCACCGCCCCACAGCCGACAACGGCAATCTTCATAAAAAAGGCACCCTGAGAGCCTCAGGGTGCCTGATGGAGAAAGGGGGGGTTACTTGGCGCCCAGGATGGCGTCCTTGGCGGCTTTGGCGACGCGGAACTTCACCACGCGCTTGGCCGGGATCTGAATCTGTTCACCGGTGGCCGGGTTGCGGCCGAGGCGTGCGGCGCGATTGACCAGGACTAGCTTGCCAAGCCCGGGCAGCGTGAAAGTGTTCTTGGCTTGCTTGTAGGCCAACTGGGCGATGGTGTCGAGAATCTCGACAGCCTGCTTCTTGGTGATGGCATTCTGTTCAGAGATTGCCGCGGCGATCTGTGACTTCGAGAGTGCTTTTGCCATAGTGTGTTTAGTAGAATGTTGTTTGTTATTCGGTTAACTCAAGTCGTTCGACTTGCCTGGAGTTAATGCCGATCCCCGAAACCGCGCAAGCAGAAAATTGCAAAAAACTTGAGCAAAACCAACAGGTTCCCCCGCAACCCAGCCGCGCCCCGCGCAAGTCGCTCCTCACGGCTTGACTTCGTTTGCCGATGCGGCAACATCGGCTTGTGGTTCTGTTTACGATTCAGGACGAGTTCCGCTACGAAATCGTTCGCAAGATTTTCGAAGGCGGCATGGGAGTGGTCTATGAAGCCGAGCAGCACGGCACGCGCGATTTCGTGAAGCGCGTGGCCATCAAGGTCATTCGCCAGAGCTACGCCAGCCAGAAGCAATTCATCGATAACTTCATCGGCGAGGCCAAACTGGTGGCCGACCTCATCCACACCAACATTGTCCAGACCTATCACCTGGGGGAGGAGAACGGGGTTTATTTCATCGCCATGGAGCTGATTCGCGGGGCGAACCTCGAGCAATTCGCGACCCAGCTTTCCGACAAACGCTGGGTGCTGCCCAAGGAGTTGGCGGTGTTCATTGTCAGCCGGATCGCGCGCGGCCTCGCCTACGCCCATTCCAAAACCGACAAGGATGGCAAGCCGATGGGAATCGTCCACCGCGACGTGAGTTTCAAGAACATCATGATCGCCTTCGAAGGCGACGTGAAGCTGAGCGATTTCGGCATCGCCAAAGCCCGCGGTTTTCTCGTGGACAACGAAGGCGAAGTGGTCGCCGGCAAGGCGGAGTACATGAGCCCGGAGCAGGCAAACTTCCAGGTCACCGATAAACGCTCCGACCTGTTTTCCGCGGGGATAGTCCTGGCGCAGTTGTTGCTGGGCAAGAATATCTTCAAAGGCCCCACGGCGGAAGAAACGCGGCAGCGGATGGTCCACCTCGAAGTCCCTGACTTCCGCACCCTCGACCCGCGGGTGGACGACCGCCTCAATGAAATCCTGCATCGCGCCCTGGCTCGCGACTTGAGACAGCGCTACCCGACGGGAGACGAGTTGTTGTATGACCTGGAGCACTACATTTACCACTCCGGATATGGCCCAACCAACGAGACCCTCGGCCGATACCTCCGGGAACTGTTCGGTCAAAACATTCCCCCGACCGGCGGCGCCCAATCGATGGAGCGCACGGAACACCTCCGCAGCCGTCCCTGATCCGGAGCCGTTTCTTTGAGTCTGGAACGATGAAGACCTCTCCCTCTAAAACTGCCATCAAAATTGGCCTCATCCAGGCCGCTTGCGCCTCCGACCCGGCCCGGAACCTGAAACAGACCTTGGCGGCGGCAGAGCGCGCCGCGTCCAATGGCGCCCAGATTATTTGCACTCAGGAGCTGTTCCGGTCCCAGTATTTCTGCCAAACCGAGGACCATGCGTATTTCGACCTGGCGGAGCCGATCCCGGGTCCGACCACCCGGGCCTTCCAAAAGCTGGCGCGGCGGCGGCGGGTGGTCATCATTGCCTCGCTCTTCGAGCGGCGGGCGGCCGGTTTGTACCACAACACCGCGGCCATCATCGACGCGGACGGATCGCTGCTGGGCTGTTACCGCAAAATGCATATCCCGGACGATCCGCTTTACTACGAGAAGTTTTATTTCACTCCGGGCGATCTCGGCTTTCGCGCGTGGCAGACCCGCTATGGCAAGATTGGCGTGTTGATCTGCTGGGATCAATGGTACCCCGAGGCGGCGCGCCTCACGGCCATGCAAGGCGCCCAGATCCTCTTCTACCCCACCGCCATCGGCTGGCATCCGGCGGAAAAGCGGGAGCTCGGCGCCCGGCAGCACGAGGCCTGGGAGACTATCCAGCGCGCCCATGCCATCGCCAACGGCTGCTATGTCGCGGCCGTCAATCGTGTCGGCCACGAAAAGCTTTCCGGCGAAGGCATCGAGTTTTGGGGCCAGAGCTTTGTCGCCGGCACTTCCGGTGAGCTGCTGGCCAGAGCCGGCGCCGAGGAGGATCAAATCCTGGTAACCCCGGTTGATCTGCGCCAGGTGGACCTCACGCGCACGCACTGGCCCTTCCTGCGCGACCGCCGGATTGATGCGTATGAGGGGCTCACGAGACGGTTGATCGACTGATGCCATGACCATGCGGAACACCGTCTGGATCACGGGCGCGGGAGGATTGATCGGCGGATACCTGGTTCGGACCGCGGCCGAGTTTGCCCCCGACGCCTCGGTCGTCGGCTTGACTCGGCCCAAGCTGGACCTGCTCGATTTTCCCGCCGTCCGCGCTGAGTTTCAGCGGCAACGCCCGCAACTGGTCTTCCATTGCGCCGCCCTGAGCAAAACCGCGGAATGCCAGACAAATCCCGCGCTGGCCCGGAAGCTCAATCTCGAACTCACCGCGTTGCTGGCCGATTTGGCCGCGGACATTCCCCTGGTCTTCTTTTCAACCGACCTGGTTTTCGACGGCCGCACCGGACATTACCGCGAAACCGCCCAGCCCAATCCCCTCGGCGTCTATGCTGAGACCAAGGCAGCCGCCGAGCCAATTATTTTGGCCAACCCGAAACACATCGTCCTGCGCACCTCGATCAACGGCGGGGCCTCTTCCACCGGCGACCGGGGTTTTAACGAGGACCTGCGCCGAGCCTGGCAAGCCGGGCGGACGCCAAAGCTGTTCACTGACGAATTCCGATCGCCAATCAGCGCCCAGGTGACCGCTCGAGCGGCTTGGGAACTGGCTGTCCGCCGGCAGGCGGGCCTCTTTCATGTGGCTGGCCGCGAGCGCCTTTCCCGGTGGCAAATCGGCCAACTCCTTGCCGCGCGCTGGCCCCGGCTCAACCCCCGAATCGAGCCGGCCTCGCTCAAAGAGTATCGCGGCGCTCCCCGCTCTCCCGACACCTCTCTCGAATGCGCCAAGGTCCAGGCGATCCTCTCCTTTCCCCTGCCCGGCCTGACTGAGTGGCTGGCGGCCCATCCGGCGGAGGAGTTCTAGCACCGCTGTTCCCATGGCTGCGCAAACGCCAGATTCCTCCCCCTATCGCGGCCGCCTGGCGCCTTCGCCAACGGGACTGCTGCACTTGGGCCATGCCAGCACCTTCTGGACGGCCCAGGAGCGCGCCCTCGCCGAAGGTGGCACGCTGGTGTTCCGAAACGAGGACCTGTACTGCGCCCGCTGCCGCCCCGAATTCGTCGCCGCCATGTTCGAAGATCTGCGCTGGTTCGGCTTGAATTGGCAGGAGGGACCGGATTGCGGCGGGCCATTCGGGCCTTACACGCAAAGCCAGCGGCGGCCGTTTTACGTGAACGCCCTGGAGAAACTGCGTGCGCGAGGCTGCATCTACCCTTGCATGTGCTCGCGCCAGGATGTCCTGCGCGCCCTCCAAGCTCCGCATGCCGGCGAAGATGAACCGGTCTATCCCGGAACCTGCCGCCCCAAAATAGAAACCTCACCGCAACGAAGCCGCAGCCAAGACCCGGAGGGACGAGCTCCCGCGAGTCCCCATATTGAAGTCTGCCGCAATTCGTTCCCGGCATCCCCCGCCCCCTCCCCTGCCCCGTCGTCCATGCAGAATTGGCGGTTCCGAGTCCCGGACGGGGAAGTCGTTTCGTTCGTGGATGGCCATTACGGCCTTCGCCAATTCGTGGCGGGAAAGGATTTCGGCGATTTTGTCGTCTGGCGGCATGACGACACGGCCGCTTACCAGTTGGCAGTGGTCGTGGACGATGCGGCGATGGGAATCACCGAGGTCGTGCGCGGCGAGGACCTGCTCAAATCGACCGCCCGTCAGCTATTGCTCTACCGTGCGCTCGAGCTGCCGCCGCCCGCCTTCTACCACTGCCCCTTGGTAAAGGATGCCGGCGGCATCCGCCTGGCCAAGCGCCACGACGCCCCGAGCCTCCGCTCCTTCCGGGCCCAGGGCCGGAGCCCGGAGGAGCTAAGACAAGAGGTCGCGATATCGCGATGAAACCCCGTCACAATTATTCTTCCCTTTCCAGCCCCGGTCCTCTACGGTTGCCGAAATGCAGTGCAACTGTTTGGGAGCCGTCCAGGCCGGAGCCTTGCATGCTAACCGGGTTGTGATGGCGGCAGGGCGCATTGCCGGGCAGACTCGAAGCCGGGTAGAGGGAAAATGAAGAACATCGTTTATGTAGTCGACGACCAGCCGTCTGTGTTGCAGACGACGGTTTTGCTCGTCAAAAATATCAACCCCAAGTGGCAGGTTGCCGGATTTGGCACCGCCGCCGAGGCTCTCACCGCGGTCAAAGCCGCGGCGCCGGACCTGCTGTTGTCCGACCAGGTCATGCCGGGAATGCTCGGCAGCGAATTGCTCGAGCAGGTCCGGGCCATCTCGCCCAGCACGGTGCGCCTGATTATGTCAGGCCATGTGCCCTTGGACCAGTTGAGCCTGATCACCTCGGCGCATCAGTACATTGCCAAGCCCTTCGATGCGGGCCGGCTGGCGTCCCTGGTGCTGCGAACACTGAAGGCCCATGAGCGGATGCAGGACAACGGGTTGCTGGAGGTAGTGACCGCGTTGCGGTCCATCCCCTCTCTGCCGCAGGTTTATCACTCGCTGCTGGCCGAACTGGAGGACATCCGCGGCCCGGGCGCCGTCATCGCGCGGCTGGTCTCGGAGGATGCCGGCCTCTCGGCCAAGGTGCTGCAACTGGCCAACTCTCCCCTCTTCGGACGCGGCAATCTTGTCTCCAACCCGATCGAGGCGGTGCTGTGCCTTGGCACGGAGATGATCAAATCCATTGTGCTGGCCCAGACCCTCTTCAAACATTACTCCATCCTTAAAGATCCTGACGTCGATCTGCCACGTGTCTGGGCCCATTGTTGGGAAGTGGCGCAACTGGCCCAGCGCCTGTGCCGCGAGAAAGGGCTTTCGGCCTCGCAAGGCGAAGAGGCCTTTCTGGCCGGGCTGCTCCACGAAATCGGGAGGTTTGTTCTCGTGGACAACTTTCCGGATCGGTTCCATGCCGCTTGCCTGGCCGCCCGCGTGACCAAGACCCCATTGATGCCAAACCTTCGGGAGACCTTTCAGGCGACACCCGGCGGCATCGCCGCCTATCTGCTGGACCTTTGGGGCATGCCCGATTCGGTGATTCAAGGCATCATGTGGATCGATCACCCGGAGCAGGAAAACTCCAGCGAGTTTTCTGTCCTCAGCGCCCTCTATATCGCCGACCAGTTGGCATGCCGAAAATCGCCTCCCGACCCGTTTGGCGTTTCAGAATGGAATACAGAGTATCTGCAGAAAATCGGGTGCGCGGAGGACGTCGCGGTGTGGGGAAAGAATGGGCGCACCGGAGAGTAGCGCCAGCCTATGGGCAAAACCAAGCGCATCGGCATTCTGACCTCGGGGGGCGACAGCCCCGGCCTCAACGCGGCGATTCGCGGCGTGGGCAAGGCAGCGCTGGGGTTTTACAACATGGAGATTCTCGGCTTCCGCGATGGCTTTCGCGGCCTGGCTGAAAACCACCGAATACGGCTGGAGAAAAACACGCTGGCGGGGATCCTTACCATCGGCGGCACCATCCTGGGAACCAGCCGAGACAAGCCCCACCGCATGGAGATCGATGGCCGGAATCGCGACATGACCGATGCAATCCTCCGCAACTGCGCCAAGCTGGGCCTGGATGCCGTGGTCTGCCTGGGCGGAGGAGGCACGCAGAAAAGCGCGTTGCGCCTGGCCCAAAAAGGGCTGCATGTGCTCACGCTGCCGAAAACCATCGATAATGATGTGGCGATGACGGATGCGACGTTCGGCTTCGACACCGCGCTGGGCATTGCTACGGAGGCCATCGACCGCCTGCATAGCACCGCCCATAGCCACCATCGGATCGTCGTGGCGGAAATCATGGGCCATCGCGCCGGCTGGCTGGCGCTGGGAGCGGGCATCGCGGGCGGAGCGGATGTGATCCTCATCCCGGAGATTCCCTACGACGTGAGCCGCATCGCCCAGGCCATTCGCGCGCGCAGCCGGCATGGAACCAATTTCAGCATCGTTGCGGTCGCCGAAGGGGCGATGAGCAAAGAGGATGCGCGCGCCTTCAATGCGGCGGAGGAGAAAAGGGAGAAAGCCCGCGCCAAAGTCGAGCGCCGCGCCGCCAGGCTCGAGCTGGATGCCCTCGAGCACAAGCATGCGGGCAACACGCTGCGCCTGGCCAGGCAGCTCGAAGAGCTGACCCATCTGGAGTCGCGCGTAACCATTCTCGGCTACGTCCAGCGCGGCGGAACCCCCTCCGCTGGCGACCGCCTGCTGGCAACCCGCCTTGGCACCGCCTGCGCCGACCTCATCCACGAGGGCGTTTATGGCGTTATGGTTGCCGCCCGCGGCAACGGCACCGAACCGGTGCCGCTGGAAAAAGTCGCCGGCAAGCTCAAAACCGTGCCGCTGGACCATCCGTGGGTGGAAAGCGCCCGCCGCGTCGGTACCTGCCTGGGGGATTAGGGACGCTGCGGGTTGGCCTCACTTCCCGCAGCAATGCTTAAACTTCTTGCCGCTGTTGCAGGGGCATGGATCGTTGCGGCCGACCTTGGGGCCGGTGCGGACCGGCTTGGCTTTCTCCACAGCGGCGGCCGCTTCGCTGACAATGTCGCTGGCCTGTGAACCGTTCCCGCCGGCCGGCTGGGGGGCACTGGACGCAGCGCCGCCCCCGAAGGCGCTGGCGCTTTGGTGCATCGTCTGCTGGGGCAAATTGCGAAGGAAGCTCTCGAAGGCCTTGAGGCTCGAAGCGCTGCGGAAGATATTGTGGCAGACCTCGGTCTTAACGTTGACCATCATCTCTTCGAAGATCTTGAATGCTTCCGCTTTGTATTCGATAAGCGGGTCGCGCTGGCCGTGGGCCCGCAGGCCGATGCTGTAGCGGAGGCTATCCATCTCGTAGAGGTGCTCCTGCCAGAGCTTGTCGATCGCGCTGAGAATGGTGTAGCGCTCTATCTCTCGGACCGCGTCCTCATTGGTCTCGAAACTGATTTTTGTCTCGTAGGCTTTGCGGACGTTGTCGGAGATGAAGACGCAGACAGCGAATTGGGCCGGGCTAAGGCCCTCGAACATCGAGCCCGCGACCGGCTTGTCGTGGCCCGTTGCCGCCGCCTTCCCGATCTCGGTCTCGGGCATTCCCAGCGGAAAGTTGAGATTCACCCAGTCCGCCAGCGCTCGCACCTTCCATTCGTTCGGGTCCCACTCGGAAGCGGTCAACTGCTCCACCTTGACCAGCACCACCTCTTCCATGATGTCCATGAGGCGGTCGCGCACGTCGGTGGCGTGGATGATCTCGTTGCGGAAGCTGTAAATGACTTCGCGCTGCTTGTTCATCACGTCGTCATATTCGAGCGTGCGCTTGCGGATCTGGAAGTTGTGCTGCTCCACGCGCTTTTGGGCTGACTCGATAGACTTATTCAGCGCCCAATGCTCCAGCTCCTGCCCCTCCTCCAGCCCCATGGTCTCCATGTACTTGGTGATCTTGTCGGAGCCGAACAGCCGCATCAGGTCGTCTTCCAGGCTGATGAAGAAATGGGATGAGCCCGGGTCGCCCTGGCGGGCGCAACGGCCGCGCAATTGCCGATCGATGCGCCGGGCCTCATGGCGCTCCGTCCCGATGACGTGCAGACCGCCGATGTCCGCCACGCCGGGGCCAAGTTTGATGTCGGTGCCGCGTCCGGCCATGTTGGTGGCGATCGTCACCCCGCCGCGCTGGCCGGCGCGCGTGACAATTTCGGCTTCCTGCTGATGGTATTTGGCGTTGAGAACCGAGTGGATGATCCCCTCGCGCTTGAGCATCCGGGAGAGATGTTCGCTCACTTCCACCGAGATCGTGCCGACCAGGATGGGCCGGCCCTGGCTGTGGACTTGCTTGATCTCCTTGAGCACCGCGTTGTATTTCTCGCGCTTGGTCTTGTAGACCGAATCATTCGCGTCGTTGCGGGCGACCGGCCTGTTGGTCGGAATGATCATCAGGCCCAGCTTGTAGATATCGAAAAACTCGGAGGCCTCCGTCTCGGCGGTGCCGGTCATGCCGGCCAGCTTCTGGTAAAGGCGGAAATAGTTTTGGATCGTGATCGTCGCCAGCGTCTGCGTCTCCCGCTCGATGGCAACCTGCTCCTTGGCCTCCACCGCCTGGTGCAAGCCGTCGCTCCAGCGGCGGCCGCTCATCAAGCGGCCGGTGTTTTCATCGACGATGATGACCTTGTTGTCCTGCACCACGTACTGCACGTCCTTCTCGTAGAGGCAATAAGCCTTGAGAAGCTGCGAAATGGCGTGGATGCGCTGGGCTTTGGCCTCGTATTCCTGCTGAAGTTTTGTCTTGGCCTCGAGCCGCTTCCGGGCATCGGTCTCCGGCCCGGAGTCGATCTCCTGCAAGGCCGTCGGCAGGTCCGGCAGCATGAAGGCATCGGGGTCCTTCGGGCTAAGATAGTTGCGCCCCTTCTCGGTCAAATCCGCCTCGTGGCTCTTCTCATCGATGGCGAAAAAGAGCTGCTCTTTTTCAGCGTAGAGTTCGACCTTTTTCTGGTCGGCATGGAGACGGAGCTCACCCTGGTTCATCCGCCGGAGGTTTTCCGGGTTCTCCAGCACCTTCATCAAGCCCGCGGATCTGGGCTGGCCCACTTTGACGCGATAAAGCAGCAGGCCAAGCTCCCGTTCGAGCTCATCGGCATCCTGCACGTTGGATCCGTCTTCGGGGTTGAGTTTCTTGATCAGATCCTCCGCCTCCGAGAGGTAGCGGTTGCAGAGCCGCTCCTGCACGCGGAAGAGGGCTTCGACGATGGGCTTGAAAGTAGCGTATTGCTCGTCGTAGGTGATGACGGCCGGGCCGCTGATAATCAGAGGCGTCCGGGCCTCGTCAATCAGGATGGAGTCCACCTCATCGACGATGGCGTAGTAATGCCCTCGCTGGACCTGGACCTCCTTGCGCTGGGCCATGCCGTTGTCCCGGAGGTAATCGAACCCGAACTCGGCATTGGTGCCGTACGTGATGTCGCAGTTGTACTGCGCGCGCCGCACGTCGGGCTCCTGGTCGTGCAAAATGCAGCCGACCGTCAGCCCGAGAAATTTGTAGACCGCGCCCATCCATTCGCTGTCGCGGGCCGCCAGGTAATCGTTGACGGTAACCACGTGCACGCCCCGGCCCGAGAGGGCGTTCAAATAGACCGGCAGCGTCGCCACCAGGGTCTTGCCTTCGCCGGTCGCCATTTCCGAAATCCGGCCTGAATGCAGCGCGTAGCCGCCGATAAGCTGCACGTCAAACGGCACCATCTCCCACTTCAGCGGATGCTCTCGGACGATAATCTCGGAACCGAAAAGGCGGCGGCAGGCGTTTTTGACCACCGCAAAGGCCTCCGGAAGGATTTCATCCAGCCGCCGCGCCAATTCCTCGTCATCCTCGATTTTGGATAGCTCTTCCTTCCAGGCGGCGGTCTTTTGGCGCAAACCGTCCTCGGAGCCCTTCTGCAACTCCGCCTCGAAAGCGTTAATCTTGTCCACTAGAGGACGGAGGCGCTTCACTTCGCGGTCATTCTTCGAGCCAATGACCTTTTTGACTATGAACCCTATCATGGTTATTCTGAAAACCCAGACGCTACGAGAATCGCGGCAAGGCGTCAAAGACTTTAAAAGCATACGCCAGAATCCGCATATCTCAACCGCGCCCGAGATCGCCTCGAAAACGCATCCCCGCCACCCCCTCCTTGGAGAGCAAATCGCCACAAGTGCGCCCCTCTTTGCAGCAGGTAGGGTAATACCCCATATCTGGCCCGGAATATAAGGAGTTAAGACATACACAAGCGGTTTGTTTAGTGCACTTTAAGGATACAAACCGCAGCCGCCAAGACCAGGCAACCAGGCGGATGGATTGCGCGAAATGTTACACCTCCAGGCACCCCGTGTGTCGAGGGGGGCCGCTGAATGTGGCAGGCGGCGAGGACGGAACACGATGGGCAGCGATGCGCGAGTGGAGATAGCAGCAGCTGGTGATATTCTCACCGCCCGCCAACGCGGACGCGCGCTGGCGATCCAGCTAGGATTTTCGGGAAGCCAGACAACTCTGATTGCTGCCGCCATTTCCGAGGTGGCCCGGAATATTGTCCAGTATGCCAGTCGCGGAGAGTTGATTTTTGACGTTATCGAAACCGGCACCCGGCGCGGCATGCAAATCGTGGCGCGGGACGAAGGACCGGGGATTGCCGACCTCGCTCGGGCCATGCAATACGGTTATTCGACCGGCGGCGGGCTTGGAGTGGGCCTGCCCGGGGCCAAATGGCTAATGGACGAGTTTGAAATCGTCTCCAAGCCGGGCGCAGGCACTACGGTAACGATGAAGAAATGGGTGAGTCATCTTGGAACGAACGGATAAACCATGAGTCTCACCGCGGATGACTTGGTACGGCAGTACCAGGGCGCCTTGCGGGCGTACCTGGACCGTCGGGATGAGGCTGCGCTGCAGCGGGCCTACGAAATGGGCCGCAAAGCGATCGGCGCCCGTTTGGGAGTGATGGATCTCGCGCATGCCCACCAGGAGGCCATCCTCGCCCTGGTTGCCCAGGGCCCAACGCTCGCCGAAGGCATGAAGGCCTGCCGCTGCGCCCAGCAATTCTTCACCGAAAGTCTCTGGTCATTCGAGATGACCCAGCGGGGATTTCGCGAGGCCAATCGGATGCTGAGTGAACTCAACGCCGCCCTGGAAGCCCGGGCGCGCGAACTGGCGCAGGCCAACGGCGCGCTGAAAAGGGAAATCCGCGAACGCAAATGCGTAGAATCGGCGTTGCGAGAGAGCGAGGAGAACCTGCGCCGGCTTTCAAGACGGGTCTTGGAGGCGCAGGAACAGGAACGCACCCGCATCAGCCGCGAGTTGCACGACGAAGTAGGCCAGGCCCTCACCGCCATCAACATGAACCTGGCCCTGCTGCGCGATGCCGGCGCCCCGCGCCGCTTCGCCGCGAAGGTGGCCGACCTGCAAAAGCTCCTGGAGCAAACCATGGAAACCATTCATAACTTCACCCGGGAGCTGCGACCGGCGATGCTCGACCACCTCGGCCTGATCCCCGCCCTGAGGGCTTACGTCAGGGTGTTCTCCAAACGGACCGGGCTGCCCGTCCGGTTCCAGGCGGCGCCCGAAGCGGAAGGCTTGGGGATGGAAGAAAAGACCGTTCTTTATCGTGTCACGCAGGAAGGCCTGACCAACGTGGCGCGCCATGCCCGGGCACACCGCGCGGCAGTCCTCATCCGGAGGGGGGATCGATCCATTCGGATGGAGATTCAGGATGACGGGCGGGCGTTCAACGTGGAATCAAAAATGGGCCCGAGGAAAACTCGGCTGGGGCTGCTGGGCATCCAGGAGCGAGTCCGCCTGGTCAACGGCCAATTCTCGATCGAGTCGCAGCCCGGCAAAGGCACGACGCTCCGGGTAGAAATCCCCATCAAATTTTCTGGCGCGAAATCGGATTCGAGTTAGGTTGCCGGAAGGAAAAATGCAGATGATTGGATGGTAGAGGATAGTCAACGGCGGAACATCCAAAGCAGCCGGCAGCCTCTACGGTATTCCAGATCACCCAGCCAGAACGAACAAGCGAATATGCACAAGATTAAGGTTTTGTTGGCGGATGACCACACGGTGGTGCGGCAGGGACTGCGAGCGTTGCTGATCGCCGAGGGCGATATCGACATCGTCGGGGAGGCGGAAAACGGCAGGCAGGCGATCCAGTTGGCCAAAAAGCTCTTGCCGGACGTCGTGCTGATGGACATTGCGATGCCCGTGCTCAACGGGCTTGAGGCCACCCGCCAGATTACCCGCACGCTCCCCTCCGCCAAGGTGCTGATCCTCTCCTCCTATAGCGACGACGAATACGTGCAGCAGCTCACTCAGGCCGGGGCGGCCGGCTACCTTCTGAAGCAAACCGCGGCCAACGACCTGCTCAAGGCGATACGGGAAGCCCAAAAAGGCAACGCCTTCTTCAGCCCCGCAATCGCCAAGCGCTTGCGCGATCAATGCCGGGAAGCTTTTATCAGCGGGTCGCCGACTCGGAAGCGGGCCGATTATCTCACCACCCGCGAGGCCGAGGTGCTCCAACTCATCGCCGAAGGCCGGGCCAATAAGCAGATCGCCTGCGAGCTGTGCATCAGCATCAAGACGGTGGAAAAGCACCGCCAGCAGGTGATGAACAAGCTCGGCATCCACGATGTCGCCGGCCTCACGCGCCACGCCATTGCCAAGGGCATCATCGAAAGCACCGCCGGCCTGCACCCGATGTAAACCGGGTTCCTCGCCCGGCCCAATAGGTCCAACTCCCCATGGAAGCGGCGAGCCCTTCACTTATTGTGTCTATAAAGGTGAAGAAATGAATCTTGCTACAATTCTGATCATTCTGCTGGTGTTGGCTCTGGTGGGGGTTTTGCCGACGTGGGGCTACAGCTCGGGCTGGGGCTACGGCCCCGGAGGCATCGTCGGCCTGTTGTTGGTCGTCATCATTGTCCTGGCTCTGCTGGGGCGAATTTGAAGGCGCGGAAACGCCGGGCGTTGACCGGGCCGGAGGAGAGGTTTTGGCATGAAAGTCGGAACATTCTTTTGGATCTGTGTGCCGCTGTTGATCGTGGGATGCAATCGTCCCCAGCCGCACGAGACAGTCTCTACCCCCGCGCCGGCGAACACGGGTCAGGATTCGGACCACCCGGCAGGGGTGGCGCCGCTGGGCGGCTATAACCCCACGGAAACCGGCGCGCCGCCCGCACCGTCGCCGCCTGGGCTCTCCGTCACCGACATGACGGTTGCGGATTCCATTCGGCAGATGCTCAAGGGCCAACCGCAAGTGCCCGAGGAGGGCAACAAAGTCGAGGCAACCGTCGATCGGGGTGTCGTGACGCTGCGTGGAACGGTCCCCACCCAGAACACGCATGACGAGCTTCTGGATCGCATCCGCAAACTACCCGGCGTGGATCGCGTCAACGACGAGTTGCGGGTGGATCTGAGGTAGGATGGCCCAGCGGTCGGTATTCTGCATCTCCGACAGCGAGGCCCAGGCCTCTGAGATTATCAACCAGCTCAGAATGGCTGGGTTCTCCAATGACGACGTCTCGGCCCTGCTGCCGGATCGCACCGGCACGAGAGACTTCGCGCACGAACGCCATAGCAAGGCGCCTGAAGGGGCGGCCACCGGAGGTCTCATCGGCGGGATCCTCGGCGCGAGCCTCGGATGGCTGGCGGGAATTGGGGTGCTGGCCGCTCCCGAATTCAAAGGCTTCGTGGCCGCGGGTCCGGTGATCGCCTCCCTCGGAGGCACGGGCCTTGGCATGCTGGTGGGCGGACTGCTCGGCGCGATGTTCGGGCTGGCCAGGCCGGAATACGAAGCGCGTCGCTACCAGGGCAAGATTAACCAGGGCAATATCCTCATTTCCGTCCACTGCGCGGACGGCCGGACCGCTCGGCTCGCGCGAAGCATTCTCCGCCACAGCGGAGCGCGCGACATCGCTGTCAGCGGCGAAGCCACCGCCATGCCTGGAGAAAGGGGATATACCCAGGTGCTCGGTGGGCCGGTCTAACGTTCTAACTCACGGCAAACTCGTCCGGCCCATCAAAAAGCGATCGCACTCGCGGGCGGCGCCGCGGCCTTCATTGAAGGCCCAGACCACCAGGCTCTGGCCGCGCCGGCAGTCACCGGCGGCGAAAACACCCTTGATATTGGTCGAGTATTTCTGGAACTCGGCTTTGACGTTGGTGCGGGGATCGCGCTCGATTTTGAGCGCCTCCAGCAGCGGCTGTTCCGGGCCAAGGAAGCCCATCGCCAGCAGCACGAGCTGGGCCGGCCGAGTCTGTTCGGTGCCGGCGACCTCTTTGGGTACGTATTGGCCCTTCTCGTTCCGGTCCCACTTAATCTGAACCGTAACGAGTTCTTTGACCTGTCCCTTGTCGTCGCCGACGAATTTTTTGACGGTGGTCAGATAAACGCGCGGATCCGCGCCGAATTTGGCCGCCGCTTCTTCCTGCCCGTAATCCATGCGATAAACCTTCGGCCACTCGGGCCACGGATTGTCCGCCGCCCGGTCCATGGGCGGACGGGGCAGGATTTCGATCTGCACCAGGCTCTTGCAGCCGTGGCGCAGCGACGTTCCGACGCAATCGGTGCCGGTGTCGCCGCCTCCGATGATGACAACGTCTTTGCCTTCGGCCGAGATAAAGCTGCCGTTCTTGCGGGCTTCCAGCACGCTCCGGGTGTTGCCGGTGAGGAATTCCATCGCGAAATGGATGCCCTTCAGGTTGCGGCCCTCAACGGGCAGATCGCGCGGCTTGGTTGCGCCGGTGCACAGGACCGTGGCGTTGAACTCCTTCAGGAGCTTGTCGGCGGGATAATTGGCGCCAACCTCCGTCTTGGTGACGAATTCGATGCCTTCGGCTTCGAGCTGGCGGATGCGGCGGAGGAGAACCTTCTCCTTGTCGAGCTTCATGTTGGGGATGCCATACATGAGCAGTCCGCCGACGCGGTCGGCGCGTTCGAAGACGGTAACGGTGTGGCCGGCTTTATTGAGCTGCGCCGCGGCACAGAGGCCGGCAGGGCCGGAACCGATGACGGCGACTTTCTTGCCGGTGCGCACCTTGGGCGCTTGCGGAACGACCCACCCATTTTCCCAGCCCTTCTCGATAATCGAGTATTCCAGGCTCTTGATGGTAACCGGCGGGGCATTGATGCCGAGCACGCATGAGCCTTCGCAGGGCGCGGGGCAAACGCGGCCGGTGAAATCGGGGAAATTGTTGGTTTTGTGGAGCCGTTCGAGGGCTTCCTTCCACAGACCGCGGAAAACCAGGTCATTCCACTCCGGAATGAGGTTGTGGATAGGGCAGCCCGCGGCCATGCCGCTGATGAGGGTGCCGGTGTGGCAGAAAGGAGTGCCGCAATCCATGCAACGGGCGCCCTGCTGGCGCAGCTTGGCCTCGTCGAAGTGCTGATGGAACTCGTTATAGTCGCGGATGCGGTCGAGGGCCGGGCGGTCCAGCGGCAGCTCGCGCAGGTATTCAAGGAATCCAGTGGGTTTGCCCATGGTGGTTAATGGCTACGGTTATCGGGTAAAAGTGACCAAAACATCATAAAGGGCCCGGATTTATCCGCCGCCGATGCGCGCGACGTCGCGTACGTTGGCTTCGAAGGCAGCCATGATGGCTTGCTCGCCGGAGAGCCCCGATTGCTCGATGCGTTTGAGTGATTCCAGGACGCGCTTGTAGTCCTTGGGCACGATCTTGACGAACTTCGGAACCATCTGCTTCCATTCCGCCAGGATCCTGCCGGCAAGCGTGCTCTTGGTGTAGGTCTGGTGGCGCTGGATCATCTTCCAGATCAGCTCGATTTCGTCCGGATCCTGCAGTTTCTCCATGCCAACCAACTGCATGTTGCACCGGTTGGCAAACGTCCCCGGTTCATCCAGCACGTAGGCAATGCCGCCCGACATGCCCGCCGCAAAATTGCGGCCGGTGGAACCGAGCACCACGACGCGCCCTCCGGTCATATACTCGCAGCCATGGTCCCCCACGGCTTCCACGACCGCATTGACGCCGCTGTTCCGGACGCAGAAGCGCTCGCCCGCCATGCCGCGGATGTAGGCTTCGCCGCTGGTGGCGCCGTAGAACGCGACGTTGCCGATCACGATGTTTTCCTCGGCCACAAACGTTGATTGCTCCGGGGGATAAACGATGATCTTGCCGCCGGAAAGGCCCTTGCCCAGATAATCGTTGGCGTCACCTTCCAGCGTGAAGGTCATGCCTTTGGGCATGAAAGCGCCAAAGCTCTGCCCGGCGCTGCCGCTGAAATGAATGTCGATGGTGTCCTCCGGCAGCCCTTCCCCGCCCCATCGGCGGCTGATCTCGCTGCCGACAATGGTGCCCACCACGCGGTTGACGTTGCGGATGGCAAGCGCCGCCACGACCTTTTCCTTCCGCTCGATGGCCGGGGCGCAGAGCTTGAGCAGGATGGTGTTGTCCAGGGCCTTGTCGAGGCCGTGGTCCTGCGCGATCTGGCAGAAACGGCCGACATCGGTCGGCACTTCCGGCTGGAACAGGATCTTGCTGTAGTCAAGGCCTTTGGCCTTCCAATGGTCGACGGCCTTTTTCACTTCGAGGCGATCGACGCGCCCGATCATTTTGTTCATCTGCCGGAAACCAAGCTGGGCCATCAGCTCGCGGACTTCCTCGGCGATCATGCGCATGAAGTTGACAACATGCTCGGGCTTGCCGGCAAAGCGCTTGCGCAATTCCGGGTTCTGGGTCGCAACGCCCGCCGGGCAGGTGTTGAGCTGGCAAACGCGCATCATGATGCAGCCCATCGACACCAAGGCCGCGGTGGCAAAGCCGAATTCCTCGGCGCCCAGCAGCGCGGCAATCACCACGTCGCGGCCCGTCTTCATCTGGCCGTCGGTTTCGACGATGATGCGGGATCGCAGGTTGTTGAGCAGCAGTGTCTGGTGGGTCTCGGCGAGGCCGAGTTCCCAAGGCAGGCCGGCGTGTTTGATCCCCGTTTGTGGAGACGCGCCGGTGCCGCCATCATAGCCGCTGATGAGCACAACGTCCGCGTGGGCCTTGGCGACCCCGGCGGCGATGGTGCCGACGCCGACCTCGGAGACGAGCTTGACGCTGATCCGGGCGTGATGATTCGCGTTCTTGAGGTCGTGGATCAGCTCCGCCAGGTCCTCGATCGAGTAAATGTCGTGGTGCGGAGGCGGCGAGATGAGGCCGACACCCGGGGTCGAATAGCGGACTTTGGCAATCCAGGGATAAACTTTTTGACCGGGCAACTGGCCGCCTTCACCCGGCTTGGCGCCCTGGGCCATCTTGATCTGGAGCTCGCGGGCATTGACCAGGTAATGGCTGGTCACGCCGAAGCGGCCGGAGGCAACCTGCTTGATAGCGCTGTTCTTGGAGTCTCCGTTGGCCAGGGGGACAAACCGCAAGGGGTCTTCGCCGCCTTCGCCGGTGTTGCTCTTGCCGCCGATGCGGTTCATGGCTATCGCCAGCGTCTCATGCGCTTCCTGGCTGATCGATCCGTAGCTCATGGCGCCCGATTTGAAGCGCTTCATGATGGTCTCGACCGGCTCGACTTCCTCGATCGGCACCGGCTTGACTTTTTTGAAGCCGAGCAGGCCGCGTAAGGTGGCCAGGTGCTCGCTCTGATCGTTCACCAGCCCCGAATACTCCTTAAAGAGCTTGTAGCTGCCTGTCCGGACGGAGGACTGAAGCTTGTGGATGGTTTGCGGATTGAAGAGATGATACTCGCCATCCTCGCGCCATTGATAGAACCCGCCGGAATCCAGCACCTGGCCGTCGGTCTGCCGATCCGGGAAGGCCCGCTGATGCCGCGCCAGCACTTCCTGGCCAATGACGTCGATGCCGACGCCTTCCACCCGCGACGGCGTCCAGGTGAAATACTTGTTGATAAACTCCTGTTTGAGGCCGACGGCTTCGAAAATCTGCGCGCCCCAATAGGATTGAATCGTCGAGATCCCCATCTTGGAGAGGACCTTGACGACGCCTTTCATGGCCGACTTGAGATAATTCTTGCAGGCGGTCTTGTGGTCGAGCGGGGTGACCTGGCCGGTCTTGGGGTCGGTGACGGTTAAAAGCCCCTGGCGGATCATGTCGTCGAGCGTCTCGAAGGCCAGGTAGGGATTGATGGCTCCGCAGCCGTAGCCGATGAGCAGCGCATAGTGATGGATCTCGCGCGGTTCGCCGGATTCCAGCACCATGCCCACGCGGGTGCGCGTGCCGGTTCGGATCAGGTGATGGTGGAGGCCGGAGACAGCCAGCAGCGACGGAATCGGCGCCCATTCGGCGTTGACCCCGCGGTCGGAGAGGACAATCACGTTGAAGCCTTCGCCGATGGCTTTGTCCGCCCTGCGGCAAATCTCGCTCATGGCTTTCTCGAGCGCCTTGGGGCCGTCCGCTGCCTTGAACAGCATCGGCAGGGTGACCGACTTGAAGCCGGGCAGGTTCAGGTGCTTGAGCTTGGCAAACTCCTCGTTGGTCAGGATTGGCGACTTCAGCTCGATGAGCCGGGCGTTTTCCGGGCACGGCTTGAGCAGGTTGCGCTCGGACCCGATCGCCGTCTCGGTGGACGTGATAATCTCCTCGCGAATACAATCAATCGGCG
>Ga0181517_10001599_pt1 | contig 24756 bp, 20 predicted proteins | sample PEATcosm2014_Bin_31_FD_119748 | JGI IMG/M metagenome (GOLD analysis project Ga0181517, IMG submission 119748) | Peatland microbial communities from MTU Mesocosm Facility, Houghton, MI, USA - PEATcosm2014_Bin01_30_metaG | ecosystem: Environmental > Terrestrial > Soil > Wetlands > Peat | place... | reverse complement strand
GGGTGCCCCACCCTCGGCGCGCCGTTGTTTTTGCGCCTAGGGTGGGCTGCCACCCATGCTCTTGCGGTCCGGATCAACAACTGTTTGTTGACCCCATGAAAATCTCCGGTTGACCCCGCCGCGCCCGACCCCCAGAATGAGAAGAGTCCCTTTTCCTGTCTTCCCCTGCTTGGGAGCCGCGGACTAAATCTTCTTTAGAGGTGCGCATGCCCGCATATTTGCTGATTGTTCTGGCTATTCTCACTCGGGTGGCCCCCCATCCCGGATGGTTCAATTTCACTGCGGTCGGCGGAGCGCTGCTCTTCTTTGGCGCGCGGCGGCCCTTGCGGGAGATGATTTTCCCCCTCCTGGCGCTCATGGCCACCGACTACTATCTGACCGTCTATGCATATCACTACGGATTCCAGGGGCAGGCCTACGTCTCCACCTGGGTCTGGTATGCGATGGCCATGGTGCTGGGCCAGATCCTGCTGCGTGCGCGTACCACCTGGCTGCGTGTGGCTGCCGGTGCGTTGCTCGGGCCCACCTCATTTTTCGTGGTGTCGAACTACGCGGTCTGGGCCGGCGGCGGAATGTACCCGCACAGCCTGAACGGGCTGGTTGCCTGCTTCGTGGCGGCGCTCCCGTTCTATCGGAACGATCTTGTCTCCACGGCGCTCTTCTGCGGACTGGCCTTTGGCGTCCCGGTTCTGGTCCGCCGCATGAACTTCGCCCAGCCGATCGCCGTTCCGGTCCGGAAGTAGCCAAAGCCGAATGGGTGCCCCACCCTCGCCGCGCATTTGCTTTTGCGGCTAGGGTGGGCAGTCTCGAACCTCAACCGGCGGGTTCGGGCGAAGAAACACATTTTTTTAAGTCGAAATAATTACTCTTCCAGCAGCTTCCCGTTCTTCCGCTTGCTGACCCACCACCATCCAAATCCAGCCACCGCCAGCAAGCCCACCACCGCGCCCAGGCTCCGCCCGTGATGCATCACCACGTCCACCGCGCCGGGCCCCAGCTTCAGCACCAAAAGCGACAGCAGCAGCCAGCGGACCATGCGGCCGCAAAACACCGCCAGCATGAACGGCAGCACGCGCATCTCGAAGACGCCCGCGGCAAACACAAACGCCTTCCATGGCGTGGGTGGCGGCAGCATCGACGGAATCATCATGGCCAGGAACTCCTGGCGCTCGAAGCGCGTGCGCAACTGCTCATAACGCTCGCGGTTGATGCGTTTCAGCAGGAACAGCTCGCCGCCGGCCCGGCCCAGTCCATAGGGCAGCAGGCCGCCCACCGCCGAACCGGCCGAGGCCAGCACGCAATACAGCAGAAAGCGCCCATGATCGGCCCAGACCCACCCGGCAATGAAGAGGTCCATCGGCACCGGAATGGTCGATGAGTCCAGCAGCGCCGAAACGCCTGCGCCCCAGATCCCCAGCTTGGCCAGCAGCGCCACGGCCACCTTCCATTTGGCCAGCAAGTGAAGAAAAAACAGCTTCAAACAGGTCCCCTTCCACCTCTACAGCATTTTCGATTCTGCCCTTTCCTGAAGCCTCATGCTCGGGTGGCTTTTTCCTCGAGAAGAAGCCACCCCGCACGATCTGAAAAGGTCAACATGTGAAGCGAAAATGCTCTAAATCCGTCTGATCAAGTGCAGGGTTTATTGTACGAGTCCGGAGGTTCGGCGCGGGCAGAGCGTGCCTGGGGTTCGTCAGGATGAGAGAATAACTAGGAAGGATTCTGAATGGAGCCGGCTCGATTGAGCAGCCGGGATTCTGCGGGACCGATGCCCACAAGCCAGGAACCACTCAACGAGCCCACGGGGCCGACCGAGACCAGCCCCGAACCACTCTCCTCCGAAGCGGGCAATGCGCCGCGCAACGATGCGGGCAGCCCCGTCGTTTCCGGTTCGCGCTGGGTCGACTACGATACCCACGAACTGCTTCAGATGATCAGCGACCTCGAAGACGAGAGGCGCTGGGCGCGTCTGCGCGAGGGCGTTCTGTGGGCCATCCTGCTGCATGCCGCCATCATCCTCACGGTCCTTCTTCTGCCCCGGTACTTCTTCGTGCCCCGTGTGGTTGAGCCCAAGCTCCTGCACCGCGACAACGAGTGGACCTACATGGATACGCCGCGTCTGCCGGTCCATCCGCAGCTCCAGAAGCCAGTGCTCACGCCGCCCAAGCCGCCCGTCATCGACAAGCAGACGCTCGCCGAGATGAACAAGCCGCAGCCCCCGGCTCCGGCCCCCGCGCCCGAACCGGCGCCCACGCCCAAGTCTGAAACTCCTCCCGCGCCCGTGCCGCCTGCGCCGCAAGCTCAGTCCGAAGCGCCGCGCCCGCAGGCAGTGCCCGCTCGTCCCAATTTCGCCATGGGCTCCTCAAACCCGATGGATCAGCTGCGCGATGCCATGAAGGGCGCGGCCCGCAATCCCGGCCAGGGCTCCGCATCGATGGGTTCGCGTGGCCTGCCCATGCATCCCGGCGCTGGCGCGGGCGGCATCGAAATCCTCTCCGATACCCAGGGCGTCGACTTCAATAGCTGGATTCAGAAGTGGCACTACGAGACCATGCGCACCTGGGATCCGCTCATCCCCGACGAGGTCAATGCGCCCATCCTCAAGAAGGGCCAGGTCCTCATCCGTTTCAAGGTGCTGCCCAACGGCCGCCTGATGGAGAACAGCGTGTCCATGGAAGGCCGTTCCGGCGATGTGGCCCTCGACCGCGCGGCATGGGGAGCTCTCACCGGCTCCAACTATCCACCCCTGCCCCGCGACTTCCACGGCCCCTACCTCGAACTGCGCGCCCTCTTCATGTACAACATGGAGCCCGGACGGTAAGGTTCTGAGACCAGAATTCACTCACCAAAAGCCCTGTCATCCTGAGCGGAGCGCACGGGCGCCCCGGCGACAGGTCTTCGTCGCTGGGGTGGGGGAGCGCAGCCGAAGGACCTGCGGTTGCTCGGCTCTTCGATCGCGTGCTTTGCTGATTCAGGCCGTCCGCCCATGGCTTACGACTGCGCGTCTACAAACTCCTCCGGCGGAGGCAGAATCTCCCTCGCCCCAGGCAGATGAATCCCGTCCTGCGCCAGCAGCGCTTCGTACACCGGCGTCTTCCGCCAGTGCCGCGCCAGTGCAAACGAGCTCATGCTCGCGATCATCAGCGGCAGCACCAGTCCATAGCCTCCCGTCATCTCGAAAATGATCAGGATCGAGGTCATCGGCGCGCGGATGATTCCCGCAAACACCGCGCCCATCCCCACCACCGCGAAGGCCCCGATCGAGTCCGCCGAATGGTGAAACACCGCCACGTCGATATAGCCCACCGACCCGCCCAGCATCGCGCCCATAAACAGCGCCGGGGCAAAAATGCCGCCCGATCCGCCGCTGGAGTAGGAGCAGACCGTAGCCAGCAGCTTCAGGACGCAGAATGCCGCCATCGCCTGCACCGGCAGCAGTCCCATCGAGCCGGTCAGCGCCAGCGTCAGTGTCTTGTAGGGATCGCCCGCAATTCCGTTCAGGTGAAACAGCGCCAGTCCTGCCACCGCCATGCAGCCCGTCGCCAGTCCGCCGATGGCCGGATGAACCCACCGCGGCAGCGCCTTCAACTTCCTGAACTGCGCGCGCACAAACAGCAGCGAATCGGTGAACGCGACCGAAACCAGCGCCGCCAGCAGCCCCAGCAGCGAATACCAGACCAGCGACGACACATTGGTCAGTGTGTAGTTGCGGCTCACGTGGAAGACCGGGGTTTCGCCCATCACCGTATGTTCCACCACCGCCGCCAGGGCTGCCGCCACAATCACCCCCGACAGCATCGTCTGATCCAGGTCGCCGATCAGCTCCTCCAGCGTGAAGGTCACAGCCGCAATCGGAGCGTTGAACGCCGCCGCAATACCCGCCGCCATCCCCACCGAGGCCATGCGCCGCTGATTCTCAGGGTTCAGCCGCGCCAGCCGCGCAATCTGGCTGCTCACCCCCGCGCAGATCTGCACCGTCGGGCCTTCCAGCCCCAGTGACGCGCCCATTCCAATTTGAAGCGAGCACAGCAGAAACTTTCCGATCGCATCCTTGATCGGCACCAGCCCCGAGCGCAGCGCGTAGGCCACCTTCACCTGCGGAATCCCGCTGCCCCCTGAATTCGGGAAGAAATAAGTCAGTCCCAGCCCGGCCGCCAGCCCGCCCAGCGTCGGCGTAACAATCGTCCAGAACACCCAGTGCGGCGACGTGTTGGCTACGTCGATGAACAACCCTTCAAACCGGATCACCGCCAGATGGAAGGCGACCGCGGCCAGTCCGCACAGCCCACCCGCCACAATCGTTACCGCCAGCAGGCGCTGGCGTTCGTTCGGCACCCGGCGCGTCAGCCACGCAGCGAAGCGCGGTTTGAGACCTTTGATACCGACCCAGTATTTCAATACTTGTCCGCCTTTGCGCTACAAACGTCGCTTAGTAAGTATAGAAGCTGCGACTTTGACGCGGCGGATGGCCCCGCTTCAGCGAATCTAACTCGCACGAACGCCCGTCAGCAGAGCCTCGGCGCGCCCCAGGTCGGCCTCCGTATCCACGCCGATGGTGTCGCGCGGAGCCTCGGCCACATAGAGCGCAATCCCGTTTTCCAGCAGCCGCAGTTGTTCCAGCCGTTCCGTCCGTTCCAGCGGCGAGGGCGTTAGCGCGGCAAACCGTTCCAGCGCGGCTTTTCTATAGGCATAGATCCCCAAATGCTTGCGATAGCCTGCAAACCCCTGCCGGTCGCGGTCGTAGGGAATCGTCGCCCGCGAAAAGTAAAGCGCTCGCCCATCTAGCGCAGTCACCACCTTCACCGCGTTGGGATCGCCCGTCTCGTCCGCCGGGCACTGCACGGCCAGTGTCGCCACTTCCACCTCCGGCCGCTCGAACAGCCGCAGCAGGGGCGGAAAGAAATCCGCCGTCAACGTCGGTTCGTCGCCCTGGATATTCACATAGATATCGGCGTCCATCTGCCGCGCCACTTCGCGCACCCGGTCCGATCCGCTGGGGCACTCCGGCGAGGTCATCGCGAAGGGAATCCCGCGCTCCCTGCACACGCTGGCCACTTCATCCGAGTCGGTGGCCACCACCACCGGGTCCATCAGCCCGCTCGCCGCCGCCGCCCGCCACACCCACTCCACCATCGGACGCCCGGCAATCGGCCGCAACACCTTGCCGCTCAACCGCGTCGATCCCAAACGTGCCGGGATCACCCCGGCAATTCGCAACACGCTCATGCAGACGAGTTTACACAAGCCGCGCAGGGGGTGAAACTCCGACTCGGTTCGGGCTGCGGAACATCGGCGCCTTCGCCCTCCGCGAAGGAGCCTGGGTGCCCCACCCTCGCCACGCTGTTGTTCTTGCGGCTAGGGTGGGCAGCTAAGACACTCATCGTACCCAGGACGAACAAAACGCCATCTCCAGGCGCAGCACCTTCACCCGCCACGAACCCTACTCCCTACTCCCTACTGCCTACTCCCTACTCCCTACTCCCTACCGTTTGACCTTCCCCGCCGACCTCCGTATCATGATCCTTGGGACGTGTGCGCGAATCCAACTTCGCCCCGCCCGAACCCAATTGGCCAGCGCCTCTCCGGCGCTTCCTCGGCGGGGTAGCTCAGATGGTTAGAGCGACGGATTCATAACCCGTAGGTCGGCAGTTCGATCCTGCCTCCCGCCACCATTCAATTCAGCAATTTGAATCATCTTCCGCATCGGCGTTTCCGCGCCCGGTTGCGCCGGGGTTGCGCGTGCTCAATCCATCGCTGCCCGCCGCTTCCTCGGCCTCTACAGCGGTTCCGCAATTGCCTGACCCCGGACCAACTGAACTAAAGTGGCCTCTCCCCCAACGGGGTCCCCACGGACGCAGACCCCTCCGCGGGGACCCAAAATGAGGAAAAGCCACTCGAATGTGCGCTTTCGGTCTATACTTATTCCGACATTGATCTAAGTCATTTCTTCGAATCCAGCGCCGGGCCGTTTCGAATTCTCATCTTGCAACTGGGAGAAACTTTAGTTTTATAGCGCGCGGACAAGAGTAATCAAGCACAGTTACTATGGCGTAAGCTTATCGAAAGCGGAAAGGATGGACCCATCCATGAAGAACTCTTTGCTCAATCTCTTTCTCAAGATCCGGCTTTCAACGATGCGCGAGGAAGGTCAGGATCTCGTTGAGTACGCGCTGATCACCGGTCTGTTGGCGGTTGCCGCCGTAGCCATGCTGAATAACGTGGCTACCGCTATTACCGGCATCTTCACAACTATTTCCACCACTTTGACTTCCGCCTGATCAGCTCAAGTCGGATCAGGCCAGCGCCAATCGGATTGCTTCTTCCAACCGTCGATGGGGGTGCCCCGGGCTCCGCTTTTGGGACCCGGGAAGGCACTACCCCCGATCGACCTTTCCGTACAGCCCTAAATGCACGTCCCTAGTAAATCCCCACTTCGATGGGCGCTTCCTCGTCAATCTGCAACAGCCGTTTCTCCCACGCGTCGAGCCAGCTCTTCCGCATCTCGTCTTCCACGCGCACCGGCCCGTAATAAATCTGCGGGGCCAGCACATTGAATCCCAAGAACTGCAGTACCCCGCGCTGAATGGGGCGAAGAATCGCGTTCATATCGCCGTTGAAAGCTCCCTTCGTGTACGCCCCCTCCGGCCCGCCGGTAGTCAGTGAAAGCAGTGCCCGCTTGCCTCGGAATTTCCCCGTCTCATAGATGTTGCCGTAGCCGTAGGTGCGTCCCATGGCCATCACGCGATCCACCCATCCCTTCAGAATCGCGGGCAGCCCGAACCACCACATCGGAAACTGAAATATCATCAAATCGCAGGCTTCCACCTTGCGCATCTCCGCTTCGATCTCCGCAGCAAACGAGTGGTTTTCGCTGGCATGAGTCTCCTCCACCTGCAGTTTGAGAAACTCCGCGTCCTTCACGCTGAGAAAGTTATGCCGGTCCGAAACCGGATTGAATCCCATGCGGTAGAGATCGCTCACCGCGACCGTGTGGCCCGCCGTTTCCAGCACGCGCTTTGCCGTATCGAACATCGCGCCGTTGAAGCTCTTCGGCTCCGGATGCGCAAGGACAATGAGGATATTCACGATGTCTTCCTTTCGCGGCTGGCCTGTCCGGCTTGCGAATCAGGCCCGCCCGTTGTTTTTCTTGATCCAGCTATCAAATGCGCCGGATGCCCCACCGGGTCCCGTCATCCTGAGCGGAGCGCAGCGAAGTCGAAGGACCCGCGTCTTGGTTTTGCGGAGCGCAGCGAAGTCGAAGGGCATTCGGTTCGGCTTTGCCAGTACAGCCGGGTGCCCCAACCTCGCCTGTCATTCTGAGCGGAGTCGAGGAAGCTGCGTCTTGTCCTTCTTGCGGCTAGGGTGGGAAGCCATTCAGGCCATTCAAGAGCCTCGTCAATCCCGAGACTATAGCGAAACCAGAGTTGGTGTATCCCGAAACTCACCGGGCCACAGGGACTCTGGTTTCGCTCTAGACAGCAACGCCTGTCCACGTCGCCGCGTAGTCCTTCACGAAGTCGGCAAAGCTGCGCGGCGCGTGCCCCGTCAACCGCTGCACGTCTCCGCTCACTCCCGCCGCGTAGCCCGCCTTGATCACGGCATTCAGGCTCATCAGCCAATCCACCACCACCGCCGGTATACCCATTCCCGCGATTGCGCTCGCCGCCGCTTCTTCCGGAATGTCGACGTACTGCACCGTGCGGCCAATCCCCGCGCTGATGATCGCCATCTGCTGCGCGTCGGTCAGCGCTTCGCCGCCGGTCAGGTCGTAGGTCTTGCCCGCGTGGGCCGCCGGGTTGGCCAGGATCGCCGCCGCGCTTTCGGCAATGTCACGCACATCCACCAATGAAGTCGCGCCGTCGCCGTGCGGAGCATAGAATGCGCCGCTCACGATCTGCCCGGCGTAGTAGCTGAGGAAGTTCTGCATGAACGACATCGGCCGCACCAGCGTCCATCCCAATCCGCTTGCGCGCACCGCGTCGTCCACTGTGCCGTGGGCCTTGGCAATGCTGAAATCGCTGCTGGAGTCCGCGCCCGCTCCGGAAGAGCGCACAATATGACGCACCCCGGCCGCTTTTGCGGCAGCCACTGCGTTCAGCCCGTATTCCACCATCTGCGGCGTCAGTGGTTGCAGCAGAAAGATCGTGTCGAAGCCCTGAAACGCAGCCTGCAACGATTCGAGATTGCCGAAATCCCCCTGCACGGTCTTATAGCCAGGAAGGCTGTTGCCGGGCCGCGAGGTCATCACCGCTGCCTCAAGACCTTTTTCCTTGAGCGCGAGCAGAAGCTGGGTGCCGATAGTGCCGGATGCGCCGGTAATCAGAATGCTCATGAGTTCTCCTTTGTTTTAGGACCGGGCTGCGGGGCCAAGCCGCCGCCGTCCGGGTTGAAATCAAATGTCGATTTGTGAAACCGCTCTGCTCTCCCGTCGGCGTTGCCGACCCGCCCGGATGAATTTGTAGCGCCGGCCTCCCGGCCGGCTGTGGCGTGGACCTCCCGGTCCACGCTGGCTCTTACCAGGGAAGGGAAGCCAATCATCCCATCCAATCCCCCCGGATCAACTGCCACGTCTGGTTCGAGCCTCATAGTTGCTTGCGCAAGCAACTATGAGGCCCCGAAAAACAACTCCTATTGAGCCTCCAGAGCCAGCGCAGCCTCATAGCTCTGTGCAGCCAACTGGTTCGCCGCATCTTTCCCCAGAAGGTCCGTATAGCGGCGATGGGTCTCCTGCCAGGCCTCCTTGAGCGCCGGCGTCAGCGCCTCGCCGGCCTCCGTCAAATGAATGTGAATGGCCTTTCCCTTGGACTCCTTGCGCAGTAGTCCCTTGCTCTCCAGTTTCTCCACCAGTCGCGTCAGCGTGCTGGCGCTCAGCATCATGATCCTGGCCACTTCCGAGGGCTGAATGCCGGGGTTCCGCTGCACCGTCATCACCACAAAACCCAGGCTTGGTGCTAGGCCGGTGCGTGCAAACGACTCCTCCGTCATGCGCGTAATATTCCTCGCCAGCGCATTGGCGGAGTAGAAGAGGCATCGGCAATAGGGATTCGCTGCCTTGGGCATGCATTCAATATAATCTAGATTGCTTGTACATGCAACTATAAATATCGCCACGCCTGTTTTTGCCGGCCCTGTAGGGAATTGACTGCGGGTGCCCCACCCTCGGCGCGTATTTGTTCTTGCGCCTAGGGTGGGCCTTCACGGAACAATATTCTGTTACCCTATTCTGTTTTGTTTGTGAATCTGTTTCTTCCCAAATATCTCCCCGGAAATCGTCTTGCTCATCGCCCGTTTGCGCCAAACCTCTCATGTCTTACCCCACAAACGTGATGCAGCCCGGGCTGCCCACGCCCGTATACTGCCCGGTCGGCGTCAGCATTCCGCTCTCCGTGTGAATCCTGAAGGTCGTGATGCAATCGCTGCGTTTGTTGCAGGCGTATAGAAAGTGTCCGTTCGGCTCGATGCGGAACTGTCCTGGATAGTCTCCTAGCGTCGCGCATTCGCCCACGCGCGTTAGTGTGCCGTCCCCGCCGATGGCAAAAATCGCAATCGAGTCGTGCAGCCGGTTCCCTGCATACAAATACCTTCCATTTGGCGCGACAAGAATCTCCGAAGCAAAGCTCGTTCCCGCAAATCCCTCCGGCAGCGCGGAGATGCTCTGCCGCGCCGTCAGTCTGCCCGTTGCGGCCTCGTAGTCGAAGCGCGCAATCGTCGACGACTCCTCCTGGATCGAAAACAGCCAGCGTCCATTGGGATGAAACGCAACGTGTCGCGGCCCGTCGCCGGAGGGGAGCGTGACAAAGGGCTGCTCGGCCAATGCCGTCAGCTTGCCAGTCGCAGCGTCAGATCGATAAACATAAATTCGATCTTGTCCCAGGTCGGTGGCCAGCACAAATCGGTTCGCAGGGTCAGCCAGAACCATGTGTGCGTGCGGAGCATCGTGTCCGCTGATGGCGAAGCTGCCCGCGGGAGCATTTGTTGCGCGCTCCGCGCCTGCCGCTCCGCTGTCGCGATGCACATCCACCGCCGCGCCCAGCGATCCATCGGCTGCGATCGGTAGCACGGCAACGCTGCCGCCGCCATAATTCGCCACGAATGCAAACCTTCCCGTAGCATCGATGCTCAGGTACGCCGGTCCCGAGCCTTCGGAACTGACCGTGTTGATCGCGCGCAGATCGCCGCTCTCATCCATTGAATAACTGCTCACCGATCCGCTGTTGCCGTGGTAGTCCGACACTTCGTTCACTGCGTAGAGAAACCTGCCCGAAGGATGCGCCACCAGCCACGACGGATTCGCTGCCTTCGCCACCAGCCGCTGCCGTCTCACTTCGCCCCTGTCCCGGTCGATCTCCACAAGATAAATCCCTTCGCCGTTGCTGCCGCTGCCGGTATACGTTCCCACATAGGCCCGCAGCAGGCCGCTCCGCGCCTGCAACGCGCCTGCCCGAGCCGGTCCCATCGCAGCATGAGCCACAGCCAGTGCGGCTGCCCCTCGAAGAAACCCGCGACGCGTCGTACCGTTCGATATGCCAATGTCACACATGAATGACCTCCTCAATAATTGACGGACTCAACCAAAATTCTTTGAGCTGCTAAACGAAACACGCCAGCGAAAGCGTGAACCCCAGCGCGGTGACAGAGATGATGGTCTCGCACACCGACCATGTCTTCATCGTCTGCGCCACGCTCATGTTGAAGTACTCCTTCACCAGCCAGAAGCCGCCGTCGTTCACGTGCGAAAAAATCAGCGACCCCGCGCCGGTCGCAATCGCCAGCAGCTCCGGACTTACTCCGGTCGTGTGCAGCGCGATGGGCGCAACAATGCCCGCCGCCGTGGTCATCGCCACGGTTGCCGATCCGGTCGCCAGCCGCATCGACGCCGCCAGCAGCCACGCCAGCAGAAGCAGCGGAATGTGGCTGTGCAGCGCCACTGCCACCACCGCCTGCGACACGCCGCTGTCTTGCAGAATCCTTCCAAATCCTCCGCCCGCGCCCACCAGCAGTGTGATCGTCGCCGTCGGCGCAAGGCATTCGTTGCTGAAGCGCAGAATCGTCGCTCGCGTAAAGCCCCGCATTCTGCCCAGCGTCACAAAGCTCAGCAGCACGCCGATCAGCAGCGCAAGGTCGTCGTTGCCAATCAGATGCAGCGCGGAATTCAGTCCGCTCCCCGCCGCCGACACCGCATCGGCCCAACTCCCCACCAGCATCAGCAGCACCGGAAACAGAATCGTAATCAGCGCGATCCAGAAATTCGGCAGGTTGTGCTTCGACCCGTGGTCCACAAACTCCGCGGCCATCGGATTCTCCGCGGGCAGCTTGATATGCGGCGCAATCAGCTTTGCATACAGCGGGCCGGCAATGATCGCTGTCGGCAATCCAACCATCAGCGCATACAAAATGGTGCGCCCCACATCCGCATGAAAAATCGTCACCGCCATCAGCGCTGCGGGATGCGGCGGCACCAGCCCATGCACCACACTCAGGCCCGCCAGCATCGGCAATCCCACCAGCACCAGCGATGTTCCCGTGCGCCGCGCCACTGTGAACGCAATCGGCACCAGCAGCACGAAGCCCACTTCGAAGAACGCAGGCAGCCCGATCACCAGCCCGATCACCACCATCGCCCAGTGAATGCGCTTCTCGCCGAACAACTCGATCAGAGTATGCGCAATGCGGTCCGCGCCGCCTGACTCTGCCATCATCTTGCCCAGCATCGTGCCCAGCGCCACCACAATTGCGATGTGCCCCAGCGTGCCGCCCACGCCAACTTCAAACGAATGCACCACCGCGGCCAGCGGCATCCCGGCCACCACCGCCAACGCCAGCGAGGTCATGAAGAGCGTGATGAATGGATTCAGCTTGACGACGGCAATCAGCACAATCAGCGTTACTACCGCGATGAATGCCGAAGCGAGCAGAAAAATGCTGTGAGGATCGATCATCTGTCATCCCTTGCGCGGCCTTCGGCGGCGCACTCTATGCGTCTTACTCAACCACCGGAGCTTTATAAGCCACGCAATCGATCTCCACCTTGCAATCGACAACCATCTTCGATTCCACGCACGCGCGCGCCGGCGGAGCCTTGCCGAAATACTTCTTGAAGACCTCGTTGAACGCCGTAAAATCGCGCGCGTCGTCGAGCCACACGCCGCAGCGCACCACATCTTCCGCGCCGTATCCGGCCTCTTCCAGAATCGCCAGCAGGTTGCGTATTGCCTGCTCCGCCTGGATCGCAATGTTGCCCGCAACCAGCGAGCCGTCCCGCATCGGCACTTGCCCCGACACATACAGCCATCCATTCGCTGCAACGGCGCGCGCAAACGGCATATGCTGGCCGCCCGCGCCCTTGCCGCCTTCCACTCCATACCGCTTGATGCCCATCTCTCGCTCCTCACGTCACCGAAGACTTATCGTAACGGCCCGCTTTGCGTTTTCACCAATTTCTATCCCACATTTCTTTCTGATACGGGCCTGCCGAAGGTGGTGGCCGCACCACAGATGTCGCGAGTAACAAATCGTCCCGCGCGCCGCCCTGTCGGTCCTTGCGCGTCGAATGCAAGCACGCCATTCACCCACACGCCCAGTATGCCCTCCGCTGCCTGTTGCGGATCGGAAAACGTTGCGGCATCTCGAATGCATCGCGGATCGAATAACGTGAGGTCCGCGAAGTAACCCTCGCGAATCAGGCCGCGTTCTGCAAGCCCGAAGCGCTGTGCCGGCATCCCGGTCATCTTGTGCACCGCATCGCTAAGTGAGAACAGTTTCTCTTCGCGGCAATAGTGCCCCAGCACCCGCGGAAATGTCCCCCACAGTCGCGGATGCGGCAGCGGATCGCATGGCAGCCCATCCGACCCAATCATCGTAGCCGGATGGCGCAGAATTCTCCGCACGTCTGCTTCGCTCATGCTGTGATATATCGCCCCTGCCGGTTGCAGCCGCTGCGCGGCCTCCAGTTGTGTCACGCCCCATCCATGCGCGATCTGAGCCAGCGTCTTGCCAGCTTCCTCTGGATGCGCCTCGCTCCACGTGATCCGGATCTCCACACGCTCATCCACCTGGCGCAAGTCGAGTGTCGAAGACGACGCCGCATAAGGATAGCAATCGCATCCCACCGGTTGCGCACTCCGCGCCGTCTCCAGTGCCAGCAGCACCTCTTCGCCGCGCCCCCAGTTATCGATGCCCGCGCACTTCAAATGCGACAGAATCACCGGCACGCCTACCCGCCTGCCAATTTCGAAAGCTTCACTCATTGCATCGCGAATCTGCCCGGCTTCGTTCCGCATGTGCGTCGCATACACCGCGCCGGCAGCGGTCAGCAATTGCGCCAGTTGCAAAACTTCTTCGCTCGAAGCGGCCTGCGCGGAACCATACGCCAGCCCCGTGCTCAGCCCCAGCGCACCCTCGTCCAGCGCCTCCTGCAACTGCGCGCGCATGGCTTCAATTTCCAAACTCGTCGCGCCGCGGTCCAGGCGGTCCATGTGATTGTTGCGCAATGCTGTGTGCCCCACCAGCGCGGCCACGTTCACCGCTGGCCCCGCCTCGCGCAGCGCGCGCTTGTATGCGGCAAAGGTCGGAAAGCGAAACTCATCCAGCTGGCCCAGCAGGTTCATCGGGTCGGGCAGCTCTCCGCGCAGTTGCACCGGCGCGGCGCTGATGCCGCAGTTGCCCACAATCGCCGTAGTCACGCCCTGTGAAAGCTTGGCCAGCATCTGCGGCGAACGGATCGCGCACAGATCGTCGTGCGTATGCGTGTCGATGAAGCCCGGAGCCAGCACCAGCCCTTCGCCATCCACAACATTCTCGGCGCGCAACTCAAGCCCCGGACCCAGCGCCACAATGCGCTCGTCCCCAATCGCAACGTCGATCGTCTCCGCATCCGCGCCGCTGCCGTCAACGACGCTTACTTTTTTGATTAGAGTGTGGATACTGGACATACTCGTCCCCCAAGTCTATAGGCTATATTCGTCGTAGCTCCAGGCGTGCTTCCGGATTGTTGTGCGCCCTGGCAGGAGTCAATCCATTGGACGATCAAAAAGCAGAATCGCGGATCTACAATCTCATCGCCCCGCTGAACAAGGGCATCGGATACCTCAAGCATCCCGCGCAGCGCAGCGAAACCTGCGCGCCCGGTTGGAATCTCCTTCGCGAAGACCTCAGCCTGCCCGCGGCCGTCCTCTACGACGACAAGATTCAGCACAACCTTCGCTGGATGCGTCAGTTCATCGATGCCTACGGTGTGCAACTCGCGCCGCACGGAAAAACCAGCATGGCGCCTCGTCTTTTCCAGATGCAGCTCGATGCCGGCGCATGGGGAATCACCCTGGCCACCGCGCATCAAACCCGCGTCGCCTGCGAGCATGGCGTGCGCCGCGTGCTCATGGCCAATCAACTCGTCGGCAAAAGCAACATGCAGCTCATCTCGCGCTTGCTGCGCGATCCGCAATTCGAGTTCTACTGTCTCGTCGACTCCGCCGCCCAAATAGCCCAGTTGGGCGCGTTCTTCAGCGCCGCGGGCCAGCGCTTGAATGTACTGATCGAACTGGGCGTAATGGGCGGCCGCGCCGGCGTGCGCGACGATCTGCAACTGCAATCCGCTCTCGATGCACTTGCTTCCTGGCGCGGTGTTATCAACCTGTGTGGCATCGAGATCTATGAAGGCGTGCTCGCCGACGAGTCCTCTATTCGCGCCTTTCTGCAGCGTGCGGTGAAGGTGACGCAGCAACTGATGGCCGCGCAACGATTTGATCGCAACCCGGTTCTGCTCTCCGGCGCAGGATCTGCGTGGTACGACGTGGTCGCCGAAGAATTCTGCGCGGCCAAATTCGAATGTACCGTTGAGATCGTTCTGCGCCCCGGCTGTTATATCACCCACGATGTCGGCGCATATCGCGTGGCTCAGAGCAGAATTCTCGCCAACAACCCCATTGCCCGTTCGATGCACGAAGGTCTGCTGCCTGCCTTGCATGTCTGGGCTTACGTGCAATCCATTCCCGAAGCTGAACGCGCCATCGTTGGCATGGGCCGTCGCGACGCGGCCTTTGATTCCGGATTGCCCGTCCCGGCGCTGCACTATCGGCCCGGAAACGCAGCGCCTGTGGCCGCGCCCGCGCATTGGTCCATCGCCAAACTGATGGACCAGCACGCCTATCTGCAATTCGCTCCCGCGGACGATCTGCGCGTGGGCGACATGATCGGATTCGACATTGCGCATCCCTGCCTGACCTTCGACAAATGGCGTGTGTTGCCCTTGCTGAACGCGGACTTTGATGTCATCGATCTGGTGCAAACGTATTTCTGATCTCTACCCTGGGTGCCCCACCCGAGCCGCGTTGTTGTTTTTGCGGCTAGGGTGGGAAAGCAAAGATCCTTCTGGAAACACCGAGTCGGCAAGAGGGCTCGGAACCTGCGCTGCCGCGGCCTCGCGCATCAGACGCACCGCCTCGCGCACATCGCATTCCAGCACCGTCGCTCCGGCCGCCGGTTTCTGCTCCTCGTTCTTGCGGATCAGCGATCCGTGCAGGTGGGTCGCGCCCGATTGTCGCATTACTTCGGCCACCACCCCCAGGGCCAGCCCGCCGCCGGCCATGACTTGTATGCGTTTTCCTGCCTGCCGCGCCAGCCGCGCAATCGTCTCCGACCCGCTCAGCACGTCCGGCGCGCCTCCCGAGGTCAGCAGGCAATCGGCGCCGGCCTCGATCACGGCTTCCAGTGCTTCGCTCAGATCCCGCGTCTCATCGAAGGCGCGATGGAAGGTCACCGCCATGGGCCGCGCCTGTTCGATCAGCGCACGGGTCCGTTCCACATCCACGCGTCCATCCGCCCGCAGGATGCCCAGCACCACGCCCCGCGCGCCCGCCGCCCTGGCCTGCTCAATCTGACGCCGCATGAAATCGCATTCCGCAGCGCTGTACACAAAGTCGCCCCCGCGCGGACGGATCAGCACATATACCGGGATAGAAATTGCCTCGACGACAGCCCTTGCCAGCTCAAAATCCGGAGTGACGCCGCCGATGCGCAGTTCCGCGCACAGCTCGATTCGGTCTGCGCCCCCGGCTTCGCCCACTTTTGCTGCTTCCAGGCTTTCCCCGCACAACTCAAAAAGAAAGGTCTTCATTGCAGTTCTCAAAAACACCCAGCCGTTATGAAATAGGTCCGACCGCCCTTTCCTCCAGGCTGTTTAACCTCAAATTGCAAAAGTCCATTCGTTTGCCGCAGATGGCCGATCCTGCCGCATCGCCGTCTGCATTTCCGCGCATCCCCAGGCTTCCTGCGGCGGACTTGAGCAGATCATCCCTATCCGGACATCGGCAGTTCCGTCAAAAAATGCAGGCGCAAGGGGAAAATCCTGCGTCTCAATGGACTCCATGACTTCCAAATATACAACAGTCCGTCGTTTGATTGACTGGGAAATGATTGAAAGCTATTGTTTTGATCAAACATTAAATCGAAATAAATAGGGGTGATCATCGTTTCCATCTATTTTTGACTGTGCGCGTCCATCCCGCCGTGCTCTCCCACGCATCCCAGGTCCAGCCAATCATCTCGCCTCATCCCCATCCAATGCCCGCTCGCGATCATCCCGCCGTCCACGCATCGGCATCTGCGTAAAAAACACCCGGAATCGGCGCAGATTCTGCCCCGCGAGGCGGCGTTTCCTCCACTCGGACGTATTTCCTTATTGCATCCTTATCAGCCCCCTGCGTTACTTGAGTCATGGGCGACTTGCACTACTTGCGCACTATTTCACATAAGAATGATCACTTTGAACTATTTTGTTCATTTTTGTCTTGTCAGATGACACCCAGTCGTCTTATTGTTCCTCACATCAAGAATTGCGCACTTCGCTGCGATCTAATCACCGTGACAAGGCAGCAGCGAAGTGATGCGAAATAAAGGATCGACTCGCCAGCCTCCATCAGGCCGCCGGTTCGATCGGTCAGCTTTTCCTTGGGGAGCGTAATGCGGAAGAAGAGAAGTTCAGATCAAGATTCCAGCCGCGGATCCTTTGCAGCTGGAAATGCCGATTGACTGCAAATGAACGGCCGGCCTCTGGCTCTTCTATCCCTTCTCGCGTGGGCGTCCCCCGACGCAGCCTGAACTCGATGCTTTCTGAACTCACCTGTCGATGCGCGCCATGGCATCGGCATTCACCGGATTTCAAAGAGAGGTTTGACAGAAATGATGAGTACCAACCTTGTTTCCAGCCAGTGGAGCCTGATGCAAAAACTTGCCACAGCACCGGACAAAGCAGCCGGCCGCGGACCTCGCGCGAAAGGGATCTTCTCCCTTCTCGGGCTCTTCGCGATCGCCTTGCTGCTTGCCGCGCAAATCGGCCGCGCCCAGGAGCTTTCCGCCACCCTCAGCGGCATTGTGACCGATGCCTCCGGCGCCGTCATTCCCAACGCCACCATCACCATTACCCAGAACGGCGTCAACGGCGTAGCCCGCGCCGTGGTGTCGGATTCGATCGGCCACTACGTGGCCCCGAACCTCACCGCCGGAACCTATTCCGTCCTCGTCAAGGCCCCCGGCTTTGAAACCTTCGCAGGCAAGAACATCGTCCTCGACGTCGCTGAAAAGCACACCTTCAATATCGGGTTGAAGACCGGTGCGGTCACCGAAACCATGGTCGTCGAAGACAACCCGGTCTCCGTCGACACCGAAACCAGCGGCCAGGCCGGAACCATTTCCAGCCAGCAGGTCGAGGAACTGGAAATCAACAGCCGCAACTTCGAACAGTTGATCACCCTCCAGCCCGGCGTCGTCAATCAGCTCGGGGACGAAGCCAGCGCCGGCAGCACGGCTTTGTCCGTCAACGGCGCCCGCACCACGGCCAACAACTGGACCGTCGACGGCGCTGACATCAACGACTCCGGCTCCAACGGCACCGCCGTCAGTGAGCCCAGCATGGAAGCCATCCAGGAAATCACACTGCAGCGCGGCAACTACGACGCCGGCTACGGACGTTCCGGCGGCGGCCAGGTCCTGGTGGCCACCAAGAACGGCACCAGCTCCTTCCATGGCAACGCCTATGAGTACGTCCGCACCACCGACTTCAACGCCAACGACTACCTGAACAAGGAAAGCCAGGTGGCGGCGGGCCAGCCGAACAAGCCCGGTGTCTACCACCAGAACGTCTATGGCTTCACCATCGGCGGCCCCATTTACATTCCCAAGGTTTACAACGCAGACAAGAAGAAGACCTTCTTCTTCTGGTCCGAAGACTGGCACAAGATCAACCAGGCCGGCTCCAGCACCACCCTCAATACGCCCACCCCGGCGCAGCTGCAGGGCTACTATTCGACACCGTCTCAGATCGACCCGAAGACGGGCATCCTTGGACCTCCCACCCCGGCGCCGGCGACAGGCGCTTGCCTGATCTCCAACACCATCAACGCCGCCGACAACAGCACCACCGGTCAAGTCAGCCTGGCCAATGGCTGCGAGAGCAAGAACGCGGCTCTCTATGTAGCGGATCTCTACACCGGCGCCAACGTCAGCAGCTCCGGAAGCGAAACGGTCAACGTCCCCGCAAAGACCGACTACCGCGACGACATCGTCCGCATCGACCACTACTTCAACGACAAGGTCCACTTCTATGCCCGCGGCATGAACGACATCATGCCCGTCACCGCACCCCTCGGCCTCTGGGCCGGCGCCAACTTCCCCAACGTCTCTGCCGCCAGCGTCGATTCGCCCGGCAAGAACGTGGTCGGCAACCTCAGCTACGCCATCTCGCCGACCATCGTCAACGAGTTGGAGTTCGTTTACGCCCAGGGTACTTATAACTCCACCTTCATGGGCACGCCCTTTGCCGATTCCTCCTCCGCCCTCTCCGCACTGGCTCCCGGAACCGAAAAGTACAAGGACCCCTACGGCCGCCTGCCCGCAATCGGCATCAATGGCGTAACCGGCTTCTCCGCCGGTTCAACGCCCTGGAAAGAGCGCAACCTGGACCGCACGTACTTCGACAACCTGGCCATTGGCGTGGGCAAGAACACCCTTCGCTTCGGCTTCCAGATCCAGCAGATGCTGAAGAGCGAGAACGCCGTTGCCGGCGAGGCCAGCTTCAGCTTCAACCAGCCCTACTACGCCTTTACCGACTTCCTGTTGGGCAACGTCTCCACCTATACCCAGCAGAACATGGACACCATCCCCGACCTCAACTACTACAACCGCGAGGTCTATGCCCAGGACGACTACAAGCTGACCCACAAGCTCACGCTCAACCTCGGCGTGCGCTGGAGCAGCTTCCCCTCGGCTACCGACAAGAACAACACCCTGACCAACTTCGACCCGCAGCTTTATAGCTCGAAGGCTGCCCCGACCATCGATCCCGTCTCCGGCAACTTTACGCCCGGACAGTCCCTGGGCGGAAACCCGCTGATCCCGGTCAGCTACGCCAACGGCATCATCTTCCCCAAGGGCGCATCCTGTGCTCGTGCGCAGAGCTACTCACCCCAGGTGCAGTGCTCGCCCTTTGGCTCGACCGTCAACCCCAACGACAACGCCAACTTCGCGCCTCGCATTGGCTTCGCCTACAACCCCGACGGCCGTGGGCAGACCTCTATCCGCGGCGGCATGGGCGTCTTCTACGATCGCCTGCTGAACGGCATCTACGAGCAGAATGCCTTCTACGATCCGCCGGTAGTACAGTCGGTCACCGTCAATGGCGGCTCGTTTGACACCTCTGGTGGCCAACAGGGCGCCGTCAACTACGGCCCGAACCTGCTCTGGACCACCGGCACACCCACCTTCCGGGCCCCCAACTACACCGACTGGAACCTCACCGTCGAGCACCAGCTTGCAGCCACCACGGTCATTTCCGCGGCTTGGGTCGCCAACGTGTCGCGTCACCTTCTTGGTGAATACGACGGCAACCAGCCCACCGTCGCGGCCCGTGAGTCTGCTGCCCCCGGCGCCGACGTCAACTCCATCCGTCCCTACCTGGGCTACAGCTACATGCGCACCAAGTCGCCCATCTTCACCAGCAATTACAACTCGCTGCAGTTGGACTTCGCCCACCGCTCCTCCAAGGGCCTCACCGTCAACGTGGCCTACACCTGGTCCAAGGTCCTCACCACCAACTCCAACGACCGCAACACTGCGGCCACCAACACCTACGACCTGAAGCAGGACTACGGTCCGGCCACCTTCAACACTCCCCAGATGCTGGTCTTCAACTACGTCTACACCTTGCCCTTCTTCAAGGGCCAGTCGGGCGCACAAGGCAGGCTCCTGGGTGGATGGGAGCTCTCCGGCATCACTTCGCTCATCTCCGGCTCCAACTTCTCCGTGGTTCAGAACGAAGATCCCTTCGCGACTGCCTTCGGCGGACGCGGCCTGGGCATCAGCGTCGTCGACCCCAACAGTGCCTCGCGCTTGACGCAGGTTTCTAAAGTGTCGATGACCAGGAAGCCCGGACAGTGGTTCTCCCCGTCCTCCTTCACACGCACCTCGGGAGCCTTCAGTGCTCTCGGCGCCGGCTCGCTGCTTGGGCCGGGAATTGACAAGTGGGATATGGCGATCGCCAAGAATACCAGGATCGCTGAAAAAATCGACTTCCAGATCCGTGTCGAAGCCTTCGACGTCTTCAACCACCCCAACTTTGGCAATCCCACCGCCACCGGCTCCGATGGCATCAGCAACAACATCGACTCCACCAACTTCGGCCAGGTCACCGGCGACCACGAACCCCGCATCCTGCAGATGGGCGGAAAGATCCGCTTCTAAATCTTTCCCGCAGCAAGGCGGACAACAAAAAAGGCCGGGGCGAAAGCCTCGGCCTTTTTGCGTACTGGAATGTTCGTTGCAAAGCTGCAGTTACTCGGCTCCGAGGTTACTTGTTCGTTGGCGCGGACGCCGGTCCAACTGTTGTTTTGTCCTGGTGTGGAGTCGTGTTGTCCTCGTGCTGACCGTTGGACATGACCTTGATCAGTGCATCGTCGGCTGCCTTGTTCAAGCTCTTTGATCTATCGAATTCCGCTTTTGCTTCGGCCGTCTTTCCCATGGAAAGATAAAGCCGCGCCAACCGGTAGTGCGCTTTCACGTCGTCTGGCTTCAACGCAACGGCCTGTTTTATCTCGCGCAGTGCCGCCTCCGGCTGGTTCGCTTCGGTGTAGATAATGCCCAGGTCGAGGTGCCCCATGGCATTCGCCGGGCTGAGCTTTAGCGCCTGTTCAAGCAGCGGCCGGGCCTCTTCCAGATGGTTCATCTGAATTTCGCAGTCGGCCAGGTAAAGCATGGCCAGGGCGTGTCCTGGAACGTTGTTGAGCTCGGCTTGAAACTCGCGAGCCGCCTCTTGCGTTTGCCCCTGCGTCCACAACAGGTATCCCAGGCCGAAGTGGCCATTGGGCTCCTTGGGATTGGCCAGCACCGCGGCGCGCAGTTCCCGGATTGCGTCAATCGGCTCTTTCATTTCGTCCAGGGCCTCACCGGCAAGCATGTGGGCCTCGGCTGAATCGGGATTCAGCGCCACTATCTTGTGGAAGGCATTCAGCACGCACGGAAACTGTTGCGACAGCAAACAGCTGTGCGCCAAATTCAGCAGCAGTTGCAGATTTTGCGGATCGCTGACCGAAGCCTGTTGCAGGAAGGGAACCGCTCCCGCATACTGGCCCAGCCCATAGTGCGACATGCCCAGCAGGATTCTCAGTTTCTGCGCATCTTCCGACGTCGCGGGCGCGGCTCGCAGCAGCGGCTCAAACTCGGCGATGGCTTCCTTATATGCGCCGTCCTTGAACAATGCCAGCCCCAGGTTCAGCCGCAATCCCTTCATCTGCGGATTCAGCTTCAGTCCCTTGCGATAGAACGCGGCCGCTTCCGCATAGTGCTCTTGACGGGCTTCGATCAGCCCCATATGCGCATAGGGCTCGGCATTGGTCGGATACGCCTTTGACAGCGCCCGCCAAATCGTCTCGGCCTCTGCATATTTCCCTTGCTGTTCCAGTGAAAACGCCGCTAGCCGCTGTTCGTTTTGCGCCCCTGCGCAAAGGCCCAGCCCGCCCACAGCCAAAGCGGTAACCATAATCCGTCTGCACAGATAAAGATTGCTCAATCAAGTCTCCAGCCTTGATTCTTGCGCGCCGCGCTCCCCCTCGGCAATGCTTTCCGCCGCCTTTATCGAGCCGTATTTGCGCACCGGCAAATACAGCCCGGGTACCGGGTGCCCCACCCTCGCCGCGTAGTTGTTTTTGCGGCTACAGCATTTTCGATTCTGCTCTTTACAGAAGCCTCAAGCTCAAGTGGATTTTTCACCAAGAAAAAGCCACCTTGCACGATCTGACAATGGCAACATGTGAATCGAAAATGCTCTAGGGTGGGAAGTCACGAACCCAAAAAAACGCCCCGCATCGGCAATCGCATGTGGGGCGTTTCTCTTGATGATCGGCAGGGAATGAAGACTAAAGCGTTTTGTGGCTTCCGTCGCACAGCACGCCATTGCCGCTGTGCTTGCAGCCGCAGAAATGCACTTTCTTTGTCTCGGTGGCTTCGTACTTCACTGGCGTAAATTCGCTGCCTTTGTGGCTGCCGTCGCAGAAGGGCTGGCTGGCGCTCTTGCCGCACGAACACCAATAGTAGGACTTGCCTGCTTCCACTTCCACGCCGCAGGGGCTCTTCTGGGCAATCGTAGGTTCGGACATTTGGGGAATCTCCTGATTAAACTGATATTGCTTCGTCGATTATCGTCGCTCGCCCTTCCGCTTGTCGAAAGCGCTGACGGCCCGCCCATCAGCCAGCTCCCGCGCAATTCTCTGGCGTTGGCCACGCGAAGCGTCTGCCGCACCGCAGGTGCCCGCGCCGCAGGTGCTGCCGGGTTGCGATATCATGCGTCTATAAGGTTGAGCGGCCTGTCCCCTTGGGCCGGCTCAGGTGGTGTCTGTGTCCCGATTCTTCCAGCGTTTCGTTTTTGTTCTCTCCGTGGCGATCTTCTCCGCGCTTGGTCTGGGCTTTGCCTTGGGCGAGTTCGGAATGTTCGGCGTGCATGCCGGTGGCCAGCAGGATGGAGCCTACCGCCAGGTTGGCGTCTTCCAGAACGTTCTCAAGAAGATCCAGACCGACTACGTCACTGAGCCCAACATGAACGATGTCACCGCCGGGGCGCTGCACGGCCTCATCGAGTCGCTTGACGCCGATTCCAGCTACCTCACCCCCACCGAGTACAAGATCTACAAGGAGCGGCCCCTCTCCGGCGTCGCGCAAGTCGGCCTCGTTGTCTCCAAGCGTTACGGCTATGCCACCATCGTGAGCGTGCAGCCCGGTTCGCCCGCCGACAAGGAGCACCTGGGCGACGGCGACGTCATCGAGTCTATCGGCGAGCAGTCCACCCGCGAGCTTTCGCTGGCGGTCATCCGCCTGCTGCTTGAGGGCAAGCCGGCCTCCACGCTCACCCTTTCCGTGGTGCGCGCCCACAAGCCCGATTCCGACAAGGTGACGCTCACCCGCGCGCTTCCCGCCGTGCAGCCGCTTGTCCTCCAGCAGTACGAGAGCTCGTCGATCCTCTACCTCAAGTCCGGCGCGCTGACGGCTTCCCGTGTCGACGAGATCGCCGCGCAGCTCAAGGCGCTGCCCAAGGGCCACAAGGTTCTGCTCGACCTGCGCGACTCCGCCGGGGGCGACCCCCAGGACGGTCTCCGTCTGGCCAATTTCTTCCTCAAGCAGGGAACCATGGCTACTCTCGAGGGCCAGAAGTTTCCCAAGCAGACATTTGCCGCCGATCCCGCCAAATTCATCTCCGACGCGCCTCTGGAAGTGCTCGTCAACCGCGGCACTTACGGCGCGGCTGAACTTACTGCCGGGGCGCTCGCCGACAACAAGCGCGCTGACGTGGTGGGTGAGCGTACCTTCGGTCAGGGATCTGTGCAGAAGACTATCGAGCTGCCCGATGGATCGGCCCTGCTGCTGACTGTCGCCAAGTACTCCGCCGGCGGCAAGAAGATTCAGGACGAGGCCATCACCCCCACCGTTGCCGTCGGCCCCGCCATCACGGAAGACGATTCGGAAGACGAGCCTCCCGCGCCAAAGGGCGACCCCGCTCTCGACAAGGCCCTCGAACTCCTCAAGGCCAAAGCCAGCTGATCCGCATTTCGAGCAAGCAGAAGCGGTTGTACAGCCGGCCTCCCGGCCGGCTGTAGCGTGGACCTCCCGGTCCACGCCTGTTCCCGTCACCAGGCCGGGAATTCATCCCCCCATTCCGGGAATTTCCACCGCTCTCGTTCCGGAATTGGTTCCCCTCACCCCCTCCCCCCGTCGCTCCAACTCGGAAAAATGCTAGCCTTGAGGGGAAGCGTTCCTCCGCTGTTCTTTGACGGTGCGCCCTCGAAAGCTGACTCCCTTGGCTGCCATCCCTCCCAGACTCCCTGAGCCTCGCCGCGCGGACTTTCGCTTCGCTGACCGCGCGCCTGACCGCGCCCAACGCCCAGACCCGGAACCGGAGCGGGACCCCGATCCCGAGCTGCCGCGCGGCAACCGCAAGCTTGCCGGCCGCATCGCCCTGTTTGCGCTCATCTGGTTGGCTGTCATCACCGGTTCGCTGGCCGGGCTCACTCTCGTCTACTCCGCCGATCTGCCCCAGATCGCCGACCTCGAACGCTACCGCCCCTCCACCACCACCGACCTCTACGACCGCAAGGGCCGCGTCATCGGCTCCTTTGCCCTGGAGCGCCGCATCCTCGTCAATTACGACGACTTTCCCCCCATCCTGCGGCAGGCCGTCATCTCCATTGAAGACAAGAGCTTCGAATCCCACTGGGGGGTCAACGT
>Ga0181517_10001597_pt1 | contig 24787 bp, 14 predicted proteins | sample PEATcosm2014_Bin_31_FD_119748 | JGI IMG/M metagenome (GOLD analysis project Ga0181517, IMG submission 119748) | Peatland microbial communities from MTU Mesocosm Facility, Houghton, MI, USA - PEATcosm2014_Bin01_30_metaG | ecosystem: Environmental > Terrestrial > Soil > Wetlands > Peat | place... | reverse complement strand
CGTTCCGCTTTCCGGGTTGGTGGCGCTTATCAGGTCCGTTCCCGAGTAGACGAACGAGCGCGTTTGCGTGTAGTTGGTGTAGTTCTCGTATCGCACCATGGTCACCTGCGTGAGCTGGTTGCGCGGCGTGTACAGGTAGCTGGTGGTCAGGTTGTTCACGCCGGCGGGATTCTGGCGACCGGGCGACAAACGAGGACGCTTTCATCCATCGCTATTCCAATGCTGGACGCCAAATACACGTAAACGTTTCGTCCCGGGTTTGGCGGTTTCGCCGGCCCCCGTTTCGCTTCGGTACCAGAAACTCATGAAATAGTCTTTGGCTGCGCGGGACCTGCCGGCCGGAGCCGCGTGGCGGCGGCCTTCGGCCGGCGTTGGATAACTCGGAGCGAGTCGCAGGATTCACGGAGAGCGGCTGGGGGTATACTGAGTAACATCCGAGAGTCCAAGATGAAAATCCTGGCCAATATCCGTGGGCCTCAAGGCGCGAAGGTATATGCCGCCTCGAAAACGCCAAAGCCTCGGGTCCAATACCTTCAAGGAGAAACCAAGGGGGGCCTGCATGTCCGAACTTCGATCGGCGAGATGGGTAATTGTCCTGGCGCTGTTGACCATGTCTGCCGGGCCCAGGCGGGGCGTGGCCTTTTTGGCGTCACAGGCCTCAACCGCCGGTGGGTCCGCGCCACTCACGGCGGAGCAGGACCACCAGAGATTGATGGATCTTCTGCACATTGCGTCCCTCCGGCCCGGGGCTGACCAGAAGGACCCCCAGGGGCCGAATGGCGTGAACTTCGACGAGTCCAAGGCCAATCCGTATCCCAACCTGCCGGACCCGCTGGCGTTGAACAACGGTAAGAAGGTCAAGACGGCCAAGACATGGTGGGGACAGCGCCGTCCCGAGATCGTCGAGTTGTTCGACCGGGAGATTTATGGCCGGGCCCCTAAAGTCGTGCCCAAGGTGAAGTGGGAAGTGACTTCCACGGCCAACGGAGCCAACGGCGATGTGCCGGTCGTGACGAAACAACTGGTCGGCCACGTGGACAACTCCGCGTACCCGCTAGTCTCGGTCGACATCCAACTGACGCTGACCACGCCGGCCAACGCCGTTGGTCCCGTGCCCGTGATGCTGCTGCTCGGAGCGGGCCCGCCGCCGGCGGGAAGGGCAGCGCCGCCAGTGGGCGCTGGCGGACCTGGCCGCGGACCGGCCGGGCCCAGCGCGCAACAACTGATTCTGGCGAAGGGCTGGGGCTATGCCAGCTTGTCGACATCCAGCGTCCAGGCCGACAACGGCGCGGGCTTGACGCAAGGCATCATCGGCCTGGCGAACAAGGGCCAGCCGCGCAAACTGGACGACTGGGGCGTGCTGCGCGCCTGGGCATGGGGTGCCAGCCGCGCCCTGGACTATTTTGAATCGGACAAGTCGGTGGACGCGCGGCGCGTCGGCGTGGCGGGCCACTCGCGCTGGGGCAAGGCATCCATGATCGCCATGGCTTACGACCAGCGTTTCGCGATCGTCTACGACAGCTCCTCGGGTGAAGGCGGCAGCAAGCTGCACCGCCGCAATTGGGGCGAACTGGTGGAGAACATCGCCGGCAGAGGGGAATACCATTGGATGGCCGGCAACTTTCTCAAGTACGCCGGTCCGCTGCACTGGAACGACTTGCCCGTGGACTCGCACGAACTGGTGGCTCTGTGCGCACCTCGCCCGGTCTTCATCGGAGCCGGCACGCTTACCGGGGATGGATGGGCGGACCCCAAAGGCATGTTCCTGGGCGCCGTTGGCGCCGGCCCGGTCTACAAGCTTTTGGGCAAGAAGGACATGGGAACCACGGAGTTCCCGCCCCTGGAGACCGCGCTGGTCTCCGGCGATGTAGCCTACCGCGAGCATGGCGGCGGCCACACCGACCTGCCGAACTGGCCGGCGTTCCTGACGTTCGCCGACCGCTACATGAAGATTCCGCACGAGCCCGACCCGCACCGGTAGCGGTTTACCGGGCCGGCTACAGAAGGCCCTGGCTGTGGAGCGGGTCGCGGATAACAACGACCCGGAGGGCAGGCGGCCGGTGAGTGACACCCTGTACCGCCGGGAGGAGAATTTCCGATGTCCAGATCTTTTTTGGCATTTTTGCTGATTCCGGCGGGGCTGGCGACCGCGCAGGAGCTGAAACCCATCAACCTTCCCGCTCCGCGGATCACCGGCGGCAAGCCGCTGATGGAGGCGCTCAAGGCGCGCCAATCCACGCGTGAGTTCGCGCCCGACAAGCTCTCTCAGCAGACGCTCTCGAACCTGCTGTGGGCCGCCTGGGGTATCAACCGCGAGGACGGCGGCCGCACCGCTCCTTCGGCCTCCAATCGCCAGGAGATCGATGTCTACGTGGTGATGGAGAATGGCGCATTCGTTTACGACGCCAAGGCCAACATCCTCAAGCCGGTGGCAAGCGGGGACTTGCGCAAACTCGCCGGGCAGCAGCCCTTCGTGGCCGAAGCGCCGCTGAACCTGGTCTACGTGGGCGATTTCGCCAGGTGGCCGGGAGACGAGGAGAACAACAAGCTCACCACCACCACCGTCAACACCGGGTTCATCGCCGAGAACGTCTACCTGTTCTGCGCCTCCGAGGGGCTGGCCACCGTGATTCGAGCCATGGTTCCGAAGCCGGAGTTGAGCAAGGCCTTGAACCTGCGGCCCGAGCAGCACATCACGCTGTCTCAGACGGTGGGCTACTTCAAGAAGTAGGCGCGCCGGCGCCATTCACCCAATCGAGACGCTGGTGACCTTCATGACCCGGCCGCGGTGGTCTTCAAGGTGCTGGCAGGCCTCCAGGCAGCGGCGGAAGGGAATGCGCCGCAGTCAGCAGCAAGATCGCCGGTGAAGGCGAAGAAGCGCCTTGAGGGGAAGAACATGGTCGAGATCGAGAAGGCGACAACGGCGGCGTAAGCTCCAAATGGCGTTGCATTCGGCCCTCGCCGCTGACGCCCAACGTGCAAAGCCGGTTACGGGCGGCCAGAAGGCCGTTCCGGCGCCATGGAGCCGAATCCAAGGCTCACTTCAACTCCATTGACTTTGGTCAGGACGCTTTCGGTAAGCTCTTTAAAGCCCTTTTCCGTCAGATCCGGGCCTGCCTCGGGGAGCGCGGCCACCACTTGGGAGAAGTCCTCGGACCGAGCCGGATCGGTTACCGACATGCCCATCAGGTTGGCCAGTGCGGACGCGCCGTGGACCAGACGAATCAGGCTTCCGTCCCGCGCCTGCCCCTGGGGGGGATTCTCGTGTTTGGCCGCGACGTTCTGCAGTTCGAGCGGACAGCCCCACTGGGCCAGCAGCCATCGCCCGGCTTCGCCGTGATCCAGGCCGAACAGTTCCCGTTCGACATCCAGGAGGTCGATTTCGCGTTCTGCGGCGGAGATCAGGGCCTCCTCATACGCCGGAAACACGCTGAGGAGTGCGAGTTGCCCGATATCGTGGATCAGGCCGGCGGTATAACCGTTCGACTCCGGAATCTTCACCGCGTCGGATAGCCGCTGGCAAATCAGGGCGGCGGCCAGGCTGTGGCGCCAGCAAGCCAGAACAGAACGGCTGAACCGCTTGGCCACCAGGGCCTTCAGGCAGGTGGTCAGCACCAGAGAGGTGACCGTGTCGGAGCCCAGGAAAACGATCGCCTGCAAAACGCTGCCGACCTCCAAGCGCGCTGAAAACAGCGGAGAATTGGCGATCTTCAGCAGTTCCATCGACAACACCGCGTCGGTCTGCACCAGGTTGGCGACTTGCCCGAACGAAACGGACGGGTTGCCCATCATGCGCAATAATTGCACCGCGACCGGGCGGAAAGGGCGTACCTCGGCCTCCAAACGGGTTCGGGTCGCGCTGGCAACGGTTGTCATGCGCCGATCCTGGGAACAGGCTCGCTGTTCCGTAAGGCGGCGATTTTCCCGATAATCGCCGCTAACTGTTCCATATCTATGGGCTTCGAGATGTAGTCGTCCATGCCTGCCTCCAGGCACCGCGCGCGGTCTTCCGGAAACGCGGCGGCCGTCAGTGCGATAATGTGCGGCTGGCGCTCGGGCGGAAAGTCGCGACGTATCCGCCGCGTAGCTTCCAGGCCGTCCATGTCCGGCATCTGCATATCCATGAGCACCACGTCATAGGAGCCATGTTCCAGGCTCTTCAGTAGTTCCATGCCGTCGGACGCCCAATCCGGTTGGTAGCCCATGCGCTGCAAAAACCTCAAGGCCACCTCGCGGCTCACAGGGTCGTCTTCGGCCACCACGACGCGAAGCTTCGGAAGGTCGCCGAAGCGGGCGGGCGCTGCGCCGTTCCGGCGGGCCGGCTGGCTGCACTCCTCGACGACCTCTACCGGGATGTCGAAACGGAACGCGGCGCCGCATCCTAGCTGGCTCTCCACCGTGAGGCAGCCGCCCATCTGCTCCACCAGGGATTTGCTGATGGCCAGCCCCAGGCCTGTTCCTCCGAACTTGCGGCTAATGGAGGCGTCAGCCTGGCTGAAGGAATCGAAGATCTTCTCCTGCTGCTCGGGAGGGATACCAGGCCCGGTGTCGCGAACGGTGAAGGAAATGCGCCGCGGACCACCCGGTTCTCCAATGCCCATCACCAAGATCGAGACCTCGCCGGCGGCGGTGAACTTGACCGCATTCCCCAGCAGGTTCACCAGGATCTGCCGCAACCGCATGGCGTCTCCGAGGACAGAGCGCGGGGTGGAGGGATCGATTACGAAGAAGAGACGCAGGCCCTTCTCGGCGGCCTGCACGGTCAGCAGGCCCACCGCCTTTTGCACCAGGTCCTGAACGTCAAAGGGAGCGGATTCCAGGCGGAGCCTGCCGGCTTCTAACTTCGAGAAATCCAGAATGTCGTTGATGATCCGCAGGAGCGCCTGGCCGGAGCTTTCCACGGTCTCCAGATAATCGCGCTGGTCGGAGGTCAAAGGCGTCTGCAGGGTGAGCTCGGTGAAGCCGATGATTCCATTCATGGGCGTCCGGATCTCATGACTCATGTTTGCCAGGAAGCGGCCCTTGGCTTGGCTCGCGGCGTCCGCGCGCCGCTTCTCCTCGAGCACCTTGGCGCGTTCCGATTCCAGTTCGGCCGTTCGTTGGCGCACCGCCTGTTCCAACTGGCGGTTCCGGCGGCGCAGCAGCCTGTGTCTCCACAAAATGACGGCCCAAACGGCGGCGCCGGCAAGCAGCAGAACGGCCGAGCGCGACCACCAGGTTTCCCACCACCTCGGCTCGATCCGGAACTCCGCCACCGCGACCTTCATGGAGGCCGGTCCATCGCGAACCCGCGACCGGATCTCCAGCCGGTGGCGGCCCGGCGCCAGTCCGGCTATGGAGATGCTTCGTTCCGTGGCGTCGGTCCAGGGCTCCTCATCCAGCCGGTAGGCAAAGCGCACGAGTTGCTCGCTCTTGTAGCTGAGGGAGGAGAACTGGGCCCTGACCACCCGCGACGTCTGTGCGATCTCCATCCCGGTGATGACGGGATCGGCGACTGGCGCTCCGAGCGAGCCTCCACTGGGAGGCCGGTAGTGCGCCAGCCCGCCGCTTGTGCCGATCCACACGCTGCCGTCCGGATCGGCGAAAAAGGCTTCCCCGTCGGTGTCGTTCGAGATCAGCCCGTCTTCCGTACTCAGGTATTTCCAGGAGCCATCGGCCAGGACGGACACCCCGGCGGCGCTGCCCCGCCAGAGGCGCCCCAGCGCATCGAAACCGTGAAAGGCCGTCACTTCGACCGACGAGGCATCGGCAGGTAGAATCGCGGTCGAGTGAACCAGGCGGTCACCCGCGAATTCCACTCTCTCGATTCCGGCATCGAAACGGTGGCGCAGCCAGACAGCGCCGTCCGGGGCGACGACCGGGATGTAGGGATTGTCGCTCAGGAGCCCGTCGGCTTTCCGGTACTGGCGCCACTGGCCGTTGCTCCATTTCCACAACCCGTCGGGATTGGTGATCCAGATGGTCCCCTGTTGGTCTTCCGCAAAAGCCCACGCCGCGTGCTCCAGCGATGCGGGTTCATCGACGCGGTGGAAATGACCGGAAACCGATGGACGGTCGTCGCGAAAGACGCCGCAGGCAGTCGCCACCCACAGCCGGTCCAGGTGGTCGACGAAACCGCGGTGCGAGGTCTCGCAGGGCAGTCCATCGGCGGCGCCGAACAGACGAATCTTCCCGGTGGCGGAATCGATGCGCGCCACTCCGCCCGGCTTTACCACTGCCCACAGGGCGCCGTCGGAAGTCTCGCCGAGCCATCGAACGTTTTCGCCTCCCAGGCCGTCTTTCCTGGTCCAGGTGCGTGGGGGCCCCCGCCCCTCCAGTCGCGCCAAGCCAAGGGAGGTTCCCACCCACAGGGCGCCTCTTCGGTCGCGATGGATGCTCCAGATCAGGTCGGACGGCAGACCTTGCGCCTTGGTCCAGGCTTCCCATTCCCCGTACCCCAGCCAGCGCGCCACGCCGGCCCCGATCAGCCCAACCCACAGTGATCCTTCGCGATCTTCGAGGACGGCGGCGGTCATCGCGGCGCCCAGTCCCCGCTGCTCGTCGATGACTCTCCAGGCGTCCTCGCGGCGGATGGCTAACCCCTTGTCGGTGGGGACCATGACCGATCCGTCCCGGCCTGCCGTCAAGGCGCCCCAGTAGATGCTGGATGCGATAACCGGGTTCCCTGGAACCAGCCGCGCGGCGCCAGACGGCTTTCGGTACAGTCTGCTCGGGCTGCGAGTCCACACGCTACCGTCCGGCGTTATGGCGATCGCGTCCCAGTTGTCGGCCGGCAAGCCTTCCGCCGGTCCGAACTCCGAAACGCGTCCGCGCTCTTCGACGCACAGCCGCAACCCGCAGCCAAACCATAGTTGGGAACCGTTCCGCGCGATTCCGCGCATGGGCGCGCCGGCAAGTTCCGGCCCGACCGGATACGGACGGGCGGAAAAGGAGCCGGCGCCGTCCGGCGCGACGTCGTACAGCCCGGATGGAGTCGCCACCACCACGTGCCCGTGCTCGCCGTTCACCATCCTCTGCGCGCCGGTCAACATGCCGCTAAGTCCGGCGATGGGGTGGAAGCGTTGCCCGTCGAAGCGGAAAATGCGCGCACAGGTATTAACCCAGAGGGCGCCGTCCGCCGCCACGTGCAAGGCATGAACTTCGGTGGCGCACGGCAGCCCTTCGGCGGCGGCCATTAGACGAAAGCGGGTTCCGTCGTACCGATACAGTCCGCCTTCCGATCCGGCCCAGATGTAACCGGCGCCATCCTGCGCCAAAGACAGAATGGCCAGATTCTGAAGCCCCTCGGCGGCCCCGTAGTGGCGGAAACTGTATTGCTGGGCGACGCCAGCGCCATCGAACATCAGAGCCAGTGCGGCGCACGCACTGAGAGTCTGACGCCGGAACATCATCGGCCTCCGGGCGTCGCACCGCGCGCTTCGGCTCCTCGCATTCCGTCGACGCCTCATGTCTTATGTCGGCCGTCTCCGCCAATAATTCGAATGAAATCCGGCCCAACTTTGCGAGCGCGCCAGCCCAGAGCCGGCCGGAGCGGATCACCTGGAGATCACGCGGTATCCGGAGGTTAGGGGTGATGGGAGCGACCCGGGTCGGCGGCGTGTGAAGCCCATTCCGGGCAAGCGGTCCGGGCCCCTCCCGCGATCAGGGAACGAGGGGGCCCAGCACACGGTCGAGCTCGGCGTCTGTCGGAGCGGCGATGCGAACGCCCTTGTGCAGGCTCCAATGCTCCACGTGGGTGACGCTTTCCCCGGGCGCAACCTTGGTGATGGGCCCGAGCGTTTCCATCTCCAGAAACTCGTCGTTGGTGAAAGTCTCGAAGGAACAGCCGAAATCCGTGTATGTCTTGCGGGGATCCGCTTCGTAACTCTTCAGGAACAGGTCGCCGTTCAGCAGGTAGGCGGCCCAGGTTTTGGGATTGAACAGGCCCACCTTCTGCGGCGTGGCGTTGCCGGGGTCCTGCCGCAGCAGCAGGTACTTCCGGGTGAGGGTCAGGCGCTTATCGGAGAGGTCCGTGTAGGCCCACATGGACAGCGGATTGGTGACCTCCAGGTTGTCGGGGTGTTTGCCGCGCGGGGGAAAGCCGGTGATTTCCAGACCCCCCTGCGCCAGCATAGTCATGGCCCAAGGGGCGAACTCCAGGGTGAACAGGGTTTTGTTGGCGATGCGATGGGTCACCGTCACGCCCGTGCCGGAGGGTTCCATTTCCACGGCGATCTCTTTCTGAAGGCCGGTGAGCGGCTCCACCGGCTCGCGCGCGACCACGCCTTTTTCGGTGATGCGTACTTCGACCGGCGCGTTATCCGGGGCCCAGGTGGCGATGGGGTCCTCGGGAGCCTTCCAGACGCGGTGGCCGCCGCGCAACTGAAACTTCTCCTCGCCGGTCTTGCCGAGCTGCTCGCGGTATTCCTTGAAAAAATTCTGGCCGCCCACGAACCCGAAGCGCATTACCCGCGGACCGATATCTCCGGTGACGATGGCCTCGATCTCGCCGTTGCTCACCCGGTAGCAATTGGGCCAGCCCTGGTATGCGACTTTATCCACTTTGACCGCGGCGCTTAAAGACATGATGAGCGCCATGGCGATGACGGGAACCCGCGCCAGCCCGAGCATATGGACCTCCCTTGCGATTCAGGCACCAGACTAATCTACCATCTGGGGGGGCTGCGGGTGGGCGCCATTTACGCCGCCCTCCGAGCTTTCTGGCCTTTGGCGCCGCCGCAGCCGGAGATGCCGCCGAACCGGATATGATGGTCGAAATTTGGAACTTTTTGCCATTCCCGGGCAATTCCTTGTAGGCTGGATTGCCATTAAGATCGAATGTCTGGGAGGTTGGTTGATGAAGAAGAGCCTGATCGTTCTCGGATTGTGCGCCGCGGCGACCCTACTGGCGCAGGGACCGCCCCCGGGCCGAGGTTTTGGCCGAATGGGGCCTGGCGGCCCTGGAGCGATGATGGGGATGGGGAGGGGAGGCGGCCTGACGCGCACGGTCACCGGGGCTCCCTATTCCGCCGTGGAAGTGACCCAGAGCACGCAAACGCTGCCGAACGGCAACGTGATCACGCAAACCCGGCAGATGAGCGTGTATCGCGATAGCCAGGGCCGTGTCCGGACGGAAACCACGCTCCCGCAGCAGCGGCGGGAGGGGGGACAGACGGCCGAAGGGACGCCTCGCACGATGATCCGTATCGAGGATCCGGTGGCGGGAGTATCGCGCGTGCTGGATACTCGGGCGAAGGTGTCGCGCGAGACGCCGCTGCCCGGTTTCCGGGGCCGCGGCGGGGCCGCCGCCGCTTCCGGCGGCCGTGGCGGCCGTGGCGGCCGCACGAATGAGCCGGCCCGCGGCAACGCCAGAGGCGCCGGCGCCGATCCCAACGTGGCCACCGAATCCCTGCCGATGCAAAACATGAACGGCGTGATGGCCACCGGCACGCGCGTGACGCGCACGATTCCGGCGGGCCAGATCGGCAACGCGCAGCCGATTCAGATTGTGCGGGAGACCTGGGTGTCCCCTGACCTCAAGGTTCCGGTGATGGTGCGGAGCAGCGACCCGCGTTCCCGAACCACCACCACGCAGTTGACAAATATCGTCCGGAGCGAGCCCGACCCGGCGTTGTTCCAGGCGCCCGCGGATTACAAGGTGACCAGAGCGGGCCGCGGTCCAGGCGGAATGAGGCGCCCGCCGGCTGGCGGAACCGTGAACCAATAGGCGGTTGGGTGGTTTTGGGAACGCGGCATGGCGACCGGGCGAAGCGCCGCGGGGCCGGCGCTACCGTACCGCGATGGTCACTCCACTCTGGCTGGAGGCGCTGCCCACACGCAAGACCACTGGAACCGAATTGCCGGTGGCGATTCCAGCCGGGATCTGAACATTCGTTTGCATCAACCCCGCCACCTCGCCCGGCGCGCCGCCGGCGTATATTACGGTTGCGTTCTGGCCTCCGACCGTCGCCGTCACAGGCAGGTTGGGGTGGGGATAGGGAACCGATGCGGGCTTGCCATCCACGCCAGCCGGGGTGGTTTGTCCCTCTCCGGTCGCATATAGCGAAATGATGTCGCCGACCTTAGCGGGAGTCGCGGCGCTATTCACGGTAATTCCATCCTGGTTGATCGCAGCCGCCGGCCCCTGGCCTGTCGAGTCCAACGAGAATATACCCGGCGCGGAGGAAGCCATGGACACGGAAAAGGCCGCGCTGGGTTGGCCTTGGTAGGTGACGATCACTTGCGCGTTCGTCCCGGAGATCTCGTACGGCGCAATAACGGCGACCTGGGTCGCCCATGTGTATATCATCGGAGCGGCTATGCCGTTGAACGACACGCTCGTGCCGGCGAGTTGCGTACCGTAATAACCGTTGCTGCCCGGAGCGGCCGCCACCAGTTGCGCGGGACCCATGCCGGAGCCGTAAAGCGCCACGATCTCACCCGGCGAGATGGCGCCGGGAAGACTGCTGGCGGCGTTGGTAACGGCGCTTATGGAGACGGAGGGCGGCAATAACACACGGACGCGGTCGTTACCAAAGTCGGCGATATACACGTGGCCGGCGGAATCCACGGCGACCCCTTCGGGCAGGTCCAACTGAGCGCTGGTGGCCGGACCGTTGTCGCCGCTGAAACCATACATTCCGTTTCCCGCCACGGTGGCAATCACCCCGTTTGAGACCTCGCGGATACGGTTATTGCCAAAGTCGGCGAAGTACAGGCGGCCGGCGGAGTCCACGGCGACGCCTTTGGGCTGGTCCAACTGGGCGCCGACGGCCGGGCCGTTATCGCCGCTGAAGCCCGGCGTCCCGTTTCCCGCCACGGTGGTAATCACCCCGTTCGAGATCTCGCGGACGGTGTCGTTTCCCGAATCGGAGATGTACAGGTCGCCGGCCGAATCCACGGCGATCCCGGAGGGGTAACTTACCGCGGCGCTGGCGGGCGGGCCGTTGTCGCCCGTGTAGCCTAGCGTCCCGGTACCCACCAGGGTAGTAATCACCCCCTTCGAAACCTCGCGGACGCGGAAGTTCCCGGAATCGCAAATGTACAGATTGCCGGACGAATCCACGGCGACCCCAAAGGGACTATTCAATTCGGCGCTGGTGGCCGGGCCGCTGTCGCCGCTGTAGCCTGCCGTCCCGGTTCCCGCCACGGTGGTAATCACCCCGTTCGAGACCTTGCGGATACGGTTGTTATTGAAGTCGGAGATGTACAGGTTGCCGGCCGAATCCACGGCGATGCCGGTTATGTAGTTCAATTGGGCGCTGGTGGCCGGGCCGTTGTCGCCGCTGAAGCCCGGCGTCCCGTTTCCCGCCACGGTGGTAATCACCCCGTTCGAAACCTCGCGGACGCGGTTGTTCCCGGAATCGCAGATGTACAGGCGACCCGCCGAATCCACGGCGACGCAGTTGGGGTTGTACAACTGGGCGAGGGCGGCCGGACCGTTGTCGCCCCCGAAACTATTGGCGCCGTTTCCCGCCACGGTGGCGATTGTGTAAGTCTGTCCAAATGCGGACCAGGACATGAAAAAGGTCAAAAGAGCGGCGCGCGGCCGATGCATGGCAACCGGGATCTCCATTTCACTCGGGGTTAAGTTTCATTATACTATCGGCCGCCATCCTTTGATCCTGCCAGCCGCTCCTCCGTGGCGGGCCGATGAGCGGCCACTCAACCAGAGAGGCGCGGCGATAGCCACATTGGCCTACCGCTTTCGGCGCCTCCAATTGTCTCCCGGCGAGATTCACGCTGGACTCATAGTCACGCAATGAAACCGGCTTCCGACCGGTGTTCTTGTCGCTGTGGTCTGCGCGGCACAGGCTGTGGTGTGCGTGGCACAGGCGCAGACCACCCATCGGTCTTGTCGCGCCGCCGTATGAAATAATGGCTTCATGCGATCGGGCCGGGCCCGACGGTTATGTATTTCTTGGCCGGCCTTCGCAGATCGGCGCGCAATTTTGACAGGCCGTAACCGGCGCGGAGAGTTGAGAGAATGACTTCGGGCCTTGAGCATACGATGAAAACCCTGCTGATCGCCCTACTCATGAGCCTTCCGGCTCTTGCGCAGACACAACCAGCTACCATTGTCTTTTATAACAGTCCAAACCCGACGATCCCTTTCAAGAAGGGGTTTCGCATGCCGGCGTATGTGGACAGTGCGCAAGTAGTAAGCCTGAAGACCAACCACTATTGCAACGTGCAGGTGAAGCCGGGAAAGCATACGGTACGGTCCACGAGCAAAAACCGCGCCCTGATACTGGATACCGAACCCGGGAAGGCCTATTACGTTCGCATGGAGTTTAAGCATGGCTCGCTGGGGCTCTCAAACGTGTGGCTGGTTACTTTGACCGACCCGCAACAGGGAGCGAGGGACATTGTGGGATATGGCAAAGTGGCAACCGTGAAGGTTGCCAAGTAAGACGGAGCTACCAGCCGAACGCCAGGAACGGATTCATCCTCGTGTTCCGGTAATCCAGCCGGTACGCTTCGCGCACGCCCACTCGAACTCCGGGCAAGTGAAAGATGCTCACGTCGAAGACCAGCTCCGCGCCGATGGAGCGGTACAGCGTCTGCCCCACCTTGCCGTAATCGTAGAACGCGTTCGCCGCGATCCGTTTGATATACAGAAGCTGCCCCACCGACCAATCCGGGTAGAGCAGGGGCGCGCTGTAAGTACTTGCCAGTTTTGTAAGGTCGGGGCCGGTGTAATACGTGTAGCCGCGGGGAAACTGGACCAGCCTGGAGAAATAGTAATTGCCGTCGTTGCGCTCGTAGCCGCCTTCCAGAACCAGGGCGTGGTGCGGCGCCAGTCCCGGCAAAGCGAATCGACCATCGGCGGCGAGATGGTTGGCGGTATAGTTGTCGGCTTGGACGGTGTTGCTGTAACTGAACCGCAGAATCTGGCTCCAGGCCGGCGCGAGGTCGCGCGGGCTGGCCTGGCGTATGTGCGATAACCGCAGGCCATAAGTCAAGGGAACCAGTCCACCGCCATCGAGTCCTACATGTTCCGCTTGAACGCCGACGCTGAGGTTGGTGCGATAGTAGCCGCGCGAGAAATTCAGCGGAATATGGAAGCCCGCCGTCACCGTGCGCTCCGTGAAGTCGTCGGTATGGTCCACGTACTGAAGCCGGCGGCCCTGGTCGGCGACGCTGAAATCCAAGACGGGAAAGAAGCGGTTGTAACTGAAACCGGCCCGGTAACCGAGCGTGCCCTCGTCGGTGTTATAGAGCAGCGCCGCGTTGAATTCGGCGAGGCGCATCTTGTCGTCCGACAGGAAGCCGAAGCCCAGGTTCGGCGCCCCTCCGGCGAAGCCCCAGGAGTGGACATCGAAAAGGTGCCGCGAGGGCAGATAAGGCGCCGCCGGAAACAGCGCGCCCGGAATCTGCGCGCTGTAATCGCGACGATTCTTCAGGACGCCCAAAGCCGAAGGAGCTATGGCGTCGATGGGGGTCCAGGTCCTGGGATCGAGAGGAAGTTCCGCCAGGTTATAGCCGCGCGCCGTGTAGTCGCTGTATAACAGCGTGCCGCCGTCGGGTGAGATGCTCGGATAATCGGCGCCGAACTTAGCGGCGGTGACCTGGTAACATTGGCTCGTTTCGATCTCAACCGCGAATATGTTGACTACGCCGTCGCGCGAGGACTTATACAAGATGTAGGCGCGGTAAAACACGGGGTTAGCGAGCTCTTCATCGCGGTGCGGGATGACATCCCGGAAAGCGCCCGATTCGAGATCGACCAGCGCGAGCGAACGGCCCTGGCCGCTCTGAGTCACGATAGCCAGCCGTTTTCCGTCTTCGGACCAGGCCGGGTTATAGATCATGTCGTTGTCCGGCGAGGGAAGACGCTGCAATTCCCTGCCGGTATTGGCATCGAGGACCACCAGCGAGCATTTCCTGTCGGGGAGAAACTCGACCACCGCGATGCGCGTTCCGTCGGGCGAGAGCACGGGGTTTACGAAGCGCGTCCTATGCGTGAGGCGTCGCGTATGGCCGCCGGCGAGGTCGCGGATGAGAATCTCGGAATAGCCGCGGATCCAGCGCGGGTCGGGCACGTACTCGTCCCACACTATCTTGCCATTGACCACCGAGGTCCGGTTGGCGGCGTTCACGGCGGGCGCATAGTGGAACAGCGTCCGCTCGCGGCCGTCCGGCTGGACGCGGACCACCTCCATCGCATATGTATCGAGACCCGATTTCTGCGCCAGCACACTGCCGTCCTTCTCGAAGACCGGCTGGAAATAACCGGTGAAGACTTTCTTAGGCGCGAGATTGAGGACGCTCGGCTGGCTGAAGACCTTCCCCGCGGCTTGCGCCTTCCACGTCTCGCCGAGCGCCGACATGGTGTCGCGATAGTTGGCGGGGGCGCTATGCCCGGTTTCCGCTTTCATGGCCAAGCTCATAGAGAACGGGTTGAAGGAACTCCTGGCGGTCCGCGCCATGATCTTGTCCCACGATTCGACTCCGGCGGTGCGTTCCACATGGTTGACCAGAAAGGCGCCCAGCTCCGCCTGGCCGGGGACGCCGTCGCGCAGGGAGCCGTGCATGGCTTTCATGAAAGAGAAGTTGTCGCCCGACAGGAGCAAGGCGCGCGTGGCCATCTCCGAGGAGGCGTACTGGCCGATGCCTCCGCGCAGCAGGGCAGTCTCGGAGGCGCGCGCATCGCCGGCGATCCACCAAGCGGGCAGGCTCATCCCTAGTGTTCCAGCCAGGCCCGCCTCGCCGAACAACACGCTGGCGACCTTTCCGAAGCCGTGGTTCATCTTGGCGATCTGTACCAGATGGCGCGCCTCCTCGACGGCGATGGTGTCGATCCAATCGTTGGTTCCCCAGAAGGACTGCGCCGGCATGGTCTGGAACGTAGCCATGCGGGGGAACAAGGAAACCGAGCCGCCCGAGGTTCGCGTGACATTCTGGTCGGCGAGCAAAACGGTGGTGCGCCTCGGAAGGGCGGCGCCGAGCGATTGGCTCAAGGGCGCATAGAGCGTCTCGAGCGCGTTGGCGGCGCGCTGCGCGTCGGCCTCGATCTCGCTGGGGTAAACGATGTCGAAGTGGCTCGTCCGTATCCGGCGCCATTCGGTTCCGGGAGGATACTGTCCCCAAAGTCCCGCCGCGAGGCAGAACACCAGCGCCAGCGCCCGAGTCATAGCCTATAGTATCTCAGGGATCTCGAACTTCGCGCGGCGCTTGCCAGACCGATTGGCTCTTTTCGAATATGCGCTCTTATTGCGTCAGAGCAAAAGCGAAGATTCCGCCTTGTCCGGCAAGAACCACATATTGCGCGCCGCCGACCATATAGGTCATCGGGGAAGCCCGCCAGTTCTGGCCCGTTTCGAAATGCCAGATGGGGATTCCGGTTTTCGAATCGAGCGCCGTGAATGCGCCGCCGCCTTCACCGAAGAACACCAGTCCGCCGGCGGTCGCGAGCGTGCCGGAACCGCCGCCGCCGCCGCTGAGCAAGGGATACTCCCACGCCTTTGAGCCGGTGTGCATATCCATAGCTCGGATAAAGCTCTGGCTGCCGCCTTGCGGCGCGCCAAAAGACCCGCCAAAGAACCGCTGGCCCATTTCGGGGGGCGTGGGATCTTTGCGGATCGCGGAGCAACCTTCGGAAAGCCGCACGAAGAACAATTTCGACGCAGGATCCAGGGACACCGAAGGCCATTTCTGGGTCCCGGTGACGCATGTCTGCAACCCTTCGACAGTGGTATCGGCGCGATCGGTCAAAACCGGACGGCCATCCTTGCCATATCCGGTGGTCCAGTTTTGATTGCCCATGGGCGTGGCCAGAAGCAATTCTCCGTTGGTGCGATCCAGCACGAAGAAGAAGCCGTTCACGTCGGAATGTACCATCAACTTGCGCGGACGCCCCTGCCATGGCTCGTCAATCAGGATGAGCGGACCGTTGGAATCCCAGTCGTGGGTGTCGTGCGGCGTGAATTGGTAGTACCACTTCATGACGCCGGTCTTCACGTCGAGCGCCACCACGCTGTTGGTGTACAGGTTGTCGCCCTTGCGCTCATCGCCGTTGAAATCGGGGCACGGGTTGCCCGTGGTCCAGTAAACCAACCCCAGGGCCGCGTCGTAGGAACCGGTAACCCAGGTGGTTCCGCAACCGTGTTCCAGAGCGTTTCCGATCCAGGTTTCCGAGCCTTTCTCGCCTGGCAAAGGGATGGTCCAGAAGCGCCAGACGCGCTGGCCGTCGGCGGCCCGATAGGCGTCCACGAAGCCGCGCGCGCCTTCCTCGCCTCCGGAGATGCCGGAGATCACCAGATCGCCGATCGCGAGCGGAGCGGCGGTCGCGCTGTAGCCCTCTTTTACGTCCCCCATGGTGACGTCCCACAGCTTGCGGCCGGTGGTGCGGTCGAGCGCCAGCAGGTGCGCATTGTCGGTGATCATGAAGACCCGGTTCCCGGAGAGCGCCACTCCGCGGTTGGCGCCGCCGCCCGCCTCGCTGAGCAGGCCGGGCGTACGCGGCGTGCGAAACGCCCAGATCTGGCGGCCCGTAGTGGCATCGAGCGCATAAGCCTCGTTCGGGCCGGTGATGTACATGACGCCATCCACCACCACCGGGGTGACCTCCAGCCGCGGCGCGCCGGGGACTGGAAAGACCCAGGCCGGGGCCAGGCGCTTCACATTGGCCGCATTAATCCGGTCGAGCGGACTATAGCGGTTACCGGTGTAGCCGCCATCGTAGCTGGGCCAGTCGAGTTTCGGCTCAATCGGGCGCTCCGCGTAAGTATCGCCGCTTCGCGCCAGCAGATGGAATCGGCCATCGGCGGTCAACAGGGTGGCGCTAAACGGGCTCGAGCTGGTGAGCATGCCGTCAAGCGTGCGGCCATCCTGGAGTTTCAGCGCAGCCGGGCGCGGCTGGGAGGGTCCGCCGCCGCGGCCGCCGCGCCCCGGTCCCGCCGCGGGGCTCACTGCGCCAGAGGCCAGACCGCGCAGATGACCGATCAGCGTCTGCATCTCGGAGTCGTTGAAATCGAAGTTGGGCATGCCCCTGTCGGGGCGGCCGTTGCGCACCAAATTGGTGAGTTCCGCATCGGAATGCGAAGCCACGAAGGGGAGGATGCCGGGGGCCCGGTCCGTGCCATTGGCATCGCCGCCGTGACAGATGGTGCAATGAGTTCCGAACGTCCTGGCAGGGCGGGCCTGCGGCTGAGAGATCGACGAAGGCGCCAGCAGTAAGAGACAAAAGAGTGTCTTTCGCATGGCGCTCATGGGACTGCGGCGGTATTTCATCAGAATCAATCTTACACCGTGAGGTAGGCGCCCAATCAGTTGCGCCGGAAATTGCTTGACTGCAACTCGCGATGTCCCGAGCCGATGGACGATGCTGCCCCTCCAGGCAGGCGCACCTCGGCGGTCATGCCGGGCGGGATATCCACGCTCAACAGAAATGAACCGCCCTCGATGCGCCAATCGACCGCCACCGGGCCCCGCACGGTCTCCCACGTCGCCTTCACCCATTGGATATCGCCGGCCGCTTCCGGTTCGATACGGATACGGCTCAATCCCGGCGCATCCGGATCGACGCGGATGCCCGCCAGTCCGGCATAGAACCACTGCTCGATGTGTCCGAGCATGAGGTGGTTCTGCGAGCTTTGCGGGTTGGCGTCCCACGCTTCGGTGAGGGCTGTCGCGCCGGCGGAGAGTTGGGCGGCGTAACTGGGCGCGGCCGGCTGGTTCGCCAGGTCGAATATGACATCGCCGCGGCCCGCTTCGAGCAGCGCCGTCAGCACGTAACGGTAACCGATGTCTCCGGCGCTGGTGTGATTCCCGTGTTTGCGAATGTCGGCCGCCAGCCGCTCCACAAGAGCGGCGCGGCCGGCTTCGGGCGCCATGCCTAGCGCCAGAGGCATGGCCAACGCGGTCTGGCTCCCGGTGGAGTAACCGGCCTCGCCGGGCCGGTAGAAGGCGCGTTGGAACGCTTCCCCGATCTGGGCCGCCCTGGCCCCATACGCACGCTCCTCGACGGGGCGGCCCAGCAGTTGCGCCGCGGCCTGCATCACCTTCAGGTCCTGCCAGTATGTCGCCGTAGCAGTGACTCCCTGCGGAGTAAGTTGCGACGCTCCGGGAGAGCGCGGACCGATGTCGTACCAGTCGCCGAGGCCGTAGGACAGCACGCCGTCCCTGGCGCGGGAGCCCAGATACTCCGCGTAGGCTTTCATCATCCCCCAGGAATCCTCCAGCGGCTGCCGATCCCCATACCACTGCCACGCCATCCAAGGGACCAGGATTCCCGCGCTGCCCCACTCCGGGGAATCGCGAAATCCGCGTCCGAATACCACGTATTCCGGGGCGATGTCCGGAATCAGGCCTTCCACGGTCTGCGCCTCGCGCATATCGCGAGCTATCTTGGGCAGAAACGCACGCAGGTCCCAGTTATACAGTATTGAGGGACCCATGAGATAGGCTTGTTCGAGCCATCCCAGTTTCTCGCGGTGCGGGCAGTCCGTCAGCACGTGCTGCAGGTTGCTCCTTACGGCCGCGTCGATCAGGCCGTGGATACGGTTGAAGAGATCGCTGGAGCAGGAGAACCGGCCGATGCGGGCCGCATCGAGATGAACGAATTGCCCTTCGAGGCTGCGCAGCGTGACGCCGCCGGGCTGGGCATCGGCTTCGGGCTTCGCGCCTTCCACCTGGACGTAGCGGAAGCCGGTATACGAGAAGCGGGGCGACCATGTTTCGACGCCCGATCCGTTTAGGGTGTAAGTGAAGTAAGTGGGTCCTCCGGAGGACCGCTGACTCACCAGGCCCGCGGAATCGAGCAGTTCTCCCGGGGTCAGGCGCACCTGCGCGCCCGCCGGCCCGCTCACTGCTATCTTTGGCCATCCGGCGAAGTTCTGGCCCAGATCGTAGATGTAGGTTCCCGGCTTGGGCTGCGTCACCCGGACCGGCCGGAACGATTCCTGCACGCGGACGGGCGGGCTGGACTGCGCGCGGAGCACGCCGCCCGGCGCTTCCACTCCGGTGGCGCGCGGCCAGGAGGAATCGTCGAACCCGGGACGGTCCCACCCGGCCGGTTCCAGCCGCGCGTCGAAATCCTCGCCACCATAAATGCACGAGAAGGTCAGCGGCCCGTCATGCACCCGCCAGGAACCGTCCGTTCCCACATCGGCGGTCGAGCCGTCTCCGTACTCCAGATGAATCTGCACGAAAAGGCGCGGCTGGCCGAAAGACCCGGTGTACTTCGCGTACCTGCCTCCGGCGACGTTGTAGAATCCGTTGCCGAGCAACACCCCTACCGCATTCGCCCCGGTCTTCATAAGCGCGGTCACGTCGAGCATTTCGTAAAGGACGGTGGCGCGGTAGTTGGTCCATGCGGGGGCGAGCACATGGTCGCCCGCCTTGACGCCGTTGACGCGAAGCTCGTGGAATCCGACGCCGGAGACAATCGCCAGCGCGCGGCGCAGAGGGCGGTTGACGAGCACCTCCTTGCGAAAGATGGGAAGCGGGCCGGAACGCAGGCTATGATCGGGGTGCGCGATCCACCCGGCCTTCCATGCGCCGGGGTCGAACGCGGCCATGGTCCACTCGGCCGGCTCGCTCCACGGCGAAGCCTGGCCCGCGGCGTCCCAGGCCCGCACCTTCCACCAGTAACGCTGGAACGGTTGAAGGGCGGCGCCGCCATAGGGAATCCAGGTGGTCTGCCCGCTGTTCACCCGCCCGGAATCCCAGCGGTCCCCGGCGCCGGCTGCAAGTCCGTCCCGGGAACCGGCCACCAGGATTTGGTAAGCGGTCTGCCTCTGGTCCGGCTCGCCGGATTTCAACTTCCAGCCGAGTCGCGGGCGTTCGAGGTCGATGCCGAGCGGGTCGCGGCGCGCCTCGCATTCCAGTCCATACGGCTCCAACCCGGCGCCCCAAACCGCGCTCGCGCACAAGAGCGGGATAGCCAACGCCCGCATCATTTGCGGAAACGAAATTCGGCGCACCACGGCCTCCTCGGAAGGTCCACGTATAACATAACGCCGGCGCACGATTGGCGCGCAACGGGGTGGAAGCGTCAGGGCTCGCGCACGGCCCGGAAGCCCACCATTCGGTGGGCCTGAAACGAAGGCCACGCAGCCGATCGCGCGTAGGACCGCAGCTCGAACGGCTCCATGAAGAACGTTCCGCCGCGCAGCACGCGGTACGCCCCCTGCGCGGGACCCTTGGGATTCCTGCGCGGCGAGACCGAGTAGTAATCGCGGGAATACCAATCCGAGCACCACTCCATGACGTTGCCCGCCATATCGAATGCTCCGTATGGCGATGCGTTATTGTGAGTCTGCAAGGCGCCGCGCAGGCTGCCGTCGTAGAATCCAACCAGACTCCCCGTGTCGAAGCTTTGCGCGCCCACGTAATTCGCGTAGGAGTGGTCGATATTGTTTCCCCAGGGATAGCGCCGCTGGTCCGTGCCGCGCGCGGCCTTTTCCCATTCCGCTTCCGTGGGCAGCCGGTATTTCTTGCCGGTCTTGGCGCTGAGCCAGTCGCAGTAGGCCACGGCCGAATCCCAATTCACGCCCAACAAGGGATAGTCGTCGCTCAGGGGCGTTCCGCCTCCGTGATTGCGGGCATCGGTCCAGTAGGGAATCTGGTTTTTCGGGACCGCCCTTCCGCCAGGCCAGAACTTGGGGTCGTCATAGCCGGCATCGTCCCGGAACTTTTTCCATTCGCCGTTGGTCATCTCGTACTTGGCGATATAGAACGCATCGAGATCCACCAGGTGCACAGGCCGCTCGCGCGGGTCGCCGTCGCCGAAGTTGTCGCCCATCCGGAACGCTCCGGCGTGCACATAGACGTAATCGCCATGGCCGTCGTTGACCACCCGAGGAGCCCCCGCGGGGGCCGATAGGAGCAACAGCGCGGCCAGGACCAGCGTTACGCCGAAAAGCGCGAAACCACGCATATCAGTTAGCCCCCGACAGGAAGCCGCCCAGCTTGAGGAACAGCTCCAGACGCCCCATCCAGTCGGAGAATTCGGGACTTCCGAAGCCGCTCCCGAACCCGTGGCGTCCCTTCTGGTAGACGTGAATTTCGGCGGTCGCGCCGGCGCGGATGAGGTCCATGAACAGTTGCGCGTTACCGAGCGAGGGCCCCGTATCAGCCGCCGCCGAGACCAGGAACGTGGGCGGAAAGTTCTTCAGCGACTCACCCGGCGTGGCGCGTCCCACGCCGTAGACCAGAACCAGGTAATCGGGCCGGGAGCTTATGCGATCAATCGGGTCAACAGCGTTAGGATCGCCGGGGCCGGAGGTTCCCACCACGCTGCGCGCCGTGTTGGAGCCGGCGGAAAACCCGATATAGCCGATTCGATTGGGATCGAGCCGGAGCTCGGCGGCGCGCGATCGAACCAATTGGACGGCTCGTTTCCCTTCCAGGATGCGCACGTTTTCGCCGTAGCGCGGCGACAGCCGGTAGGTCAGCACGAACGCGGTCACTCCCCAACTGTTGTAACGCTCGGCCACATCGAGTCCTTCGACGCCATACATCAGCATGATGTCGGAGCCTCCCGGCGCGATGATGGCGGAACCGCCGTTCCGCTTGCCTTCCGGTGGAAGGAAGACGGTGAGAAACGGGCTGTCCAGAGGTCCGTTGCCGGTGGCAAGCGGGACCTTGCCCTCTTCCCAGAGCGGGATGTTGTAGTTGATGGAAGACTTATCGCCAGCGTCGGCGTGTTTACTCTGCGCGGCCAGGAGGACGCCGGAGATCGCCAGGACCGCGGCTACCGTTCGGCAGCGAGTATTTGGAACCCGGAAGACAGCCACTCAGATCAGTGTCCGCCCAGAGGCGGCTCGCGTCAAGTGGCGGCTTGACCTATTTTCCGGCGGTCATCGCCTTCAGGAAGCGGTAACAGAAATCGACGCCGTCGAAGTAGGAAGCGACTCGCACGCGCTCGTCTTTGCCGTGCGCGCGGATGTCGTCCTGGTCGATTGCCACGCCGTTGATCCCGTAGCTGGGGATTCCCGCCGCCACGGTGTAGATACTGTCGGAAGCGCCGGTCTCCATTTCGGGAATCACAGGCGCGCCCGGCCACATTTCCGCCGCCACCTGCTCGAGCGGCCGCAGCACTTCCGGCGCCGGCGGCACGGTGGGAAAGCCTTTCGAATCGAGCGCGCGGTCCGCTGCGTTAATTGCTCCGACATACCGCACCGAGACTTTGGGATCGGCGAACACGCGGACCAGCGTCTGCTCGGTCTCCGCGGGCGAGTGGCCCGGCAAAATGCGGCAATTCACAATCGCCTGGGCCGATTGCGGCAGGGCATTATTGGCGTGGCCGGCGCTCAGCCTGGTGGCGACGCAGGTGGTGCGCAGCATGGAGTTGTAGAGCGGGTCCTGGCTCAGCCTGGCCGCCGCCTCCCCGTCCGGAGGGGTGCGCAGAATGGCGTTCATGTCCGCCCTGGTCTGGGCGCTTTCGAGCGGCGCGCGCCGTTCGAAATAGGTTCGCGTCACGGCATTCAGCTCCACCGGAAACGACGTGTGCTCCAGGCGCGAAAGGGCGTCGGCCAGATGATAAATCGCATTGTCCGGCCTAGGCAGGGAACTGTGCCCGCCGGGGTTGAGCGCCGTCAATTCGAAATCGGCGTACTGTTTCTCACTGGCTTCCACATCCACGTTCACGGGTTTGCCCTTAACGGTGGTCACGCCGCCCGAATCCGCGTTCAGCGCAAACTCGGCGTCGATCAGGTCGCGATGATTCTTCAGCAGCCAATCGACGCCGTTCGATTGGCCGCCCTCCTCATCCGCTGTCAGCGCCAGAATCAGGTCCCGGTCGGGACGGTAGCCCTCGCGGCGGAAGCGGATGAAGGTGGTCACCAGGATGGCGTCATTCACCTTCATGTCTTGCGTCCCGCGCCCGTAGAAATAACCGTCCTTCTCCACGAACTGGAATGGGTCTGTGGTCCAATCCTCGCGCCTGGCCTCCACTACGTCGAGGTGACCGATAATCAACACGGGTTTCCTGGCGCCGGCGCCCCGCAGGCGCGCCACCATGTTGCCTTTGCGACCGTTCGGGCCCAGCACCTGGACGTCCGCGGCCGGAAACCCGGCGTCCTTCAATCTCTTGGCCATGGCTTCCGCGGCCAGGGTGACGCTGCCCACCGAATCGGTAGTATTGATTTCGATCAGCTCCCGAAAAATGTCGCGGCTCAACTGGCGCGTGGCGTCATCGAGCGCCGCGCCCCACAATGCCACGCCAAGCAATAGCAAACCCACAACGCGCATGGCGACCATTGTACCTATCCGGCGCGGCTGCGCGCCGGGTGTTCGGTGGCGCGGTGTTCGGTGGCGCGGCGGGGTCCCGCGTCTGCCAGTTAGGGCCGAAAAGCGGGTTCGGTACCAGTGGTAACCTTACTGCTCTGGTACCGTCCTGAGCCGGTACTCTCATTGAGATCCGGATACGCGGATAGTAAAATTCTGGTTGACAGCGGGTTACCGCGCGTTGCGTGGCGCGGCGTGGGTTGTGCGGGGGCCTTTCCGGACTCGCCGGATGCGCCGCAGCCCCTGCCAGAGCGTGGAGTGTGCGGATCGTGCTTGAAGCCGGCATAGACCGAACGGATTTTCTCAGCCAAGCGGTGGTGGATGGCGAGCTTCTCGCCGAGCGACTCGCCCGGGGGACCCCGCCTCCAACCGTGATTTTGCGGTATGCCATCGAGATTGGGACGATCCTGACTCTGGCGCACAGCCGCGGCCTCGTCCATGGCGCGCTTTCGCCCTATTCCGTGATGCTCACCTCCCTGGGCGCCCGCGTGCTCGAGCCCCCCAAACAACCTGATCCGCGGGATGCGCCGTACCGCTCGCCGGAACAGGTACGGGGAGAGCCGGCCGACGCTCGCAGCGACGTGTTCGCCTACGGAGCTCTGCTGTACCAGATGCTCGCCGGAAGGCCCGCTTTCGGAGGCAGCGGCCCCGAGTTGGATCGTGCGATTCTCGAAGATACGCCGGCGTCCTTGTTGGCCCACGAGGCCATTCCCGCCGCGATGGAGGGCGTGATTGCGGGCTGCCTGGAGAAGGACCCCTTCAGCCGGCGGCAGCGGGCTCAAAACGCCGTGACCGAGCTGAAGCTGGCTGCGCGCGCTCTGCCGGCGATGTCGCAGTTCAAATCTGTTCATTTGCGGCGCAGCCAGCCGGTGCGGCCCCCCTTCCGCGTCTGGCGGTGGATCATTATCGCAGGCCTGATCCTGGCGGTGGCGGCCGCCGGAGTTTTAGGGGCCAAGCTGTTCCTGGGCCGCCGGGAGCCCCCGTTCGGCGTCAAGTTCACCGTTACGCCGCCCGCCAACGCCAGCTATCCGAGCGCTCCCTCGGTTTCCCCGGACGGCCGCTATCTGACTTTCTCGGCGGTCGGGCCGAGCGGCGCACGCATGCTCTGGCTGCGTCCCCTCGATTCCGACAACGCCGACCCCATTACCGGCACCGAGGGCGGGTCCGAACCATTCTGGTCTCCCGACGGCCTTTGGATCGCGTTTTTCGCCGAGCAGTCGCTCAAGAAGATCCGCATCCCCAACGGCGTTCCCGTGACCATCTGTAAAACCGAGGCTACCTCCGGCGGGGGAACGTGGAATCGCGAAGGAACGATCGTATTCGCGCCGGGCATCTCGGGCGGCCTGTTCCGCGTTTCCGCGAACGGCGGAACGCCGCAGATGGTGGCGAAACCGGACGCGAGCCGCTCCGAGCTTGCCCATCTGTGGCCGCAATTCCTGCCCGACGGCAACCACTTCCTGTTCTTCGTCCTGAGCGAGATGGAGTCCGCCACCGGGGTGTATGCCGCGGGGCTTGATGGGTCCAAGCCCCGGCGCATCCTTACTTCGGCCACGAACGCGGTGTACGCGCCGGG
>Ga0181517_10001589_pt1 | contig 24917 bp, 19 predicted proteins | sample PEATcosm2014_Bin_31_FD_119748 | JGI IMG/M metagenome (GOLD analysis project Ga0181517, IMG submission 119748) | Peatland microbial communities from MTU Mesocosm Facility, Houghton, MI, USA - PEATcosm2014_Bin01_30_metaG | ecosystem: Environmental > Terrestrial > Soil > Wetlands > Peat | place... | reverse complement strand
TGGACAGGATGATCTCCACCAGGTTCTTGCCGATATCGTGTACGTCGCCCTTGACCGTGGCCAGGAGAACTTTGCCGCGCGAAGCGGCATCGGCTTTCTCCATGAAGCGCTCGAGGTAGCTTACCGCGGCCTTCATGGCTTCGGCCGATTGCAGAACCTCGGCCACGATTAGCTCGTTGTTGTTGAACAGGCGGCCGACCTCCGCCATGCCGGCCATCAGGGGACCGTTGACGATATCGAGCGGCGCGGCGCCTTCGGCCCGCTTGCGATCGAGATCGGCCACCAGGCCGTCGCGAGTGCCTTCGACGATGTAGTTGGCCAGGCGCGCATCGAGCGGCAGATCTTCCGCGCGCACCTTTTGGCGATGGCCCGCCTCGCGGAAATGCGCGGTGATGGCGGCGATGTGCCACTGGTTGATGGCGGCGCGCTCCACGGGCGTTTGTTCGCGCCAGTCCTCGGGAGCCGTGCGCAGAGATTCATCCTCCGCATCGACGGGCGGAGTGTTGAAGAGCAGATTTTCCGCCAGACGCCGCTCGTTTTCGGGCAGGCTGGCGAAGCGCTCCAGCTTCTCGGAGTTGACGATGGCCAGATCGAGCCCCGCCTTGGTGCAGTAATAAAGGAACACCGAGTTGATCACTTCGCGCGCGGCGGCAGGCAGTCCGAAGGAGACGTTCGAGATCCCCAGCACGGTCTTGGCGTACGGCAGGCGCTCCTTGACCAGGCGCACGCCCTCGATGGTCTCGACCGCCGCGCCGATATAGTTGGCGTCGCCGGTGGCACACGGGAAGACCAGCGGGTCGATGACGATGTCCTCGGGCGGAATGCCGTACTTTTCGGTGAGCAGTTTGTAAGACCGCTCGGCCACGGCCAGCTTGCGCTCGCGGGTGAAGGCCTGGGCTTGCAGCTTGTCCTCGTCGATCGAGCCCACCACCAGAGCCGCGCCATAGCGCCGCGCGATGGGGCAGACGCGCTCGAACTTCTCTTCGCCATCCTCCAGGTTGACGGAGTTGATGATGCTTTTCCCCTGGCAGTAAGTGAGCGCCAGCTCGATGGCTGTCGGATCGGTGGTATCGATCATCAGCGGCGCTTTGATCTTGCGGATGAGCTTCTCGTAGAACGGCGGGATGTCCTGGATTTCGTCGCGGTCGGCGCTTTGCAAGCACACGTCCACGATCTGGGCGCCGTTCTTCACCTGGCGGCGCGCGATCTCGGTGCCCTCTTCCCACTGCTCGGCGGCCACCAGGTTCTTGAAAGCGCGGGAGCCGATCACGTTGGTGCGCTCGCCCACGATCAGCGGGCGGCTGGTCTCCTCCGCTTCCACCAGCTCGACCCCCGAATACCAGGAGCGGTGCGCGCGCCCGGGCACCGGCCGCGGGCGCTTGTTTTCGGCCATCTGGGCGATGGCTCGTATGTGCGCGTCGGTAGTGCCGCAGCAGCCGCCCACGATGTTGAGCCAGCCATTGGCGATGAAGCGCTCGAGCTGCGCGGCGAGCGACGTGGGGGTCTCCAGGTATTGGCCCTCCTCGTTGGGCAGCCCCGCGTTGGGATAGCAGGAGACGCGCACCGGAGACATCTCGCCGATGGTGCGGATGTGATCGGTCATGAACTCCGGACCGGTGGCGCAGTTGAGCCCGATGGAGAGCAGGTCGGCGTGCATGATGGAAGCGCAGAAGGCGTCCGCGGCCTGCCCCGCCAGCATGGTGCCCATGGCCTCGATGGTGCCCGAGACCATGGCCGGAATCGCCCGGCCCAGCTCGCGCCGCAAGCGCTCGATAGCCAGCAGCGCGGCCTTGACGTTACGGGTGTCCTGGCAGGTTTCGACCAGCAGGATATCGGCGCCGCCTTCGATCAGCGCGCGCGCCTGCTCGTGGAAATTCTCGATCAGTTGGGCGAAGGTGACTCCGCCGGTGACGGTGATGGCCTTGGTGGTGGGGCCCATCGAGCCGGCCACGAAGCGCGGCTTGGACGCGGTCGAGAACTCGTCGGCCGCCCGGCGGGCCAGGCGCGCGGCGGCGAGATTCAATTCATGCGCGGAATCCTCTAATCCGTACTCGGCCAGCACCAGCCGCGTGGCGCCGAAGGTGTTGGTCTCGATGACGTCGGCACCGGCCGCAAGATAGGCGCGGTGGATGCCCGCGACCACGTCCGGTCGCGTGCGGTTGAGGTTCTCGTTGCAGCCTTCCAGAGCCGGTCCGCCGAAATCCGCCGCCCCAAGGCGCACCTGTTGCAGCATGGTGCCCATGGCTCCGTCGAGCACCAGAATACGGGTTTCCAGGATTTCCCCGAGCGCTTGCCGACGCTCCTCCGAGTGGGTCATACGTTGCGTTCTATGACAATCTTACCAGGGGACCGGAGGGGATTCGCCGCGCGCGTTACAATCGTCAGTGATATGTTCCGCAGGCTTTTCCTCTTCCTGTTGCTCTTCGTCTTCCTGGCATCCACAACGGCTTTGGCGCAGAAGCGGCCGTTCGACGCCAGTGCTTTGATGGAGCTGAAGCGCATGAGCGATCCCCAGATTTCACCGGATGGCCGGTGGGTCTCGTTCACGCTGCAAACGGTGGACGTGGCCGCCAACACGAAGCCGTCGCACATCTGGCTCGTGCCGCTGGCGGGCGGCACGGCGCGCCAGATCACGCACGATGGGGAGAGCAACCAGCGGGCCCGCTGGCTGCCCGATTCCAGGCGCATCGCCTATGTTTCCGATCGCGGAGGTTCTTCGCAGATCTGGCTGATGGATTTCGATGGCGGGAACGCCCGGCCGGTTACCAACCTGGCGGCCGAAGCCGATGGCGTGACCGTTTCGCCGGACGGCAAGAACCTTCTGTTCACCAGCTCCGTTTATCCCGAGTGCGGCGCCGACGACGCCTGCAATAAGAAGCTGCTGGACGAGGAGAAGGCCAATAAAAGCAAGGCGCGCATCTATACCGAGCTGCTCTACCGGCACTGGACGGGCTGGTCGTCGAGGCGGCGCAGCCATCTTCTGGCGATTCCGGTGGCGGGCGGCGCGCCTCGCGATCTTACGCCCGGGCCGCGCGACGTGCCGCCGTTTTCGCTGGGCGGGCCGGACGATTACGACATCTCGCCGGACGGCGCGGAAGTCTGCTATTCGATGAATGCCGACGCGGTGCCGGCCATCAGCACCAATTCGGATCTCTACGCGGTGGCCATGGCGGGCGGCCAGCCGCGCAAGATCACCGGCACGCCGGGCGGCGATTCCAGCCCCAAGTACTCGCCCGACGGCAAGTACCTGGCGTGGCGCGCCCAGTTCCGCGCGGGCTACGAGAGCGATCGCTTCCGGCTGCTGGTGCTCGAACGCGCCACCGGCAAGGTCACCAACCTCACCGAGAATCTGGACCGCTGGGTCAACAGCTTCACCTGGGCCCCGGACTCGACCGGCCTGTTCTTCACCACTTCGGATCGCGGCCGCCAGGCCATCCAGTTGATTTCCGTTACCGGCGGCGCGGTGCGCGTGGCCGCCAGCGGCGACAGCACGCTCGACGACATGCAACTGACCGCCGATGGGAAGACCATGGTCTATACGCAGCAGACCGCCGCGTCGCCCGTCGAGATCTACCGGGCATCTTCGTCGGGCGGCGTGCCGGCAGCGCTCACGCATCTCAACGACGCGGTGCTGAATAATTACCAGCTCACCGAGCTCGAGGAATTCTGGGTGGATGGCGCCGAGGGATCGCGCGTGCAGAGCTTTGTGTTGAAGCCGTACGGCTTCGACGCCTCGCGCCAATACCCGGTGGTCATGCTGATCCACGGCGGGCCGCAGGGGAACTGGGGCTACGACTGGACCTACCGCTGGAACGCGCAGGTTTTCGCGGCGGCCGGGTACGTGGTGGTCATGCCGAACCCGCGCGGCTCCACCGGGTTCGGGCAGAAGTTTATCGACGAGATCAACGGCGATTGGGGCGGGCGGCCTTTCGACGACATTATGGCGGTGGCGGACTATGTGACGGCCAACATGCCGTATGCCGATTCCGCGCGCATGACCGCGGCGGGCGCGTCCTATGGCGGGTACATGATCGATTGGATCCTGGGGCACACACAGCGCTTCAAGGCGCTGGTTTCGCACGCTGGAGTTTACGATTTGACGGCCGAGTTCGGCGCCACCGAAGAGCTGTGGTTCCCGCTTTGGGAGACGGGCGGAACGCCATGGGACAAACCGGAAGATTACGCCCGCTGGTCGCCGAATAATTATGTGAAGGATTTCCATACGCCCACGCTGGTGAGCCTGGGCGAGCTGGATTTCCGGGTCCCCTACACGCAGGGGCTGGAGCTGTTCACGGGGTTACAGTTGCAGAAGGTGCCCTCGAAGCTGGTGGTGTTTCCGGACGAGGGCCATTGGGTGCTCAAGCCGCAGAATAGTCTGCTCTGGTATAAGACCGTTATCGATTGGCTGGATTCGTGGGTGAAAAAGTGAAAGAAATTGTGGCAGTAATTGTTTTGGCGGTCGTCGCGACGATCGCGCTTCTCGTAATGTCGGATTCCACCGGCATCGAGATGACTCCGGCGCCGCGGACTATCGGCTTGAGCACGGCGGTTTCGGTGCGGCTAGCGAATCCCCACGGCGTGCGCCGCGTTAGCGCCTGGCTGGAGCAGAACGGGGCACGCTACCCCGTGATGGAACAGAGCGCCGCGGCCACGCGCCTGTTCTGGCGGCGGCACGAAGCGCCGCGCAGCATCACCTTCGAGGCCGGCAAGAACCAGGCGCCTAACCTGAAGGAGGGCAAGGCCCGGCTGGTGGTCGAGGCGGTCTCGAACGATTTGCGCGCCAGCACGACCATGTCGGCGGCCGATGTGGACGTGGTGCTTGCGCCGCCCCGCGTATCTCCCGACGGCCTTCAGCATTACATCAACCAGGCTGGTATGGAACTGGTGACCTTCACGGCCGGCGGCTCCTGGACCGAGGCGGGCGTGAAAGTGGGCAAGTACACGTTCCGCAGTTTCCCGTTGCCCGGCCGGCCGGCGGACCAGCGTTTCGCGATGTTTGCATACCCGTGGGACCTGGACGCCAACGTGACTCCGATGGTCTTCGCCGCCAACCGGGCGGGCACCGAAGCCAAGGCGCAGTTCTGGTTCAAGCTGTTCCCAAAGCAGTTCCGGGTGCGCGATTTCGAGTTGTCCCAAGCGCTGATGGAGAAGCTGGTCAACTCCTGCGATCCCACCGGCCAGCTTGCGCCTGGCCCGGATCTGCTGGCGCGCTTTCTGTTCATCAACGGCCAGATGCGCCGCAAGAACAACCAGCAGCTCTACGATCTCCGCCTCAAGACCGAGGAGAAAATCCTGTGGGAGGGACCGTTTATTCACTGGGGAAAGGAAGAGGCTAATTTCGCCGATACTCGCGACTATATTTACCAGGGTAAGAAGGTGGACCGGCAGACGCACCTCGGCTTCGATCTTTCCGACGTCCAGAACGGTCCGGTGATGGCTGCCAACACGGGCCGCGTGGTGTGGGCCAGCGACCTGGGGATCTATGGCAACTGCGTGGTGCTCGACCACGGCTATGCCCTGCAATCCATCTACGGACATATGCGCCAGATCGACGTGAAGGTGGGCGACCTGGTGAAGAAGGGTCAGAAGATGGGAATCGCCGGCGAGACCGGCCTGGCCGGCGGGGTGCACGTGCATTTCGGCATGCAGATCGACGGTGTGCAGATCAACCCGCGCGAGTGGTGGGACGAGCACTGGATCCAGGACCGCATCCTGAGCAAGCTGAAATAGATTCGGCGCCAAGATTTCCGAGAATATCGGCTCGCAATTCGCACGGCAAGTTGTTATGCCGAAATCTTTTCAGAAGTTGGAGAACCGGATCCACGCCATCCGGTCACAAAAGGTAATGATCGATCGCGATCTGGCTGAGTTGTACCAGGTCCGAACTATCGCGCTACGCCAGCAGGTGAAGCGCAACCGCGGCCGCTTCCCGCGCGATTTCGTTTTTCAGTTGACGTGCGCGGAGACCGAATTGTTGGTATCACAATCTGTGATACCATCGCGCCGAAGCCTGGGCGGCTCGCGCCCGTATGCGTTCACGGAGCAGGGCGTCGCGATGCTGTCGAGCGTGCTGCGCAGCACCCGCGCCGTGCAGGTCAATATCGCCATCATGCGCGCCTTCGTGAAGCTGCGCGAGCTGATGGCGGCGCACAAAGACCTCGCGTGCAAAATCGAGGAACTCGAGGAGAAGTACGAAAGACACGAGGGCCACATCGGTGAGATCTTCGAGGCGCTCAGAGAACTCATCCAGGCGCCCGCCCGGCCCAGGCGGCCCATCGGATTCCTCGCCGAGAGGAATCGGGCGGCGGTTTGAGGGGCTGTGGAGACGCAGCTTGGCAAGCGACCTTACACGCGGCTGGGACGGTAGCCGGGACGGGCGTGCACGCGGTACTTCTTGCCGGGGTCGCTGACAATCTCTACCGAGATCTTGCGGAAACCGTCGTTGGGATTAGGCGCGGGATAGTACGTGACGGTATAGGAGTTTCCCAAGTCCTCGCGGATGTCCTCGAAAGCCTCCACCTGCCGCTGCCAGGTCTGCGCCCAGTAAGCTTTGCCGCCGGTGCGCTGAGCGATGCGGCGGAAGACGCTGCTGGAAATGGTGTCCTTACTCACCTCGTTGGTGGAGATCACGTAGATCGGAATGCCCTCGTCCTCGGCCACCGCGCGCACGTCGTCGGGAGCCACCATGCTGGCATTGTCGGGCCCGTTGGAGAAGACGATCACCACCTTGCGCCCGGGCACCTTGGCGGCGTCGCGCAAGGTAAGCAGGAGGCAGTTGTAGAGAGCCGTATCGTCGCCCGCCACCGATTTCCGCAAGCCGGAAATGGCCATGTTCTTGTCGCGGTTGAGCGTGGCTGCGCGGGAGAGATTGCGGCTAAAAGTATAGACCGCGACCGAATCGGCGCGGTCGAGGCCGCGCACGAAATCGGCAATCGCGTCCTCGGCGTATACGAAGCCACGATACATGAAATTGCTGGTATCGAAGAGCACGAAGACGTTGGTTCCCACAAAAGCGTCGGGCCGGTCGAGACCCGGCAGAGCGTCGATGGCGCCCTCGATCAGCGGGCGGGTGGTGCCGTCGGCGGCCACCGCGACGGGAGCCTTGGCGCCCTCGGCGAACGTGGCGATCTTCTGCCCGATGCCGTCTTCGGAAATGCGAAAGTCGTGAGGCTTCAGGCCGTTGATGTAATGATTCTTACTGTCGGTGACCTGGAAGCTCAGCACCACCATGTCTACCTTGACCCTGAAGATGGGCCTCTGGCCGGCATCCTGAGCCAGCAGGCAAGGCGCCCCGGCTGCCAATCCGAAGAATCTACGTCGCGTGATCATGGTCACCTACCGATTGGGTACTCTTGAACCTGAGCCTTCTGTTCCGCCAAAGCCGACGCACGGCTGCGGGAACGCACGTCGTCCCCCACCAAAAGCAGCGATTTCAGCACCGCGGGCCAATCCTCCAGGTCCGAAGCGAAAATGCGCTCCACCATTTTTTGAGTCCATTCGGGGATGCGCAAATTCAACTGCGCGGGAGGAAGGCCGATCTCGTCGGCCAGCGCGGCCCAGTAGATCGTATTCGATTCCCAGCTCTCGGCCAGGATGCGGCTGGAGTAGCCCATCAGGGCCGGGAAGGTGCGCAGGTTGAGCAGCTCCGGCTGATAGGAGTTAGCCAGGGTGGGCTTGGGAGTGCCGAAAGCGCGCGAGATTGCCGCATAGTTAACCGATTGCGGAGACGCCTCGGAGAGCTGCCGCATTTCGATGGCAATGCAGGAAGTGGGCAGCGCCGGACCGCCCGGGCGGTTGGCAAATTCGCGCGCCACGGCGAAAAGCTCCGCCGGCGTAACGTTCTCCGCCGCGCTGCGAACATCTCCCTGCGCGATCCACTGGCCCACCCGGCCAGTACGCTCCGGCGGCGCATACAGGCCCAGAGTGGCGAGCACCCGGGGCCGCAAATTCGCATCGAAGGCCGATTCCGCCAGCAGTTCACGGGCGTAGCGCAGATGTAAACCCACCCAGTGAATTTGCGCGGGGGTGACCGTCCACCAGCGCGGCGCGGTAGCGCCGACGATGATCTGGGGAACCAGGTCCGCCCAGATGAGCGCCTGTGTCTGCGAGGGAACCAGGAAATTCTGCTCGGCCTCGGCCAGCGCATAAGGCAGGCTGACCAGGGATCCCACTAAGCGGCCGCCGGCGTTCGAAGGCCAGCCGCTGCCGAAGATCTCGGTAAGGGCCCAGGTGCGGGCCGGGCCTTCCGAGCCAGTGAAATCGTGGCCGCGCACGAACATGGGATTAGCGTAGACGACCTGGGCGCCGGGAGGGGCGTAGTAGGCGTAATTCAGGGCTACCAGGGTATCCCGCAGAAATGGCGCCAGCTCGCCGCGGACTTCCTTCAGCTTTTCCGGATCTCCGGCGGCCTTCTCCAGGGCGGCACGAATGTTGAGCCTGCGTTCGAATTCGACGTGCTTGTCCGACAAGTAACCGAAGCCGGCGGCGTTCTTCTCGACGCTGCTGAGCGAGGCCCGCGGCGCGGGAATCTCACTGATCCGGCCGGCCAGGCGATTGACCAGCGCCGGGTTGATGCGGCCGCCTCGCGGAAGATTCTCCATGCGATCGGCCAGCTCGAAAAGGGTATCGAGAGAGACCATCCGCTGAGCCTCGAGGATGCGGCCCATATCCTGCGTAGCTTCCTCGCGCGCTTCGGAATCCTGCGATTCGGCGGCTCCGGCCAGCAGGTCCACCACCCGCTCCTCGATCTGATTGGCGGGCACATCTCCGATCAGAAGCTTGAGACCGTCGCGGCCGGCATCGAACAATTCGCGGTCGCCGCGCACTCCGGCGAACGACACGGCGATTTTCGAGAAGAGAGCGTCGGCGTTGCCTTCCGCGATGGTGTTCTGCCGGACCAAGATCTGCCACAACCCGATGAGCGCCTGGAAAGTGCCGGCCGCATCGGCGCGGAATAGCGGGTCGCGCAGATGGTTGATTCCTTCGGCTGTATCCAGAAACTGCTGGACAGAACGGTCGCTCAGCGAGCGCGATTCGCTGAAAATCGAATACTGATGACCGTACATGCGATAGCCCCGTGCCAGGCGTTCGATGGTGTCCTGAGACAGGGGGACGGCCCGGTTGCGGTCGACATCGCTGAGCGCCATGAAGATCTTGAGAGGCTCATTTTCCATCTGCTTGTGGCACAGAGCGAATAGCCCCTCGATCACATCGTCCGGCTCCTTCCACTCCTTAGCCACGCGGCTGAGCCGGGCATCATTCCGGCTGGCGGGATGGTTGATAAAGAGAGTCTTCCAGACATCCAAGCCACCGGGAATATGCGGCCGGCCGCTCGGCTCCAGCCACAGCCGGGTGGTGAGCAGCATCATATCGGTGTTGGCGCGGAAGACCGGCCGGGCCGGCCCGGGGCTGGTGATCCGGCCATGCACGGCGGAGTAAAAGCGCTTCAGACGAGCTGGATCGGCCAGGTAGTCGCGGAGCGGTCCGTTGATGCGAGCCAGGGCGTCGAACATACTGGCCAGCCAGCCATCGTCGCGCGCGATAAGCCTCTCGAAGAAGACCGGTCCGTTATCGGGAGAAGCTCCCACCAGTTCGGCCCAGGCCTGCGCGGAGCGCTGCCCGCCTGGCACAACCGCATGGCCGCCGCGGATCTGGAACATGCCGCCGAAGAAATCGAGCACGTGGGCGTAAGCTTTCAGGCGCCCATAGGCTACGCTCTTGCGCAAGCTCTCGGCGGTTTCGGGGTCGAGCTTGGAGAAGCCCAGGTACAGGCGGCAGACGGAAGGATCGCTGATGAAGCTCTCGACGAAGTCGTTCGACTCCCTGTCCTTATCTTTGGAGCCACTGAACCAATAATCGGGCGAAATCATCACCTGAACAGCCGCCGGATGGTAGTCGTAGGTAAAGGGCCGGTTGGTGCGCAGGGCCACCTCCAGCTCATTCACGGGAAAGCCGGAATCGGTGGTGAGGAAGGCACGCGGAGCGTTCACAGTTTCCAGCACCACGTCCGACCCGCAGCCGCCGCGCATGCGGAAGCCCAGAATGCGCAGCAGCTCGGCGGCATTGGGAGCCTCGCAGTTATCGACGCGTATGACTTTATCTGAGCCCGAGAGCTTGTCGAGCTCCCGGGATTGCGAAAGATAGCGATGAACCAGCTTGAGGTACTCGGTCGGCTCCAGCCCTTCGCCGTTACCGGTCGCCTGATAACCCCGCATGACGATGTTACGCGCCAGAGCCGAAAGGATATCATTGGAGCGGCCATCCGCATCGATGGCGGCCATACGGGCGAACGACCGCAGGGGACCGGGAATGGAAACCGTAGGGGACGTCGCCGCGCGGGTGTCGCCAACCGGCAGCGAATCGCCGGTAGCCGCGCGATAAGCCTCGAGATCGCGAGAGACGCCGTCGCTATCCCCGGCCAGCATGTCCAAGCGAAGCAAACGGCGAGCCATCACTCCGGCGCGGGTATTGTCGCCGGACTTACGCACCAGCCCTAACAGTTTGTTATAAGCTTCGCGGGCGCCTGGATCGTCATACCGATCGAGGAACTCCGCATATTGTGTAAGAACTGGGATGCTCTCCGGATGGTTCCGTACGCTTTGGGCCAGGGCCACGCGTGCATCGGACGCTTCCGACGCGGCTTCCAATTTCGGAATCTCCGGGGGATTTTGTTGCGCCTCCAGGGCGGGAAGCGAGAGCCACAGCGATAAACCTACGAAAACCCAGGGTATCTTCACGGTGCCCTCCCGATATTCTTGAGATCAACTCTACCATTTCCGCTGGAGAATCGCCGGTTCGAACGAGCCGAACCGCTCAATTAAGGCTGATAGGATGTAAAAATGGGCACCGAGGATGCAAACGTTCTCGAAATAGGTAAATGACCCTTCGAAACCGCTGCTATTGCGCCGGCAGTTGAAAGGTCACGCCCCGCTCCCGGTTGAGCTGCAGAGTGAGGTGGCGGTCCACTGAGTCGAGCGGTGTCTGCTTCTCCTCGTGCTGAAGCGTGACGTAGTGTAATGTCCGGCCATCGACCCAATAGGCCGATGCAGCGCGGATTACATGGTCGTTAAAGGCGATTAAGTATATCGGCGAGCTGGCGGCGGAGCCACCTGGACTCGCAAAACCGGAAGGCGATTGCATCTCCTGCCCGTACTGATCGTACTGCCGCATCACAGGACTAGCGCGTTCCGCCGACGCCGTATTGGCATAACCGGGATTAGCCGGCGGGTTGACCACCACGACATTAGGAGAGGTTTGATAGCTTGGAGAGGTCTGATAGCCGCCATTCGGATAAGCCGCGTAACCGCCATAAGAATCGTACGAGTAGTCGTAGGGATAGTCGTAGCCGTAGCCGCCGCCGAACAGCGGGTAACCATAACCACCCCACCACGGGTAGCCCCAACCCCAGCCGCCCCAGCCTAAGCCGTACCCGTACCGGCCATAGCCGTATCCGCCATAACCATAACCCAAGCCGCGACCGTAGCTTCCATAACCGAAGCCGCCGCGGCCGATGCCACCGCCGAATCCGCCACCCCCGCGGACGGCTCCTCCTCCGAATCCTCCACCGCCGAATCCGCCGCCACGAGCTCCGCCTCCTCCGCCGCCGTGCCCTCCGCCGCCTCTTTGCGCCATGGCGCCTCCGGCAGCTAGCACGCAGCAGAGTGAAATCTGTAGTAGGACCTTCATCGAAATGCCCCCCTACTTCGGAGCTTACTCCCGGCGCGGGCCGGCGGCAAGGCGTCAGGGGATTGCGCTACGATCAAACGGGGATCACGATTGTGGCATTCAGACTCTTCTCTTCCGCATTCGCCGATGCCGAGTGGATTCCAGCACTGAATTCGTGCGACGGGGCGGACCTGGCGCCATCCCTCGAGTGGTCCGGCGAGCCGCCCGAGACACGCAGCTTCGCCTTGGTCGTGGAAGATCCGGACGCGCCCAACGGCACCTGGTGCCACTGGCTGCTGTACGATATCGGACCCAAAGTTCACAACCTCGCCCAGGGCTTCCGCGCCGGCAGCTTGGGGTTGAGCGGCACCAACGATTTCGGCAAACCGGGGTACGGCGGACCGTGCCCGCCCAAGGGCCACGGGCCGCATCGCTACTTTTTTAAGCTGTACGCGCTCGACGTGCATACGCTGGGGCTGCCCGTGGGCGTCAAACGCGCCGAAATCTTGCAGGCCGTCAAAGGGCACACGCTGGCCGAGGCGCAGTACATGGGGCGTTTCGAGCGGAAGTGATGCCGCCGGCCATACTGGTGCGCGCGCTGAGGAAGAGCTATGGCGCCAAGGCCGCCGTGGATAGTCTGGATCTGGAGGTCCCGCGCGGCTCGTTTTTCGGATTCCTGGGACCCAACGGCGCGGGCAAGTCCACCACCATACGCATTCTCACAGGGTTGATTCCGGCCGATAGCGGGTCGGTCGAAATCCTGGGGCTGAGGCTGCCGGAGGATGAGATCGAGATCAAGCGGCGCATCGGCCTGGTGCCCGATGAATCCCTGCTCTTCGACCGCCTGACGGGTCTGGAGTTCCTGGAGTTTGTCGGGCGTATGTACGGCCTTGAGCGCGCCGCGGCCATCGAGCGGGGGCGCGGCCTGATGGACCTGTTCGAGCTGCCGGCGGATCGCAAGATCATTGGCGAGTATTCCAAGGGCATGCGCAAGCGCGTGGCCATGGCCGCGTCGCTGATCCACCATCCCGAGCTGTTTCTGATGGACGAGCCATTCGAAGGGGTGGACGCGGTGGGCGCGCGGCTCATGAAAGACATCCTGGTGGACCAGGTGCGCCGCGGCGCCACCATCTTCCTGACCAGCCATGTGCTGGAAGTGGTGGAGCGTCTGTGCGACCGCGTGGCCATCATCCATGCCGGCCGGATCGTGACCTCGGGTGCCATGGAAGATCTGCGGGCGGGCGGCCAATCGCTGGAGGACGCCTTCGTCCGCCTGGTGGGCGCGGAACGGCCGGCCGAGCGGCTGAGCTGGCTATGATCGCCGCCATTTTGCGCGCGCAGGCGATCGGTATGCGGATGGGCAAGCGCCGGGGCGCGGCACTCTCCGCGCTGGTGGCTGTGCTGTGGTACGGCATGTGGGCCGGGGTGGCCTGCGCGGTCTTTGCCATGGCCTACGTGGCGCAGCCGTCGGCATTGCGGGAATACGCGCCGCTGGGGTTCCTGGCGGTCTTCGTCTACTGGCAGGTGGCGCCGGTGGTGACCGCCAACCTGGGTTCCGCGCTGGACACCCGCAAGCTGCTGGCCTACCCCATCGCTCATCGCAAGCTCTTCCTGGTGGATCTTCTGCTGCGCCTGACGGGGGCCGGAGAGATGGTGATGGTGCTAGGCGCCGGCCTGTTCGGGATGCTGGCCAACCCGGCGGCCGGAAATGGGCGCATCTGGCCACGCGCCGTCCTCGCGGTGCTGCTCTACCTGGCGTTCAACCTGCTTCTGGCCTCCGGCACGCGCAGCCTTCTGGAACGGCTGCTCTCGCGCCGCGGGGTGCGGGAAGCGGTAGTGCTTGGGATGTTGCTGCTATGGGTGGCGCCGCGCCTGGTGATGGTCTCGGGGTATCGCCCCACCTGGCTCGGCGGCGGGGCCGCGGCATTGGGTGCGGCGCCATGGCCTTGGGGCGCGGCGTCGCGTGCCAGCCTGGCCGGCGGTTCGGGGGGCTTGGCGCTGGTAACCCTTGGCGCCTGGATGGCAGCCGCGGGATGGTTCGGCCGCGGGCAATTCGAACGCGGCCTGCGCTTCGACGCGGCGGCCGCGCAGGCCCGCCCGAGCGAAGGCAATGCGCGGCGCGAAGGGGCTCTCGAGCGCTTCTACCGCTTTCCCGCGTGGATCTGGCGCGATCCCCTGGCGGGCCTGGTGGAAAAAGAACTACGCTCGCTGGCGCGCACGCCACGCTTCCGCACGGTCTTCATCATGGGATTCACCTTCGGACTGGTGGTCTGGCTGCCCATGGCGCTGCGGCCCCACCACGGCGATCCGGGAGCGGTGGAGCGGAATTTCCTGACCGTCGTTTCGCTCTATGCCCTCACGCTGCTGGGCCAGGTCTCCTACTGGAACTGCTTCGGGATGGACCGTTCGGCCGCGCGCATTTACTTCACCATCCCGCAACCGATCAGCCGGGCCCTGGTTTCCAAGAATATCGCCAGCCTGGTGTACATCTATGTGGAAGTCCTGCTGCTGACGGCCATCGTAGCCGCGCTGCATCTGGTAGACGGCTGGGGGCAAGTGCTCGAAACGCTGGTGGTGGTGGGGATCTGCGCCGCATATCTGATGGCGCTGGGGAATCTCGCGTCGGTATACTATCCGCGCGCGCTGAAGCCCGAACGGGTCTCCGGCGGTGGAACGTCGAGCCGTTTCCAGGGCCTGATTTTCCTGCTGTATCCCATAGCCTTGTTGCCGGTCGCGCTGGCCTATCTGGCGCGCTATGCCCTGGATAGCCAGGCGGCCTTCGCGGCGGTACTGGCTGTGGCGGCGGCTATCGGCGCGGCGCTATACTGGGTGGCCCTGGATTCGGCCGTACTGGCGGCTGGCCGTCGCAGAGAGGCTCTGATAGAAGAGCTGGCAAAGGGCGATGGGCCGGTGGATACGGACTGAGTCCCCGGCGATCTCTGTGCTAAGTTCGTGACACGGGGCTCGACACCGGAACGGAACATGGCTAAAACTACGATTCGATACACCGATTACTTCGCTCAAACCATTCAGCGGATGCGCGACGACGGACTCTTGCTGGTGACCGCGGACGCGGCCGGGAAGCCCAACGTGATGACCATCGGTTGGGGCACCATTGGCGCCATCTGGGGCCGGCCGGTTTTCATCGTGCTCGTGCGGCCCTCGCGCTACACCTACAGCCGCCTGGAAGAGGTGTCCGAGTTCACCGTCAACGTGCCTCCACGGGAATTGGCGGCCGCCGCGAGCATCTGCGGAACGGTCTCCGGCCGGGATTGCGACAAGTTCAAGGAAGCCGAGCTGACGTCGATTCCGAGCCGGCAGGTGCGGCCCCCGGTGATCGCGGAATGCGTAGTGCACTACGAGTGCCGGACCCTGCATAAGAACGATGTGCTCCCCGAAGCGCTAGTGCAAGCGGTTCACGACGACGCTTACCCCGCGGGAGATTTTCACCGGATCTATTTCGGCGAGATTGTGGCCGCTTACGCGGATGAGGATGCGGCGGCGCGCTTGCACGATCCGGCCGGTGTGTTCCCGGCTGCGCGGCCCTGATGCCCGTTTACACATGGTCAGAGGGTGAGAAACGTGGAAAGCATCATAGCCAAGGCGATTGAGCTGGAGACCCACCCGGTAGCCGTGCTCTGGGCGGATGCTGCGCCGGAAGGGGCCACGCGCTTCCTGCCGGGCCGCTGGGGATGCGTGGTCAACCTGTTCGCGGCCGCCGCGACGCGCGGGCGCGCCGGCGCGTTCGACCGGCAGACGTTCGGCTGTTGGGGCGGCGGAGTGGGCCTGGGTTTTGGAAACCAGTACGAGACCTTCCCCGGAGGCATCGGCTGCTTCTGCCGGTTCCTCTCCAGCGGCAATGAGCAGTCCGAGCCGGGACGCACCATCGGCGGGCGCATGAAGACATCCGGCGGGGAGCGCATGGCGGACGATTTTCTGCATGGCGAGCGCTACGTCAAGGACCCCGAACGCACGCGCGCGTTTGTGGAGGCGCTGCCCATGCGCGACGTTCCGGCGGGCTTCGTGGTGGTCAAGCCGCTGGAGCAGACCGACCCCGAGCGCGAGGACGTCAAGAGCGTCACCTTCTTCGTGGATTCCGACCGTCTCTCGGCGCTGGTCATCCTGGCCAACTACACCCGTCCGGATTCCGAGAACGTCATCGTTCCCTGGGCAGCGGGATGCCAGGTCATGGGGATCTATGCCTACCGCGAGCTGGAGCGCGAGCACCCGCGCGGATTGATCGGCCTCACCGATATATCCGCGCGCCGCAGCGTTCGCCCCATGCTCGGCAAGCACGTCATGTCGTTCACGGCGCCGTGGCCGCTCTTTCGGGAAATGGAGAGCAACGTCCCGGGCAGTTTCCTCGAGCGGGAGACGTGGCGCGCCTTGCGGCAGGCGCACGAGAAACCTCCGGCCGGCGCGCCGCCGCCCGCGAGGTAAGGGCAACGGAATGCATCTGATGAAGTGGCCGTTCTGGCGGTCGCTGATCGCCGTGGTGGTGGGGAACGCCATCTGCTTCAGCTTGGAGCGCTTTCTGCCGCCGCGCGCGCAGCACCAAACCTACGGATTCGATTGGGGGCTGGCGGTGGATTTCTGGGTCTGCCTGGTTTGCTGGGGAGTACTGCGGATGATCCGCTAAGCCAACTCGTGGCATGTGGCATAATGCGGCTTGCTGGACTCGGACAAGAATTTTCAACCGCCCAGCCGCTGGTGGCGACTGGGCTTCTGGGGCGCGCTATCGCTATACGCCGCTGGATTCCTGATCTATTCGCAAACACTGGCCTTCGCCTGGGATGAGACTTTTCATCTTCTGGCCGCCCAATTAATCCTGGCCGGAAAGCGGCCCTACCTCGATTTCTGTTTTCCCCAATCGCCCCTGAACGCCTATTGGAATGCATGGTGGATGCGCGTGTTGGGTCAGAGCTGGCGCGTCCCGCAAGGCTTCGCGGCGCTGCTCACGATCGGCGCGGTGCTGCTCACGGCCGATTTCTTCGTCCGCCGCTTCCCCGCCCCCAGTTGGCGGCTGGCCGGCGGCATGGCGGTCGGGCTGGCGGCCGGCCTGAACGCCATGGTGTTCTTCTACGGGCCTTTGGGACAAGCCTACGGCATGTGCCTGTTCACCCTGGTGGTGGCGTTCCGGATTTCCGTGCGCGCCGTGGAGCGAAGCGGAGTTCCGCTCGCGATGCTGGCCGGTTTCTTCGCCGGAGCCGCGGCCGGTTCGTCGCTTCTGGCGGCCGCCGCCATCCCGGCGCTGCTCGCCTGGATCCTCATCTACAATCGCGCCGGCAGCCGGTGGCTGAAGCCGGCGGCTTTCGCCCTCGGTACGGCCATAGCGTTCGTGCCGGTCTTCCGGTTGTTTGCGCTGGGACCGCGGGAAACGTGGTTCAACCTGGTGCAGTACCACGTCTATTTCCGCAAGCTGTATTGGCCCGACACGACCACCAGCCACGATCTGGAAATCCTGTCGTCCTGGATCGATTCCGGCCAGGCGCTGCTGCTCGGGCTGCTGGCCCTGTTCGGCTGGCTGTATGTGGCGCGCCGAAGCGGGTGGCCGCGTCCCTTGAAAGCCGAGTTCTATCTGTGCGGGTGGCTCGCCATCGCGCTTTCCGCCGAGGCCGGCCGCGCGCATCCGACCTTCCCTCAATACTTCGTGTCGATCGTCCCGTTCCTGGCGATTCTGGCTGGCGTGGGATTGTATGCCATCGCCTCGCGCGTGCTCGAGCCGGAGCGCCCTCTATGGCCAGTCCTGCTGCTCTCCGCGCTCTTTGCAATGGGCCTCGGCACGGGGCTTTATCATCGCTCGGAAGAAGGTGCCTGGTGGGGCAGGTACCAGGCCATGGCGAACAAAATCGACCAGGTGACACCGCGCAACGCGCCGGTGTATGCCAATGAGCCGATCTATTTCCTGACCCGGCGCATTCCGCCGCCGGGATTCGAGTTGTACTATTCCCACAAGGTCAACTTGCCGGCCGCCGAGCGCGCGCGCCTGCACATCCTCACCGAAGCCGAGGTCAAGCGCCAGGTGCAATCGGGATTCTTCGCCACCGCTTTCAGTTGCGACGACGATGAGATCGATAGTTACGGCCTGCAGACTCTCTACAACCGGCGAGCCGACATAGGGGACTGCGCCATCTTCTGGGATCTGAAGGCCGGCGCGCACCGCTCCCTCACGGTCGCGGCTCCGAATGGCTCGCACACCGAGCCGCGACCGTGAGGGAGCGGTGCAGCTCGGAACCGAACCCGGCGGCGCGACCTACTTCTTCACGTGCTGGTCGAAGAAGTCGAAGACGCGCGGCTCGATGAGGGCCACGATGGTCTCGTGCGTGGCTCCGGGAATCTCGATGAAATTGGGGTCGAGACCATGCTCCCGGGCGGCTTTGACGGTGGCGCGGACGCCCGGCGCCAGCGCATCCTTGTCTCCCACCACCACCATGAGCGGGATGCCTTTCAGCCTTTCATAGGGGATCGATTCCGGCCGGCTAATGGCGGCGGCGCTCGATGCCACGGCGGCCCAGCGCTCGCGGAACTTCTGGCCGAAGTACCACGCGCCCGTCCCGCCCATGGAGTGGCCGAACAGGTAGACGCGCGCGGGGTCGATCGGATATTCCTTCATAATGAGGTCGTACACATTGAGCGCGTCCTGCTCGCTCCACTGCGTCTGGCGTTGCCTGGCCGCGTCGAGTGGCGCGCCGCCCATCATGGCGGAGGCGCCCCAGCCGCCGGTGGGCCGGTAGCCGAAGGAACAAACCACCAGATAGCCGTGCTGCTCGGCCAGTTTGGTCAGGATGTGGCCGTCGCGATCGAAGTAAAAATTCTCATCGCGCGTGGCTCCGTGCAGAATGAAGACCATGGGCAATTTGGAGCGGCCATCCCACTTTTCCGGCACGTAGACGCGGTACGGCATCATCTCGCCCGCCGCTTCGAACCAGTAGTGGCGCTCGTGATCGCCCTTGGCGCGCCACAGCGGATCCTGGCCGGCTTCGAGCGCTTTCAGCAGCTCCTCCGACTGGTGCACGCCGGCCTGAAAATCGTACGCCACCGGCTGCGGCGTGAAGGGAATTCCGAAATCGCCCTGGTTCAGACGGCGGCGGCCGATGTTGACGGTCTCCGCCAGTACGTACGGATTTCGAATGGTCGCCTCAGTGCTCGCGTGTCCCGAAATGCGCGCCAGGCGCTCCTCGATGCGCGCGCGATCCGAGAGGATGCCGCGCACCAGATGCAGGGGCGAGGCCACCGCGGCCACCACCGCGCCATCGTCCAGAAGCTCCACCCTGAGCCGGTAGGCGCCCTCGGCGACGCCGGCCAGGTTCACGTCGAAGCCGAAAGGCTGGTCGATCCAGTCTTGCGTCGATACCGGAAAGACGCCGAGCTGCCGCACAGGCTGGTTGCCGGTGGGGTTCACGAGTGCGGCACGCAGTTCGAGGGCGCCCGCCGCCTTGAACGGACACGCGTAGAACTGCGAGAGCCGGACGATCAGCGGCGCCGCGGGCTCGGTAACCACGCGCTCCGGCCGCAGAGCCAGCGACCAGGCAAACTCCTGCGAGGGCCCCCAGGACGCCGCGCCGCCCAGCAGCGTGACCGCGTTACCCAGTACCCGCCGCATCTCGCCGATCCGGCCGGCATTCTGCAGCGCGGCGGCTTGATCCAGCAGCTTGGCGACATCCGCCTTCACGGGCTCGGCGGCGGTCGAATCCCGCAACGCGTTCCGCAACGGCAGGACGAGACCCTGTGAATCGGGCTGCTGATCGGGCGTGGGAAGTTGCGCGCAAACGGTGGCAGCGGCCGCCAAAAGGAGCAGAGCGCCTCGCGTCATGGTCATAAGAAATCCTCGAGCCTGCGGGCAATCGTATATTTCGCAGCGATTCTAACATGCGGGCAATCCAGGATGGAACTCAACGCTTCCGCCCGGCCGTTTGTCTCGCGACCGTCCGGCGGCCCTGTGGAAGCCCTTGACGGAGCGTGCGGCAAAGCCGATACTCGAGGTGGGAGGGCTTCTATGTTTCGCGCCCCCGTGTATGCCTTATCGGTTTTAGCGGCAGGCGCCGCTTTAGTTTCGCCCGCCCATGGGCAAGCCGTAATTTCAACGCGTTCCGGTGTGGTGCATTACTTCGAGGGAGCGGTCTACGTGGCAGGCCAGCCGCTCGAGGCGCGTCTCGGCCGGTTTGCAACCGTACCGGAAGGCGCCGAATTGCGAACCGAGCAAGGCCGCGCGGAGGTGCTGCTGACCCCCGGAGTCTTCCTGCGCCTCAGCGAAAAGAGCGCGATTCGTATGATTGCGTCCTCTCTCGCGGACACGCGCGTTGAATTGACGGCGGGTTCCGCCATGGTGGATGCGGTCGAACCGGCCGCGGGCACATCGGTGACTTTGGTGCACCAGGGCTGGAACATACGCCAGCCGGGAAAGGGAGCCTATCGCATCGATTGCGATCCGCCCCGCGTGTGGGTCCGCGAAGGCCAGGCGGAGGTGACCGCCACCGGCGGCGTTCCGGTTTCGGTGGAGCGCGGAATGGATCTGCCGCTGGCAGCCGTGCTGGTGCCCGAGAAATACGATATCGAGCCTCACGACTCGCTCAGCGATTGGGCCGACGGCCGCGCGCAATCGATTTCCGCCGACAACGCCATCGCGGCGAATATCGAAGATCCCGCTACGCTCTCCGGCTCGTCGGGCTTCCCGATCGACAGCTTCACGTATTTCCCGATGCTCGGCTTCCCTTCTTATGGCTATGGCTCTTATGGCTATGGCGCGGGCCTGTCGAACGTATATGGCACACTGGGCGCGTATCCACCGGGCACGTATGGGGCGATGGCTCCCTACCAGGTGGGATTCTATTCGATCTACTTACCGGGCTACACGCGCCCGCCTCTCTTATTGGGGTTGCCGGGCGGCAGATTGCCGGTGTACGGCGTCGGCATGGGAGGAATCGGCGTTTCGAGGTATCCGCTGGGAGGTTCTCCGATCGGGCGTCCGCTCACACCGCGGCCGGTGACGGTGACGCGGCCGGCGACAGCACCGGTTCCACACGGGGCAATGCACGTCGGCGGCGCGCACCGCTAGCCCCGCGGCCGGCGCTTCGGCCGGCTCGGCAAGCTAAAGCATGCCCCACTACTTATCCAGCGGCGCGTAGTATCCCTGCCGCCAGTGCGGCTTGAGCGAAGAGACGCCCGGTGGCTGCGCGAGTTTCACTTCCACGGTATGAAATTTGCCGTCTCTGGCCTGGTTTTTCGGGTAGTAGCTCAGCACGTATTGATTCCGGAGTTCGATGGCGATCCGCGCCGCCACGCTTGGCAGATCGCTCGCCATGGCCGCCGCGAACGCCCGCCCGCCGGTTTGGGTGGCGATTTCGGAGAGCAGGCGCGGTCCAGAGACTTCCTCGGGCGATAGTGCCAGAGACATCAGCGGATCGAACACGCCCATGGCATAGACTTCCACGTCGGCCGCCCGCACCAGTTCCTCGATCTGCGCCGCCGTGTACGAGCTATGGTTATCGCCGCCATCCGAAACGATTACCAACGCCTTCCGCGAATTCTTGGCCTTCTTCATTTCGCTCAAAGAGAACTTGATGGCGTCGAGCAGCGCTGTCAGCCCGCTTGGCTGCACGTTCTGAAGCGCGGTTTGTATCTCCTGCGGGTGGCCCGTGAATCCGACCGCCAGATCGACCTTGTCGTTGAATCTCACGAGAAAGGCCTCGTCGCCCGGGTTCAAGGTTTTCAGGAAAAGCGAGGCGGCGTCTTGCGACGTCTTGAGCTTGAAATCCATGCTGCCGCTGATGTCAAAAGCCAGGCCGACGGACAGCGGCACATCCTCGCCCGAGAAATGGGCGACGGTTTGCTCCACGCCGTCGTCGAAAATTCGGAAATCTTCCTTGCGAAGCCCCAGGACGAAGCGGTTTTGCGCATCGGTGACCGATATGGGGATGACCGCCAGGTTGGTATCGGCCCGGAAGCTCGGCCGTCCGGCGGAGGCCGGCTCTTCGGGCACGGCGGTCGCCGGCTGGGATTGCCCCGCGGAGCCCACCTGTCCGGGAACCGGGCTCAACAATACCGACACCATCGCCACGCCGCGGGCCCCACGTATGACGTGAGCCCAGCACCCTGTTGCACGCACGATCCGCCCTCCGCGCATAGTGAGTTTAGCACGGGAGAGAAGCCGGGCATTGTGCACTCCCGAAGGCCCGCGCGGAGGACGAAGAGCGAGGAGCAAGGCCGCGGCTGCAAAACCTCGGTTTGACCGGCGGCGGCGCGGTTCCTTATACTAGACGGATAGCGATGTACATTATTTTTCTGTTGGTTCACATAGTAGTTTGTATTTTCCTGATTATTGTGGTGTTGCTGCAAAGCGGGAAAGCGGCCGATCTGGCGGGAGCGTTCGGCGGTATGGGTTCTCAGACGGCGTTCGGGCCGCGCGGCTCGGCGACCCTGCTGTCCAAGGCGACCACGATTTCAGCGGTGCTTTTTATGGTCACCTCGCTTTCGCTCTCCATTCTCGCCACCCGGAACGCGGGATTGGGCACGACGGTGTTGGAAGACGTCAATCAGAAGCAGCAGACCAAGGCGCCCGCGCAGTCCGCGCCGGTTCAATTGCCGTTGCAGCAGCCCAACGTCAACGGCCAGAGAATTCCCTTGCCGAACCCGCCGGCCCAACCGGCTCCGGCACAGAGCGCGCCCAGCCCGGCGCAACCGGCACCGGTACAACAGGCGCCGGCCAAGAAGTAGCATCCCAGAACGCGGAGGTGGCGGAATTGGCAGACGCACTAGCTTGAGGTGCCTTCTGCGCCGGGAAGCCACGGGCATGTTTTTGAAGGGTTGGGGCTTCCCCAAAATGGGGAACCCACGGGAACCAAGTTTCCCGTAGGAACCGCTACCGGACCGCTACCGCGAATAGCAGCAGTGCCTAGCTCGTAGATGCACGCTTCCTCGGCGGTGATGTGTGCCCGATTACCTTGACCTTCAGGAGCCCAGGGCAGAATTAGAAACCGCTAACAACAGAGACCGAACCGCTACCGGAAATCGCGGCGCTTGGGTATCGGACACCGAACCGCTACCGACCGCTACCCCAAATCGCAGCGGTTTACCGCACGCAGGGCCGATTAGCGACAACCTGCTCTCCCAAAGGAACCGCTACCGAACTGCGGACCGCTACCGCGGGTCGCGTCGGTGGGCACGATATGCGAGCACAATCATGGTAGGTTGGCCTGCCGCAGGACGCGACGGATCTCGCGAAAGACCTGATCAAATGGCGGGAGTACGGCCATCTGATTCGCGAGGCGCACGGACCACAGGGCCTTAAACCGCGGCTCCTTTTTTGCTATTGCCGCTTGGATTCCGTCGGCCTCCTGACCGCGAAAGGCAAGCTTGGCCGTGATTGCCGGCAGAAGATGGGAAAGGTCGATGCCTTCGCACGATACGAGGTACCAGAGATCGTAAAGATCCCGCGGCTCGTTTCGCGCTCGATCGGCCAGCGCCAACACTTTCTCAGTGGCGGTCTCGGCGAGGGCGTAGGTCTGAACCACGCGGCCTTCGGGGACGTCTGAAAACTCCTCGTAGGCACGGAGTACAGCGCGGGCTTCAAGAGGAAATTCGAGCTGCTCGCGGATCGTGATGTCCACCTTGACGCTGCCGCCGGCGGGCAACGGACCGACAGATCGCAAGTAGAAGGTATGACTATTCTCGTGGGAATGGCGATCCTCACGATCGAACGCGAATTCAATTGCGCTGGCATCACGAACGGCGGTGTAGACCGATTCCAGGTCCTTGCGAATGTCTTCGAATGGCATCGGGTGCAAGAGCGTGAAGTCGAGGTCTTCCGAGAATCGATAGTCGCCAAAGTAGCAGCGCTTGAGGGCAGTTCCGCCTTTGAAGGCCAGGCTACGCGGCACGTCGCTGTGGGCCAGTTCGGCAAGGAACCAGGCCAGGCAGTAATCGCGTTCGAGCACGCTCTCTGGAATGCGACGGCCGCCGGCCTTCGCAAGACGATTGGCAAGGAGAGAGATGTTGCGCTGCGGTATCAGGTCAGTTCCTCCGAAGAGCGTCTAATTCGTCCGGCGACAGGTTCACCCGTAGCCGCCAGCCGGATAGGTACGCGCCCTCGGCTGGCAACGTAGGGTCGAGCGTCGCGTATGTTGCGCTGAGTGAGTGGCGCAGGCGATGCAGTTCTTCTGGCGCCGCGATCTCGTATAACTCGAGCAGATAGCCGAGCCGCCGAATGACAGCGCCATTCTCCAGCAGAAGTGCGTATTCGATCAGGCGCTCCGGCTTCACGTCATTGCGCCTCATCCAGAGGCCCTTCGCCACCTCGGTGACTCCACCGCAGTACGCGGGCAGATGCAAACCGTCGATGACGGTCCGCTCAATATCGCTCACCTTCACCGAATCCTGTTTCGAAATCCAATGTGTCGTCACTCCGAAAACAGCTTCATGCCGAATGAAGACAAATCGAAATTCGGTGCCGTGAATGGCTCTGTTCCGGAGGCGCTTCGTCGTGCTGGTAAAGATAACGAATTGCGGCTGCGTGACCATCCGATGCAACTCCATCGCCGAAGCGTGAGAGATGAAGTACTCTGCCCCTGCCGCCAACTGCCGCGCGACTACATAGGGATTGCCGGCGAACTCCGCCGTTCGGCCGAGTTCCGGGGGCACCAGAACAAAGAGGCCAGGCTCCAACCTGGACACGACACCGCGCTCCACGGCGTGCCGGATCAAACTGCGAGCCGATGCCGAGGGCAAGTGGGTGATGCTCTCGACGTCGGCGTTCGTGAAGGTTGTTTGACCGCTTTCGTAGAGAGCGGTCATGAGCTGGGCCATGCGAGAGCCGACCGTCTTCGAAGGCACTGCTGACTCGGAACTGAGAGCACGGCGTTGCATGCGACCCTTTCGCCTCTTCTATGATAATGGTTCGTGTGCAATTCGTGCAATGCCATGGCACGAATTGCGCATGGAGCGTAAATACGCATTAGCTTTTAAATCGCATGATTTGGGGAAGCCACAGGCACGAGTTTTCCCGTGCAGTTCCAAAAACAGGGAAAACAGCGGTATCTGCCAAAACTAGTGCGCCTGAGGATGGAATCTATCTAAGTCTTTATGATACAGATATTTACACCAATCAGAAATTCGGCAGATGCATTAGCTTGAGGTGCCTTCTGCGCGGGGAATCCACGGGCATGTTTTTGAAGGGTTGGGGCTTCCCAAAATGGGGAACCCACGGGAACCAAGTTTCCCGTAGGAACCGCTACCGGACCGCTACCGCGAATAGCAGC
>Ga0181517_10001588_pt1 | contig 24917 bp, 17 predicted proteins | sample PEATcosm2014_Bin_31_FD_119748 | JGI IMG/M metagenome (GOLD analysis project Ga0181517, IMG submission 119748) | Peatland microbial communities from MTU Mesocosm Facility, Houghton, MI, USA - PEATcosm2014_Bin01_30_metaG | ecosystem: Environmental > Terrestrial > Soil > Wetlands > Peat | place... | reverse complement strand
GTGAGGACAGCAGTACGAGGCTTTTGCTTTTGTTCTTGCTTTTGCTTCGGACGGTTGCGAAAAGGCCCCTTTGAGGGGCCAGCAACCGTAAAGCCACCGGCTCTGCCGGTGGATACTTACAGGCCGCGCTCATTGTGCTGGGTTTATGTCCGGGATAAATCCCGGACCTACCGCCCGAATGAGTTTTTCCGCAGCCTGTGAAGTCGTGCCCTTTCAAGACCCGACTTTCACCACGGACCGTAAGTGGGCGATTGTCCTCTGAGCCTGCCACCTGTTAATCGGCATTCTGAATGAGATGCCGCGAGATGCAACTGTTCCAAGAGAGATGACGAGACTGACATGCTACTAGCTGAACTGAGAGAAGCTGTTCTGGACGCGAACCTTGAGCTTCACCGGAAGGGACTTGTTCTGTATACATTCGGCAATGCGAGCGGGATCGATCGCCAGCAGGGCCTGGTGGCGATCAAGCCCAGCGGCGTATCCTACGACACGCTCAAGGCCGAGGACCTGGTGATCACTGACCTGGATGGAAACATCGTTGAAGGGAAATTGAACCCATCGTCGGACGTCGCGACCCACCTGCTGCTTTACAAGGAATTTCCTTCGATTGGCGGCGTGGTGCATACCCATTCGGAGTTCGCCACTTCGTGGGCGCAGGCCGGAGTGCCCATTCCTTGTTACGGGACGACGCATGCGGATTACTTCCGCGGCGACGTGCCGGTAACCCGGCCGCTCACGGATGCCGAAATTGAAACGGCCTACGAACTGAACACGGGCAAGGTGATTGCGGCTCATTTTCGCGATCTTGATCCCGTGGCGACACCGGGAGTTCTGGTGGCCAGCCATGCCCCATTTACCTGGGGCAAGACGGCTGCGGACGCGGCGCACAATGCTGTTGTTCTGGAGTATATTGCACGCCTTGCGTTTCGCAGCCGGCTGATCAATCCGGAGGTCACCGAGGTGTCGTCGGCGCTGCTGCGGAAGCATTACGAGCGCAAGCATGGCCCCAAAGCGACTTACGGGCAGCGGTAACGAAGGTAAAGGTGTTCGGGGGGTAACCCTTCCTGGCCCGCATTTCTCACAAGCAGCGGGATAGCCGGGAATTCAAAGTCTTGCGGAGTCCTCGAGGGCCGGGAGGCCCTCAAGACAGCCGGCCAGGAGGCCAGCACTACAAGATTCGGCGGCCCGCGAGAACTGCGTGCTCAGCCCATGCCCCCGGGCGTGATTACGCTTTCATTTTCTACGCCGATCTGCGCGCGGTGTCGGTCGGCGACGGAACAGCCACCGGGCCGGGATGGCCTTGGTCTGCGGCCGCCCCGTTCTCGATGCGAAGTTCGCGCAGATCGCCGAGCAGAGTGGCTGCCCAGCGATAGACGTTGTGTTCCATGACCTGGCGGCGCATGTGCTGCATGCGGGCGCGCCGCTCGGCGGGGGGCATCTCAAGCCCGCGATGGATGGCTTCGGCCACACCTTCAGTGTCATAGGGGTTTACCTGCAGAGCGTCTCCCAGTTCAATGGCCGCTCCGGTGAACTTGCTCAGCACCAGCACGCCGTCCTCATCGTCGCGCGCGGCCACAAACTCCTTGGCCACCAGGTTCATTCCATCGTGCAGCGAAGTGACAAGGCATAGATCTGCTGCACGATACCAGCGCTCCACTTCCTCGTGGCTGCACTGCCTTTCGATCAACACCACAGGTTTCCACTGCGGCGTCTGGAAGCGCTGATTGATGCGTTCCACGGTTTCTGCCACGCGCCGCTGGAGTTCAAGATAGCTGGGAATCCGGGTGCGGCTGGGCGCTGCAATCTGCACCATGGTGAGCCGTTCAAGGTACCAGGGATGCTCCTCAAGCAGGTGCTCGATGGCCACCAGCCGTTCCACAATTCCCTTGGTGTAGTCCAGGCGGTCTACCCCGATGACCATGGTTTCGGCGCGCAAGCCGAACTCGGAAAGCAGCGTCTCACGCGAGGGCCGTTTCGCCGTCCGGTCAAAGGCGCCGCCGTCTAGCGACACGCTCACCGGATAAGGGCGGACGGTGCTGACGTGCCCGTTGCGGCTGGCGGTCATGTGTTCCCGATCGGTGCGCGACTCAAGCACGCGGTCCACCGTGGAGAGGAAGTTGTTGCAATGAAGAGGAATATGGAAGCCGATAAGGTCCGCACCCAGCAGGCCATCGAGCAACTCGGACTGCCACGGGCAGATGCCGAAAGCCTCGGGATTGGGCCACGGAATATGCCAGAAGATTGCTACCCGCGCTTCGGGCCGCGCGGTTTTTACCAGCCGAGGCAAAAGCGCCAGGTGGTAGTCCTGCACAAAGACCGTTGGGTTGGGGCTGGACTCCATCTCCTCAAGCACGGCGGTGGCAAATTTTTCATTGACCTCCTGGTAGCACTCCCAGTCCGAGGCCCGAAAAATTGGCCGGGTATGCGCAATGTGGCAAAGCGGCCATAGTCCCTCATTCGCAAAGCCGTCGTAGTAACCTGCCTCCTCCTCGGCCGATAGCCACACCCGCCGCAGGCTGTATTGGGGATCGTCAGGGGGCACGCGCAGGCGATCGAACGCGTCCACGTTCGCAGCGTCTTCGCTGCCGCTGCCGTGCGCCACCCATACCCCATCGCAGGCGCGCAGGACAGGTTCGACAGCCGTCACCAGGCCGCTGGGCGGAACCATGCAGACCGTCTCGCGGCCCTTGCGCACATGAATGTAGGGCTCACGATTCGAAACCACAAATATGCGGCTGGAGCCGGAACGCTCGCGCATATTTACGGCCAGCCGCTCGGCGGTCCAAACGCGCGCTCCCTCATCGCGCAAGCGCGCCTCTGAGGCAGCGGCCGCCCGCGCTTCAATCAGGCTCTCGGCCATGGTTTCCACTTCACGGGCGAGGGGTGAGAAGAGGCTCAGTTCCCCGGGGCTTTCCTTGCCCACATCGTCAATGTGGCCCATCCGCAGGCGGCGCATTCTCTCGGCAACCCGGGTCATGGGTTTCAATAAGAAATAGCGGATCATCAACATGGTCACGCCGACGATGAGCACCACAAACGCGGCGATGCGCAGAAAGCTTCGCCACCATACCTCGACGCTTTCGGCCCGAATGTACTCAGCATCCTCCAGCAGCACCAGCGCTCCGGCGACGCGTCCGCCGGTGTTCAGCGGAAGTGCCTGTTCCAGCCACTGGTCATCCTCGTCATGCCCGAATGCCGAGGAACTGATCCCGCGCTGCGCAGCTTTTTCTACCAGTGCGTCGGGCAGCGCATTGAACACGCCGGCGGGACCGGCCGAAGCCAGCAACCGGCCCTTCAGGTCATAGACGCCAAGGCCCAGCGCCGCCTCCCGGGTGCGCAGTCGCGCGGTCTCGGTGGCCAGCCGCGCGGCCTGTCCGCTGGCAAGTGCCTGCTCTATCTCCGGGAGAAGGCTGGTTGCCTTCTGCGCAGTCCGGCGCTCCAAGTCCTGGCGCAGCATGTGCTTGTGCGCCAGCACCTCAAAGTAGGTTGAGGCAACCGAGACCAGCGTCACCCCCGCAATCAGCGCAAGAATCAACCGCATGCGAAAGAAATGCATGGTACCCCCTATTCTGTTCTTAACAAACCCGGCTCGAATTCCCTGTGCAATTGAGAACAGCTTCATTCCCAGTCGCACCAGGCACGGCTCTCATCGCTTTTGCATTCCGAGGCGCAACGAGCAAGGCTCAAAGGGCGAAGCCAAACCCTGGCAAATCTTTCAGATATGCAGAATCGGATCGGCGGAACTTTGAACTGGGCTTGCCATTGGTGCGACGCTTCGTTCATTGGTGCGTTCCACGTGGCTCTCAAGCGACCGGCTCACAAGGTCCCGTGAACCAAGTCCGACGGCAAGCGCGAGGGTCAGCACGATGCCGCCGAAAAGAATGCCGAATGCCAACTCGGCAACCAGCCCGCCGATCTGCAGGTGGTCGAGAACCATGGCAGCGGTGAGAACCAGCACCAGCCACTTGACGCCGAGGGAGAGGAACCGCGCGTATTGGAGCTGTTCATTGACGGCCCCGATGAGCACCGAACGGGCCAGAAATCGCGCGATGACATTGCCGGCAACCAGCAGGAAGACCGCGCCCACAATGCGCGTAAAGTAGGGCAGAAATGAAATGGACGGCGCTGCAGCGGTTGCGTAGGCTGCGTCGAAGGCGGAGACGCCGATGATGAGTCCGAGCAGGACGCAGGCCCAGAAAGAAACTCTGGCAATCAATTCGCTGAGAGAACTTGACGGCGCCCAGGCTACGCTGCTCTGACCGTGGGCAAAGCGATCGTCAAACCTGAACGCGACAAGCGCTCGCCTCAACAGCGCGGAAATCACCATGCCGGCCAGGGTAAAAACTGCCAGCGAAACAATGAAGGCGAGCACACCGGGGAGGATGGTGGTAAGCAGCGTAACCACGCGGTAAAGGGACTGATGGAGCGCGCCGGACATGTGGCGCCACATGGAGACGTTGTCGGCATACAAGGGCTGCGCAGCCCGATATGGCTCAGCCTGCAGCATGATTGCAAAAACGTGTTGCATACCTCACTCCTTGGATCGAACCTTAATGCATGGCGCCAGAAAATTCTCCGATCATGAGATCCCTCATGGATTGAAGCGATCCGGCCATCGCCAGCGCGAGACGAGATAGGTCTTGTCGGCCTCGAAGGCGGCAGCCAAACTTTCGATATGCAACTCGGGGTCGATGCCGGAAGAGATGATGTTCAAGTGGCTTGCCAACCAGGCCAGGTAGAGGGGAATCAGCGCTCCCAGAAGATGCCCGCGGTTGATGGTGCGCAGGCGGTGGGCAAGCAGGAAGTCGTACACGATGCGGACCCATAGGCTGTCGGGCATGCGGAACGCGGCGCCATCGGTGGTGGAGATTCGCTTGAGTCCGACCAGCGAGCTTGGCGGTAAGACAAGCTGCCAAATTTCCTGCAGGTTGGTGTAGGCCAATCGAAACGCCTGAAGCATGGGAACAATCTCTGCTGCTGCCTCAGTGGAGGGCGTTTGCGAGGTGGGCGCGAACGAGGGAAGTTGATCTGCCGAAGTCTGCAACGGTCGAGACCTCTGCCAGAAGGCCGCCTTGGCGTCTATATCGGCGAACAGGGACCCGGTGACCTGGGGAAGGACGGTGTTGAGTTCATTGCCGATGGGTTGTGGCTGGGCACGCGGGCCTACTTCGATTTGGCTGACGGCGAACCCGGCGACAGCGGCTTCGTTGACCGGCCAGAGAAGTTCGTCGTTCTGGTTGTGGGTACTGAAGCGGTGAGCTGCCAAAGCTAGCCGCTCGGCCATGCGCAGCGAGAGACCGAGATCGAGGGCTTGCGGGAGTCGCACATGCGAGGCGAATAGAGCGCGGGTTAGGGGATAGAGGATCGCAGAGGTGATGAGGCGCGCGTGCGGCTGCAGATCGTAGCGGGGGACTGCCAGATCCGTTGAGCCCAAGAGGACGGCACTGGCCAAGCCACATAGCGCGGAGCTTGAAAGAGAGTCGGACTCCGGACCCAAAATGAGTATGCCGTGCGCCTCGTTCTTCACTGCGAGTTGGTAAGCGTTGACAAAGTCGGAGGCGGTCAGTATCCAGGAGCCGTTGGTCGCGGCGGCGCGCACAAAACGAAGAGCGGAACCGTTGTCTGTCTGAAGCGATTCCGGTCCAGCAATGATCAAGTCCTCGGTCTTGAACGAAACCGTCAATTTGGCGAGGATGTCTTTGAATTGTTCATGCGGCATATCCGAGAGCAGAACAAGGAGTCCGGCGCTGCTGCGCACGGATGGGGCGGTAATATCCGGAATTGAATCTGTTGTCGCCATTGCTGTTAGGGAGACCCATTGTAAACCGGCCGCAGGCTCTCTACTGTCTCCGAATGACCACACGCGTAGCGGCCAATCCCTTATAGGGTTAGGATGCCGATTAGCGTAGTGCGGAACCGCCGTAACAGTCGGCGGGAAAAATCCCAGACTCGGATGATCATCATGGAAAAACTAAAGTCCGCGCTTGTTTTGTGACGTTTACGGCACGACTGAAGAAGCTGCGGAAAAAGGCCCGGTTGATTTGAAAGGGCACGGATTCAGAGCCTGTCCTGAGCGGAGCCGAAGGATGCCATAAAGTCTCCTAAACGAGAATCGGCTTTAGCTGCCGAGGGAATGCAAACGATTCATAATGCAATCCCTCAGGGGCTAAAGCCCAACATCTCCTTTTTGCCGTCGCGCGACACGGCTGAAGCCGTGCCCTTTCAAAACGAAGTGAATTCTCGCTCAGCGTGAGTTTTTCCGCAGCCTGTGAAGTCGTGCCCGGTTACAGGGCCGAGAAAACGAGGGGGTTTTAACCCCGAGCTATTACAACCCGGATGCAACTGCCACTCTCAAAACAAATTCCGATGAAGGAACCCCTAAAAACGCGCCCGCCGCTCTTTGCCATCCGGCTCGCGCTTAGTTCTTCACCAGCGGATGCGCTGCATAATGCAGCAGCACAGCCACTGCGCAACTGGTGAGCCGCGTCTCCGCCGAATCCGCCCGGCTGGTGAGGATAGCGGGCACCTGCGCGCCCAGCACGATGCCCGCCAGTTGTGCGCCACCCAGGTACTCCAATTGCTTGGCCAGCATGTTCCCGCTTTCCAGGTCTGGGACCACCAGGATATCGGCTTGTCCGGTGACCGGCGAGATCAGGTGCTTGATGGCCGCGGCCTTCACGCTCACCGCGGTGTCAAAGGCCAGCGGTCCGTCGAGAATGCCCCCGGTAATCTGCCCGCGATCGGCCATCTTGCACAGCGCTGCCGCGTCCAGTGTCGACTTGATCTTGGGATTCACCGTCTCTATGGCCGACAGCAGCGCCACCTTTGGCTCGGCAATGCCCAGCGCCTGGGCCAGGTCAATGGCGTTCTGCACAATGTCGACCTTGTCTTCAAGTTCAGGAACAATGTTGATGGCCGCGTCGGTAATCATCAGCGTGCGCGCATAGGCTGGCGTATCAAGGATGAACACGTGCGAGATGCGGCGATCGGTGCGCAACCCGCTGTCGCGATGCATAGCCACTTTCATCAACTCGTCGGTGTGCAGGCTGCCTTTCATGATGGCCTGCGCCTTGCCGTCGCGACACAGAGCCACGCCCAGTTCGGCGGCCTTGGTCTCGGTCTCGGCGTGCAGCAGGGGGTACCGGCTGATTTCCACACCGAATTTGGCGGCCAGCGCTTTGATCGCGGTTTCATTGCCGATCAGCGTCGGCTCGATGAGTCCCTCGACGGCCGCCTCGACCGCGCCCTTTAGCGCAACCTCGGTCAGCGGCCACACCACCGCCGTGGTAATCGCCGGCAGGTCTTTGCAGCGCTCAATGAACTGGTGGAAGACGTGGTAATCGGCGGGATGCTCAACCAACCGATCGACGGTTACACCTTCAGCCAAAGGGGCAAGATCGCTCATAAAAGATTCTCTCCCGGCCGACTCCGAATTCAGCTAGCGGCCCCAACATTTCAATTCTCTTCCAGCGCGGGGCCGTGGTGCGTGCGGAGTTCACACTCCGGCAATCCATACCGCAAGGCGGTACGAATCAATGCGATCCGGCTGCAATGCCAGATGCACCAATGCATATTTTCATTACCGGGGAATCTCAGAGATCGTGCTTCGTTAATTAGCTGCACAAGCCGTATGCAGTTTGGCCAGCAGGTCCTTGGGATGAATTGGCTTGCTGAGCACCTCGAATCCGTGCGCCCTCGCATTCGTCTCCGAGAGCAGGGCCGCGGTCGCCGCCTGCCCTGAAAAGAGCAGAATCTTGCACCCGGGCAGCATCGCCAGCACCTCGATGGCCGCTTCGATTCCCGATTTACCCGGCATGATCACGTCAGAGATCAGCACGTCCGGATGAAAGGTCCTGGCCATCTCCACTACCCCTTCGCCGTTATATACAGCCCGCGCTTCGTAATCGGATGCGGTCAGGATCGTCGCCAGCGTGTTGGCAATCACCTGCTCATCGTCGGCCACCAGCACTTTAGGTTTAGCTGTATCGTTCATAATTCTTCCTCTTTCGGCGGTTTAGCGGTCGTCGACACTCCGGCCCAGCTCTCTCTCGAGCTATGCAAACAATAGCGCGACAGAATCTGCAGATCCCTCCAGCGCCGTCATCCATTTCGGTCCTACTTTGTCTATAAAATAGGATACTTTTCCGGGGCCGTCTGTCGGGTGTCGAACACATTTGGCCCATATTTTGGCGTATGATAGTCCCACGATTTCGTAACTCACCAGCATCTCTTGTTCTCGCGGACCACTTTGCGCGCCATTGCGCGTACCTCCCCGTCCTGCGACGCGAAGGGTCGTCCATGGAATCCGCGTTGATTGGAAAGCCGTATAAAAACCGCATATTGGCGGCTTTGCCTGCTACTGAAATTGAGCGCCTTGCTCCCCATCTCATCCCCGTAACTCTGAAGAAGAATCAAACCCTGCACGATGCCGGGGAACCGGTCAATTCTGTGTATTTCCTTGAGCAAGGTGTCTGTTCCATCGTTGTTGCCATGAAAGACGGAATCACGGTGGAGGTCGGCATCACGGGGTACGAGGGATTCGTTGGCGTGCCTGCCGTGTTGGGAGGCGGTCTGTCACCCAACAGATGCTTCATGCAGATTGCGGGTTACGGCTACTCAGTCCCAGCGGGAATCCTGGTCGAGCGGCTTGAGCAGCCAGGCAAACTGCGGCCTCTGTTGGAGCGTGTTGTCCAGGGGTTGATGGTGCAGTCCCGGCAGACTTCCGCCTGTAATCGAGTGCATGAGTTGGAAGAGCGCCTTGCCCGGTGGCTTCTTTGCTGCCATGACCGGGTGCAGGAAGATCGGGTGCCGGTGACGCACGAGTTTTTGGCCATGATGCTCGGCGTGCACCGTTCCAGCGTCACCCTGGCTGCCGGGGTTCTGCAACAAGCGGGTCTGATCACGTATACCCCAGGGCACGTGACCATCCAGGACCTCAAAGGCCTGGAGAAAGCCGCCTGCGAGTGTTACCAGGTGATCCACGACGAATACGTTCGCCTCGGACTCCTCTAAAAATCCATCCGCTTCGTCGCCTGTCGAAAACTGAACCGTGGCCGCGCGGCGATTGCGGGCGCCTGTCCTCTCGACGGTCCAGGATGATATGCTGACTGACGCTCTAAAAAACCGATTTACAAAAGGAGTGCGGCTATGTGGTTTCTGGGTATGGATGTAGGCACGGGCGGTACGCGGGCGGTGATTGTAGACGCGGCAGGAAAACTGATTGCCGGTGCATCGAGCGAGCATGCGCCCTTCCGCACCCCCCATCCGGGCTGGGCTGAGCAGGACCCAGAAGACTGGTGGCGCGCCGCGCAGGACGCCATTCGTCAGGCTCTCGCCGCCGCTCCTGAACCCCCTCAACCCATAGCCGGCATGGGCCTTACCGGCCAGATGCACGGCGCCGTCATGCTCGATGAGAACGGCCAGGTGCTGCGTCCCGCGCTTATCTGGTGCGACACTCGCACCCAGCCCGAGTGCGACTGGCTGACGGAAAAGATCGGCTATGAAAAGCTGATCGAGCTCACCTGTAACCCCGCGCTGCCCAACTTTACGCTGACCAAGCTGCTGTGGGTCAAGACACATGAGCCGCAGATCTTCGCCAAAATCCGTCATATCATGTGCCCCAAGGACTACGTCCGCTACCGCCTTACCGGCGAGTTCGCCATCGATGTGCAGGAAGCCTCCGGCACGCTGCTGCTCGACGTGACCCATCGCCGCTGGTCAAAGGAAGTGGCCGAGGCCGCCGGCATTCCCGAAAGCTGGCTGCCCAGGGTCTATGAATCGCCCGAAGTGTGCGCGCGCATCAGCGATGCTGCCGCCGGGCTCACCGGTCTTGCCGCTGGCACTCCGGTAGTCGCCGGCGCCGGCGACCAGGGCGCAGGCGCCGTGGGCATGGGCATCCTGGCGCCGGGTTCGGTCTCGGCCACCATCGGCACTTCCGGTGTCGTTTTTGCCGCCACCGCCGCTCCCACCAAGGACCCCAAGGGCCGCATGCACACCTTCTGCCACGCCGTTCCCGGTCTGTGGCACGTGATGGGCGTGACCCAGGGAGCCGGCCTCAGTTTGCGCTGGGTCCGCGACACCTTTTTCCCCGGCCACAATTACGACGAACTCAGCGCCGCGGCCGCCAAGGTTCCGGCCAGCAGCGAAGGCCTGGAGTGGGCGCCCTATCTGCTTGGCGAGCGCACGCCGCACCTCGACCCCGAAGTCCGCGCGGCCTTTGCCTGCATTGCAACTAATCACACCGCGCCCCATTTCGTGCGCGCCGTGCTTGAGGGCGTGGCTTACTCGCTGCAAGACACATTTACGCTCTTCGCCGATCTGGGCATTCCCGTTACTGCCATTCGACTCGGCGGCGGAGGAGCGCGCGGCCCGTTGTGGCGCAAGATTCAGGCCGGCATCTACGGCCAGGCGGTCGAGGTGCTTACCGCGGAAGAGGGCGGCGCATTCGGCTGTGCGCTGATGGCTGGTGTAGGCACAGACCATTGGGCCAACCTCGACCAGGCATGCGGACAAGCGATTGAGGTGGCCCAGCGCATTGAGCCCGACCCCGCCGACGTGGCCGCTTACAAAACCGGCTACGAAAAATGGCGCAAGCTCTACCCAGCCCTCAAAACCCTGCGCTAGAGGTGTCCGCAACGCAAATGGTCATTTATGTTTTGAAAGGGCACGACTTCAGTCGTGCCGCAAACGCAATAAAATCGAAGCGGGCTTTAGCCCCTGGGGGATGTCCTTCGGGTCCAATTCCAGAAACGAAGCTGGGTGCCCCATCCTCGACGCGCTTTAGTTTTTGCGGCCAGGGTGGGATGCCACAGACCTTAACCAATCCTCATTCATAAAATGCCGGCAAGGGAGATCAAAAATGAAACGAATTAAAACAGCAATCTTCGGTTTGGGCTTCGTCGGCCGCGTCCACTTCGATTCAGTCCGCCGTCTGGAGCATGTCCATCTGGCTGCGCTGGCAGACAGCAAAATTGAGGCGGCTGCGCGCCTAGCCGCGGACTTCGCCATTCCAACCGCCGACGTCGACTACCGAAATGTCCTTTGCGATCCAACCATCCAGGCGGTCCACATCTGCACCCCAAATGCGCAGCATTTTGCCATGGCCAAGGACGCGCTCGAAGCCGGCAAGCACGTGGCCTGCGAAAAGCCGATTACGGAATCCGTAGAACAAGCGCAAGAGCTGGTGACCCTGGCTGCGCAAAAGGGCCTGCGCAACTGCGTCTGCCACAATCTGCGCTATTACCCCATGGTGCAGCAGTTGCGCCGCATGCGCGAAGCCGGCGAGCTGGGCGAGATTCTCTCCGTCCAGGGCGGCTACCTGCAGGACTGGCTGCTTTACGACACCGACTGGAACTGGCGCGTCGACTCCAAGGCCGGCGGACCGATGCGCTGCATGGGCGACATCGGGTCGCACTGGTTTGATATGGCCGAGCACGTCACCGGCCTGCGCGTCACCTCGCTTTGCGCCGATCTCCAGACCTTTCACAAAACGCGCAAGCGGCCCAAGAAGTCGGTGGAAACCTTCGCCAACAAGATGCTCACCCCGGACGACTATATCGAAACGCCCGTCGATACCGATGACTACGGCGTAGTCATCTTCCGCATGGGCGATCGGGTGCGCGGTTGCGCGACCGCCAGCCAGGTCGCCGCGGGCCGCAAAAACCGTCTCAGTATCGAGGTCTATGGCACCAAGGCTTCGGCGGCGTGGGACCAGGAGCGGCCCAACGAACTGTGGATTGGCAGCCGCGACAAGGGCAACCAACTGGTTCTCAAGGACCCGGCACAACTGCTTCCCGGTGCACGCGAGTACGCCGACCTGCCCGGCGGGCACGCCGAGGGCTACGACGACTCAAACAAGCAGATGCTCAAGCGCTTCTACGCCTCCATTTCCAACCCCAACCTGGCGCCCGAGTACCCGCAATTCATCGACGGCCTGCGCCAAATGATCATCATGCGCGCCGAACTCGAAAGCCAGCAGAAGCACAGCTGGGTGGATGTTCTGGGGCTCTGACCCGACGGTAGGTCAGGGATTCATCCCTGACACTCGAAGATCAAAGATAAGAATCGCTCCTGGTCATGGCGGCGCGCAAAGCGCGCCGCCATGACCAGGAAACGTCCTCGCCGGCAGGGCAATCGCATGAACTGATTTTGTTGGCGAGATTGGTGCCTTTTGCCCTCTCGCTTGATGCTCATGGTTTTTTCGTCCCGTAGGGACCCGCCGAAAATAGCCCAGGGCAAGGCCGCCGCGGCGGACGCTGCCCTGGGAAGACGAAGAAAATTGCGATTTCGCCCCGGCGGGGCGATGTGAACGCGAGCCATTGCTCTGCCTTTTCGTTCATGCGATTGCCCTGTCCTTGCCGGCCGTCGGTATACAGCGCGAGCAGTGGTGCGTTAGCCTTTCATCCGACTTCGCTTTCTTCGATGGAGGCCTCATGTATCTCCGCTCTTCCTTTGCATCCTTGATTTTGTGCTGTGCGGCGGTAACCGCCTTTGCCCAATCGCCACCCGCGCCAACCTGCGCCGATCTGCACCTTGTTCCCGCGGTGCGGGAGTGCACTGGTACGGTCTACACGATTGCGGTAGTCCGTGTCGATTCCGACCCAAAGAATTACCAGGATGAGGCTGTCTATTTCGCGGCAAAAGACCTCGCTGAATCGTTGAAGGATGCCGGTGTGAAGTTTGGGCCCAAAGGGACGCCCATCGAATTCATCCTGGTTGACAATCAAAAGGCAAAAGAGATATTGGCGAAAAAGAATCTGAGCCTTGACGCGGCAATGCGCGACGAGGGATACATCCTCACCGATACGGGCGATGGAGCGATTGCTGTTATTGCGCAAACTTCCACAGGCTTCTTCTATGGAGTCCAAACACTGAAGCAGCTAGTCCGCCCTGTGAGATATTCAGTCGACGGCAACGAAGAATACTTTCCGAATCTTCAAGATTGCACCATCCGCGACTGGCCGTCCATGCCTCATCGCGGCATCTCCGACGACTGGTCCCGCGGCCCCATCCCCAACATGGATTTTCTCAAGCGCGAAATCCGCACCCTCGCCGCTTACAAGATCAACATCTTCTCACCCTACTTCGAGCACACCTTTGCCTACGCTTCTTCGCCGGTAGCCGCTTTTCCCGGCGGCGCCATGACGTCCAATGAAGCCCGCGAGTTAGTCGAGTATGCAGCGAAATACCACATCACCATCCTGCCCGAGCAGGAAGCCTTCGGACATCTGCACAAGGTGCTCAAGTTTGAGCAATTCACCAGCCTCGGCGAAACCCCGCATGGCACGCTGCTCGCGCCTGGCGATCCTGCCACGCAGCCACTCATCGGCGGCTGGTTTGCAGAACTTGCCAAAGTCTTTCCCGGCCCATGGGTCCACATCGGCGCCGATGAAACCGCCGACCTCGGCCTCGGCCGCACCCACGATCAAGTCAAGCAACAAGGCCTCGGCGCGGTCTATCTCGACTTCCTCAAGCAAATCCACTCGACCCTCGCGCCCAACCACAAGCAGCTTCTCTTCTGGGGCGACATCGCCGTCAACTCCCCGGATCTGGTCGCCACGCTGCCCAAAGACATGATCGCCGTCCCCTGGGAGTACGACGCCAAGCCCGACTTTACTTCGCTGATTTTGCCTTTCAAGAACGCGGGCCTTGAAACCTGGGTAGCTCCCGGCGTCAACAACTGGAACCGCATCTACCCCAACAACAACGAGGCCCTGGGCAACATCCGCGCCTTTGTGCGCGACGGCCAGAAGCTCGGATCGACCGGCGTTCTCAACACGGTGTGGAACGACGACGGCGAAGGCATCTTCGATGAGAACTGGTACGGCGTGCTCTTTGGCGCGGCCGCCGGTTGGCAATCCGGCGAAAGCTCCGAGGAAGCGTTTGCCGGCTCCTTCGGACAAGCCTTTCACCGTGACGCCACCGGCAAAATCAACCAGGCGCAGCGTGAACTGATGGCCGCCCACGACGTCTTCAAGAAAGCCGGCCTTGACGACGCGGAAGACTCATATTTCTGGATTGACCCGTTTTCGCCCGAGGGCCTGCAGGTGGCAAAGAAGCTGCGTCCTGCGCTGGCCGACCTGCGCCTGCACTCTGAGCGCGCCATCACGCTCGTTGCTGAGGCGCGTTTGGCCGCAAAACTCGAAAACACAGAGGCCCTCGACGCCATGGAACTAGGCGCGCGCCGCATCGATTTTGTGGGCCTCAAGTTTCAATGCGCCGACGAGGCTGTCGCGCTCTACGCTCAGGCGCAGGCGCTCGCTCCCGACAAGACCCGCTGGAACGATGTCTCCGGAATGCTCTGGACCATCAGTTCCAACGAAGGAAAATTCCAGGACATCGGCTCCGGCTATGCTTTGCTCGGTGGTCTCTTCCGGCAGGCGTGGCTCCACGACAACCGTCCTTATTGGCTTGAAAACGACATGGCCCGCTACGACGCGGCAACGCAACTGTGGCTCACCCGCGGCAACAAATGGAACGCGGTCCTGCTGCAGTGGGACGAAACGCACACCCTGCCCACAGAGGAACTGGCTGGATTTCCTTCGGGGGCGGGGAAGTAGGGGCAGGGGTAGGGAAAGACAGGTCGAATGGGGCTCGTGGTATCCCACCCTTCCGCATAAGACCGCGGAAGGATGGGGCACCCAGCATCTTCGAGCTATCTGAAAATGCCGGTTACAAAAACCCGCATACACAAACCGGTCCCGGTTGACCACTTCCCCGGCTTCCAATTGGATCGGCGCCGTAAGCGTGGGCCCGCCGTATACGCAGGTGCGAAACTCGCCGTTCTCGCCGCACGTGTCAGTCTCAGGCGGCAGGTCGCGCAACAGCCAGGCATCGAATTCGGGTCCTGCAAACCGACTCAATATCACCTTGGCGCCGTAAAAGGTGCAGGGCCCAGGCGCTGTCATCGCCGCTTTCCCAGGACAAAAGAACGCGCTTCATTGAATGATTGAAGCCTTTTGAGACCCACCCCCCAACGGTCCAGGCATATTGCTCGAAATCATTGGCATCTGTCTTTTTTCAGTGCTACCCTACGGGGACACAAGGCTGGCAATCCCCTTGCAAGCTAAGCGGACCCTCCCAAGATTTCCCCGATCCAAAGGAGAATCCATGTCAAGAAGAACAGGTTTGTTCCTGCTCATAACTGCCGCGTTCGTTTTGGTTGCGACAACCGATTCCTTGGCGCAATATACGCGGACTCGCCACGTTCGCGAAGAGGTTCGAAGCGGCGCAGCGCAGCCGGTAGGGCATCTGCCCTCAAGCCAGACACTCAACCTGGACATCGTTTTGCCGGTGCGCGACCAGGCCGCGCTGGAGAGTTTCATTGAAGACGTCTACAATCCGGCCAGTTCGTCTTTCCGGCAGTTTCTCACCCCGCAGGAGTTTACTGAGCGCTTCGGTCCCAGCCAGCAGGAATACGATGCCGTGGTCAACTTCGCAGCGGCGCATGGATTGAAGGTAACGGGCGGCTCCCGCGATGGCATGGATGTGCAGGTCAGCGGGTCGGTCGCCTCCATCGAGCGAGCCTTCAACGTAAGCATGCGCACTTACCAGCACCCCACAGAGAATCGCACCTTCTATTCGCCCGATCGCGAACCCACCACCAGCCTGAGCTTCCAACTCTGGCATGTCTCCGGCCTCGACAACTTCTCCATTCCGCATCCCATGCTGGTCAAGCGCAGCGACTACGCCAAAGCTCACGGTATCGCGCCTGAAGCGGTCATTTCCCACGCCACAACCGGCTCCGGTCCATCAGCCTCCTTCCTGGGCAGCGACATGCGCGCAGCCTACTATGGCGGAACGGCCCTCACCGGCGCCGGCCAAAATCTGGGGCTGCTTGAGTACTACGGCACCGACCTGGCCGACTTGAATACCTACTACAAGAATGTCGGCCAGACTTTGAACATCACCCCCACACTGCTCTCCGTGGATGGAACCAGCACGTCCTGCCTCGACACCCGCGCCGGCGGCCGCTGTGACGACACCGAGCAAACGCTGGACATGACCCAGGCCCTGGGCATGGCCCCGGGACTGGCCAGCCTGGTCATGTACATCGGCTCTACAGACACGGCCATCATCAGCGCCATGACCACACACAACCCGCTGCCAACCACCATCGGCTGCTCATGGGGTTGGACGCCGGCCGATCCCAACACGCTGAATCCCTATTTCGAGAAAATGGCCGTCCAGGGTCAGAACTTCTTTGCTGCCTCGGGCGACAGTTCCACCTGGTCAAGAAGAAACGAGGCTTGGCCGGCTGACAACGCCTACGTGGTTTCCGTGGGCGGCACTGACCTTGTCACGGCTAGCGCGGGCGGCGCGTGGAAGTCTGAGACCGCATGGGCGGATAGCGGCGGCGGCATCTCCCCTGACAGCATTGCGATTCCTGCGTGGCAAAAGCTCGCCGGCGTCATCAATTCCAGCAACAAGGGATCCACCACTTATCGCAACGGCCCTGATGTTTCGGCCAACGCAAACTTCACCTTCTACACCTGCGCCGATCAAACCGCGTGCCTGGCCAACGAATACGGCGGCACCAGCTTCGCGGCGCCCATGTGGGCCGGCTTCATTGCCCTGGTCAACCAGCGGCTTGCCAGCCAGAGCAAAGCGCCCATCGGCTTTATCGACCCCACTATCTACGCGCAGAACGTGACCTCGAGTTACGCCACGGATTTCAACGACATCACCAGCGGCAAGTCCGGTAGTTACTCCGCAGTTACCGGCTACGATCTTGTTACTGGATGGGGCAGTCCGAAGCCGGCGCTGATCACCGCGCTTGCTCCCTAGGTGATTGGTCGATGGTTCCCGCAAAACTGTGGGACCCAGGTCCCGGCTCCACGGCGGGCTTTGGCGTCTGAGTGAAACTGGATCGTAGCGCTGCCTTGCCAACTTGCCATGCCGCGAGGCGGCGCTAACTCGCGGCTTTCCAATAGAACCGTCTTCCACCTGACGCCCACTGAACGAGCTTTGACGGGGCGGCACTACAAGCTGCGGAAGAGCTCACCGCAACACTATCCATTCCGTATCTCATGGCAGGGAAATGTTTTAGACGTGGCGCAAAAGCAAGTAAGTGGAATTCGGGCCGCAAATGCGCGGGTGAACAGCACCGACCCCGACCTGCCAGCCCTTCCCTAGCTAGCCCCGCATCATTGGCCCAAACAAGAGCAAGCAACCGCCGCCAATCCTGGGTAATTTCTATCGATTTACGCTCCAATCACGTTCCCGGGCCAATAAATTCAACGGATTGTGACACGAGTCACAGGGCGGGGTGAATGATGTCACTGCTTGCGCTTCCAGCAGAAGCGCAGACTCGAAATCCAATGGGATAGAAAACGGTGGCGCCCCCCAGGCGTCAGGAGGAAATCATGAGCTTCGCAACCGGCCTGAAGACCATTGTTGTAGCTACTGACCTGGAAGGCCGGTCGGAAGCAGCCCTGGAGTATGCGCGCAAACTGGCCAACGCTTACGGTTCGCGCATTGTCCTGGCCCATGGCCTTGATCCGGTAGAGTATGCCGCCGTTGACATGGTCCCGGGAAAGGTTTTGCAGGGGCTCACTGAGCAGGCAAGGGAAGCGTTGGAAAGATTGGCCGGCGACCTGATGCGGGAAGGCATCCACAGCCATTCTGAAATCCGCCAGGGCGCCGTTGCCCAAATGCTCGTGGATGTTGCGCGGCAATACGAGGCCGGACTGATCGTCATCGGGACCAAGGGAATCCAGGGCGCCGGCGCCGTGGTTGTGGGCGCAGTGGCCGAGCAGTTGGTGCGCCTGGCCTCATGCCCCGTTCTGGCGGTCGCGGCCGACTGGAATGCCGGGCCATTCCGTCCCACGCCGGGCGGACCGGTGCTGCTGGCCATGGAGCGCAATGAAGCCCAGCCCGCCGCAGTGGCCACGGCCCACTCGCTGGCGCAGATGTTTCAGCGCACGCTGCTGGTGGTTCACGCGCGCACCCCGGCCGAGGTCTCCGCATTCCTCAACCCTGCCGCCACCACGCTGGAAGAGTTCGGCATCAAGCCCAGTGGTCAATTCCCAGTTCGGTTTATTGTGAAAGACGGCAACCCGGCAGACGCGATTGTCGCCGCGATCGAGCAAAATCACCCGTGCATGCTGGTAGCCGGGGTAAAGCGCGCCAGCCATACGACCGGACCGCATGGCACTGCATTTGCCTTGCTCGCCCGTTCGCGCGTGCCCGTTTTGTGTGTTCCGCCAGAACCGGTGCCCGCCGTCCAGGAGCGGCGTGAAGCTTGTACTCCCCAGGAAACCCATTAGCGCAAACTGCGCAGGAGCCGGAGCTTTACTGACTTTTCGTGAAATGGGACCGGAAGTAGAGATCCAACCATCCCGTTTTTTATTCATCCGTTTTGGATTCAGGTGCTGTCTTGAGCGATTTGCCTCTTATGAAACTCTCTTTACCGCAAATCGGCAGTAGTCAACACACCCGCCAGGGAAGAGCCGGCAGGCGGGTCGCAGGCACCACGCGCCGCGACACCGGAAACCCGGCAAAGGGAGAACGACCCATGCAATCTCAGGCAAGATCCGGGCGAATGGAGGCGGTTGCACCGCATCCACTCGCAGAGCTGTTGGAATGCCCTCCGGCGACCGGAAACCTGCTGAATGGTGCCACTGTACCCATCGATTTTGTTGCCGGGGACGTCTTGTTTAATCAATCTGCGATTTCCCGGGGCCTCTATGTCGTTATCTCCGGCCGACTTCTGCGCAGAACGGAGCGCATGCATGCGCACCTTTTGCTGGGCCCGGTGCGCGCTGGGGAACTGGTTGAACTGGCCGCAGTGCTCGGGGATGGCTGCCACACCTACACCCTGACCGCGCAATCTTCCGGTTCCGCATTGCTGCTGCCCATTCAAGCGTTGAGCCTTGCTTTTCAACAGTATCCGCCGCTCAGGATGCACTTGCTCGAAGAACTTGCCCGCGAAGTTTCCAGGGCCTATAACGCCTGCTGCATGACCCGCGCGACCAAGGTGCGGAGGCACGGCCCCGATGCCTTGGGGGAGTAAGAAGGGTTCGCTTTTGCGTTGACGGATTTTCGTTCCGCGGGCTTTATCGCCGCGCGAAGCAAGTTGACGGAAAATCCCTGCCTTGCGTCCCGCCCATGTGCGCTATACTTCAAATTGCACAGCGGCAAAACCATGGCAGCTTTTCATTCCCATCACCCCCCGGAAGATTGCGTTAATTGTGAGCATCGCCATCTGCGAATGTTCTGCAATCTCACGCCGGAAGCGCTCCAGGATTACGACGGCATCGGCATCATGATGAGCCACGCCCGGGGAGCGAAGCTGTTTTCAGAGGGCGACCCGGCGCGCAATGTTTTTATCATCTGCTTTGGCCAAGTCAAAATCTCCTCCACCTCCCGTGACGGCAAAACCATGATTTTAAAGATTGCCGGGCCCGGTGACGTGATGGGCCTCAGCGCCGTCCTTGCCAATGTTCCCCATGAAGTGACCGCCGAAGCCATCGAGCCCTGCCAGGTCAAAACCGTGCGCAAACAGGAGTTTGTCGATTTTCTTGGCCGCCATGGCATTGCCAGCATGCACGCGGCGCAGTCCCTCTCCGGCGAATACCTCACGGTTTTTCACGATGCCAAGCGCCTGGCGCTTTCAGGCTCCGCAGCGGGCCGCCTTGCCCGTCTTCTGCTGGATTGGGGACGCACCGCTGCCAATGGCAAGCCTGAAATCCGCTTCACCATGGCCCTGACCCATGAAGAGATCGCCAACATGGCCGGTACTTCGCGCGAGACCGTCACGCGCCTGCTCAACCAGTTCCGCCGCGACCAGTGGATCACCATCAAGGGATCCAGCCTGACCATTGTCAAGCCCGATCAGCTCGAACGGCTTACCGCTTAAATCTCCCCAGTCGAATCTCTTCCAGGAAATCTCTGAATAAGTTGCTGTTTTGAAAGGGTGCGACTTCAGCCGCGCCGCAGGATGGCAACCAAGGAGAGGCGGCCTGTTTAGCCTCTGCGGGAATGCCCCTTTACGCCATTGGGATATTTGCTCCAGGTGCCCTCAATAGAGAAGAGATTCCCCTACGGAATCCTTCCATCCTGCACCGCAACCGGCTCAACTTCGGCTCCGGCCAACTTGCCGAGCGGCTCGCGCAGCGTGAGTACCGGGCAGCGTGCGTGGGCCAGAACTTTGTAGATGACACGGTCGCGGGTCAGGTTTTCGAGCGCTGTCCGGTGCGTGGCTCCCAGAACAATCAGGCTGGCATTCTGTTCAGAGGACTCAGCCAGGATCTCGATGGAGGGATTGCCATGCACCACGCGCGGCTCCACGGTCAGGGAGCAACGGGTGCGGGTGACGGCAGACAGAATGTGCAGCTCATGCATTGCGGCCGAATCCACGCCGGTGGGCAAGCCGTCGCGTTCCATCTCATCCACCGGCGGCAGCACATGCAGTAGCACCAACTTTGCCTTCTGGTTGGCCGCAATTCTGCAGGCCAGAGCGGCGCTCGGGCGAGAGGCCTCTTTGAGAGTTGTGGCATGCAGAACCACCCGTTCCAGGCCGCTGTTCGCTTCCCGTTGTTCCAGCGGGAGCTTGGCTTCAGGCCCCACGGTGACCACCGGGAGGCTGACCGAGCGGAGCACTTGTTCAGCGACTGAACCAAGCAGCAGCTTTCCCAGTTTGCTGCGGCTGCGCGTGCCAAGAATTACGCGATCCGCTTGAAACTGACGGGCAGCGTTAGCAATCTCGTGGGCGGCATTGCCTTCCCGCACCGCCGCCTGGCAAGCCAGCTCGTGCCTCCGCGCCACCTCGGTCCACGGTTGCAGCGACCTTTCGGCGAACGCCTGCGCGCCCGCTGGATCGTAATAGGGCATTCCAGCCGCATCCATGGTGACGCTGGTGCCTGCTGCAAGCACATGCAGCAGGATCAACCGTGCTCCCGTTTCGCCGGCCTGCTCCAACGCAAACGGCATCAACCGGTCAAGGTCGGTCAAATCGGTGGCAACCAGCAGCACAGCCGGATGCGCCCAGCGTTCCAACCCTGCATCCGGGCATGTTTCAGCCATTGCCTTCACCTCGCAAAAAAGCGTTGCACTGAAAAGGGCGCATTGATGTGTCAGGGCGCACCGCCAGAAGTGATTTGGCTCACTATAAAAAGTCGGCTACAGACACAGTCGGGGACTCTTAACAGCCTGCGAAGAGATGCTTTCGTCCCTGGAGCAAGGGCCAATCCTGAAGAAGCTCAGTGCGCTGCCAAAGCGCTTGCTGGGTGTGCTACACTTCGGTCGGTAAACGCTTACAGAACGCCGCGTAGCGCTAATCCGGTGCACCTTGCCGGTTTAGCTTCGATGCTCAATCGCCCATCGCATTTTTTCCGTCCAAACCGGTTTGTCGCTTGACAAACCTTGCAGTAAACCCATTTACTTGTGGTCGAACGTCCATGGTCTTTGTAGACGACTTCGCCCCTCCCAGGTGACTCAATGCTCGGATTGGTCCCAGCCTCCATCGCCGCAGACAGTCTCGCGTCCCTGCCATCCCTTCTGGCTTTCAGCGCTGCTCCCATGGCGCACCTCAGGCCCCTCGACATCGCCGTCATCGCCATTTACTTCGGCATGGTGATCTGGATCGGCTTCTATCTGAAGGGCCGCTCCAACACCAGCGAAGAGTTCTTCATGGCCGGTCGCGAAATGACCGCCTGGATCGCTGGTTTGAGCTTCGTATCAGCCAACCTCGGCTCCCTGGAGTTGATGGGATGGGCAGGAGCCGCTTACCAGTACGGCATCCTGGCCACCCACTGGTATTGGATCGGCGCCATCCCGGCCATGCTCTTCCTCGGCTTGGTCATGATGCCCTTCTACTATGTGTCGAAGACGCATTCGGTCCCCGGCTACCTGAATCTCCGCTACGGAGAACATGCCCGCGTCCTCGCAGCCGTCTCCTTCGGTTTGGAGATGATCTTGATGAGCGGCGTCAACATGTTCGCCATGGCCGTGGTCATGAAGGTTGTGCTGGGCTGGAATTTGACCTTCAGCATTCTAGTCTCCGCGTTTGCAGTTACCGCCTACGTTGCCCTGGGCGGGTTGCGTTCGGCCATCTTCAACGAAGTTCTGCAATTCGTCCTCATCTGGGGCGGTGCGCTGTTGGTGCCCATCCTTGGCCTTATCCAGGCCGGCGGTCCTGCTGGACTCAAAGCCAAGATCATTGCCAACATGCACACCGACAGCTATTTCCACCTGTGGCGCGACACCGGGCATTTCTCCGCAAACCCCATGGGCACTCACTGGTCGGGCATCGTTTTCGGGCTGGGCTTTGTGATCAGCTTCGGCTACTGGACGACGGATTTTCTGGTTGTCCAGCGGGTGCTGGCAGCGCACAACCTGCGCGCCGCCCGTATGGCCCCGATCATCGGTTCCTTCTTCAAGATGGCTGTGCCGTTCATCGTCATTCTCCCTGGACTGTTGGGCCTGGTGCTGCTGCAAAATCCCGATAAGAGCCCGATGAAGTTGGTCGGCGAAGATGTTGTCAAATCCTGCTCTATAAGTGCGTCCGGGGACAAGATCGCGAATCCCGGCGGATGCGCCACCGCCATGTCCACCAAGAGCAACCTCTCCTCGGCCTATCAGGCAAAGGTCCTCACAGGTGCTCCGGGAACGGAACTGCACAGCTACAACGACGCGCTGCCCTTGATGTTGGTGCGCTATTGCGGTCCGGGCCTGCTGGGCCTCGGAATCACCGCCCTCATCGCCGGCTTCATGAGCGGCATGGCCGGCAACATCAGTGCCTTCTCCACCGTCTGGACGTACGACATCTACAAGCCCCTCATCAACAAGAAAGGCTCTGACAGCCATTACGTGATGGTGGGCCGGATGTCGATCGTCATAGGCGTGCTCATCTCCATCGGTGCTGGCTACATCGTGCAGAATGCCCATGGCATCATGGATTACGTGCAGGCACTGTTCAGCTTCTTTATCGCGCCTCTCTTGGGAGCGATCCTGATGGGCATGTTCTGGAAGCGGGCCACCGCGCCGGCCGGTTTCCTGGGCCTGCTCGTCGGCATCACAAGCTCGGTCAGCATGTTTGTCTGGGTCAAGCTCGATCACGCGGCATTGGGCGTGGTTGCGCTCTATCCTGAGGCTACCGACATGGCCGCCAACCTCTACCGCGCTCTGTGGGCATTCCTTACCACGGTCATCATCATCTATGTCGTCAGCCTGTTCACCAAGCCCAAGCCTATCGCAGAACTGGAAGGCTTGGTGTACGGTGTGACTCCTCTGCCCAAGGAGCCTCCGGTTCCGTTCTACAGGAACGAGTACATATGGGCCATCCTGGTCGTCATCATTTTTGCGGCACTCAACATCTTGTTCTGGTAATTGCAGAGTTGTCTAAGGAGCGTCTGAATTAGGCGCGGGAGCCTCTGAATAAGTCGCGGTTTTGAAAGGGCACGACTTTAGCCGTGCCGCAAACCAAGCGAATAGAGGTCGGGCTTTAGCCCCTGAGGGAATTTGGGCGCCCGATTCGAGCTTGGTCAGAGGTTCCCAAAGGAATGCAAGAAGTGTCAGGGTACGACTTCAGTCGTGCCAAATCGAGCGATAAGCAACAAGGGGCTTTAGCCCCCGCGTGAGAGAAGGGGTAAACAAACATGCATGGTTCCGGAATTCCCATCTGGTTCTTCATTGGGGTGCTGCTGGTCATTTATGGGGCAATGATTCTAGGCTATGGCCTCTACGAATGGCAGACCGCCAGTTATCCCATCGGTGTCGAGCTGACCAACCTGCACACGCCCGTATGGTGGGGCGGAGTGCTGGGCGCGCTTGGAGTCTTCTACGTAATCAAGTTCCGTCCCGGCCGCGCCAAATAGAGGATCTTGAATCATCTTGCTTTGAAAGGGCGCGGCTTGAGCCGTGCCGCAGTCAGCGCACAAAAATCGTGGGCTTTAGCCCCTGAATCTTGCATCGGGCGAAGAACCAAGCGTTGTAACAGGGCACGACTTTAGTCGTGCCGAAAACGCACAAAAAATTGACCGGGGCTTTAGCCCCTGCAAACACAACGTTCAAGGGAGCAATCATATGGCAGCGAAGCGAATTATGACGTTTGGTGTCGTGGTAGGCAACCGCGGATTTTTCCCCGGCCATTTGGCCAAATCAGGCCGCGAAGAACTCCTCGCCGTTCTTGAGGCCGCAGGCGCAAAAGCGATCGTACTCAGCCCCGAAGAGTCGCGATTTGGCGCAGTAGAAACGTACGCTGAAGCCGAGCGTTGCGCCGCGCTGTTCAAAAAGCACGCCGATGAGATCGACGGCATCATCCTCACCCTGCCCAACTTCGGCGAAGAGCGCGGCATCGTCGACGCCATTCGCCTCTCCGGCCTCAAGGTGCCGGTGCTGGTGCAGGCCACGCCCGACCGTTCAGACAACATGACCATCGCCGTCCGCCGCGACAGCTTCTGCGGCAAGATGAGCGCGTGCAACAACATGATGCAGTACGGCATCGCCTACTCGCTTACTACATTGCACACTGAGACGGTAGACTCGCCAGAATTCAAAGCTGATCTGGAATGGTTCTCGGCGGTTTGCCGCATCGTGAAAGGCCTCAAGAATCTGCGCATCGGCGCCATCGGCGCGCGGCCCACGGCCTTCAACACTGTCCGCTACTCCGAACGCATCTTCGAAACCAGCGGCATTTCCATCGAGACCATTGACCTCTCCGAGATCTTCGGCCGCATCAACAAGATGAAAGACAACGACGACGCCGCGCAGGCCAAACTCGCCGCCGTCAAGAAGTATGTTTCCACCTCCGGCGTTCCTGACGACGCACTGCTCAAGATGTCCAAGCTCGGGGCGGTGATCGACGGCTGGATGAAGCAGACCAACGTGAGCATCAGCGCGGTGCAGTGCTGGACCTCGATGGAAGAGTTTTTCGGGGTAGTGCCCTGCACCATCATGAGCATGATGTCGAACGACCT
>Ga0181517_10001580_pt1 | contig 25036 bp, 11 predicted proteins | sample PEATcosm2014_Bin_31_FD_119748 | JGI IMG/M metagenome (GOLD analysis project Ga0181517, IMG submission 119748) | Peatland microbial communities from MTU Mesocosm Facility, Houghton, MI, USA - PEATcosm2014_Bin01_30_metaG | ecosystem: Environmental > Terrestrial > Soil > Wetlands > Peat | place... | reverse complement strand
TCGGCACAGCTTCCATCGTCGCCCAGGGTTCCGTCCGATGCTCCCGCCGCACCTCCCGCAGCACAGGTGGTTCCGGCGGCGATCGAGACAGCGCTCAACAAAGTCATCGGCACGCGCGAGGTGGCGCTGGACGCACCCGACACTGCGCTTAAGGTGAATACCCGGCGATTGAAGGACGCGGACGTTTACCTGTTCTTCAACGAAGGCGCGCAGCCGAGCACCCATACGGTGAGCATAACAAAAAAAATAACATGTCAGGACCGAGCTTGCGGCACCTTCACCGGAACCGGATCAGCCGATCTCAACAAACCCTACGTGCCGCCTGTCGTCGAGGTGTGGGACCCGGCGACCGGTGCCGTTACCCCCGTAGCCTCGACAACGGCCAAGGGCGCGGTTACGGTAAAGCTCAACTTGAAACCGTACGAGACGGAACTGCTGACTGTTCGGTAGACAGCTCCGGCTCGGAGTCCCCGGCGATCTAGCTCGCTGGTGTGAAGGAGTCGCGGTTCCATCCTTGATACAACTCTGTGTCAGGGATTGCGTGTCAGTGGCTGCAAACAATCTATCTTTCCCATCCGTTTGGGAGTAGAGGCAACCGGGGGAGATCGTCGGCTTCCATATGCTCAGCGGCGGCGCACCATGCGTGAGCGAAGCTTACATGGTCTACTTCGAGCGCTTTATCGCCGAGCATCAGTTGGCCGACGTGTTCATGGTGAATCCCGAAAAGGGTAACGACTATCTTGGATTCGACCCATCCGTTCTGTTGAAGCATCTGTCGCCGGCAATTCTGGTGGCCGATATTCTGGTCGAGATCAATCATGTTATGCGTGTCGTGGGAGCTCCCGGCAGGATCGAGCAATTTCAACGAGAGTGGGAGCGATTCAGGACCATGGCCAAAACACGCGATGAGTTTACAACTCTACCTTCACCGGCCACGTCTTCCAAATATCCGCGCAGTAGTCGCGAATCGACCGGTCCGACGAGAACTTACCCATCCGTGCGACGTTCAGAATGGACATGCGTGCCCATGCGTCCTGATCCCGGTAGGCTTGGCTCACTCGATCCTGGCAGTCGATGTATGACTGATAGTCGCCCAATAACAGATAATCATCCTTATTGAGGAGTGAATTGTAGAGCGGCGCGAACAGGCCGTGGTCGCCGTGCGAGAACTCGCCGCTGGTCAGTGAATCCACCACCTCGCGCAGCTTCTCGTTGCTGTCATAGGGCGCGCGCGGGTAGTAGCCCTCGGCCTTGCGCTGCTGAACCTCCTGTACGGTAAGTCCGAAGAGGAAGAAATTCTCTTCGCCGACCTCTTCGCGGATCTCCACGTTGGCTCCGTCCAGGGTGCCAATGGTCAGCGCGCCATTCATCGCAAACTTCATGTTGCCGGTCCCCGAAGCTTCCTTGCCGGCCAGCGAAATCTGCTCGGAGAGATCGGCCGCCGGGTAGACCCTCTGACCCACCTTGACGTTGTAGTTCGGCAGGAAGACCACCTTGAGCCTTTCCCGGACCAGCGGATCGGCATTGATCGCCTCGCCGATCGAGTGAATCAGCTTGATGATGAGTTTCGCCATGTGGTATCCGGGCGCGGCCTTGCCGCCGAAGATGAAGGTCCTCGGTACTATGTCCATCTCCGGGTTGTGCTGGATGCGCTTGTAAAGTGTCAAGATGTGCAGGATCTGTAGATGTTGCCGCTTGTATTCATGCAAACGCTTCACCAGCACATCGAACATGGATGTGGGATCGGTTGCGATCCCAATGCGGTCCTGCATGTATGCCGAAAGCTCCAGCTTGTTGTGCAGTTTGATCGCCTTCCACTCCCGCAGCAGCTCCGGGTCGTCCACCATCGATTCAAGTCGCCTCAGCTTGTCAAGATCGTGCTCCCAACCCGGTCCCACGCGTGAAGTCAGCAGATGGGCCAGCCTGGGATTGCTGAGCACCATCCAGCGCCGCGGCGTCACCCCGTTGGTCTTATTGCTGAACTTCTCCGGCGACAGGTCGTAAAAGTCGCGCAGCACGCTGGTCTTCAGCAACTCGGTGTGCAGCTCCGCCACGCCATTGATCGCGTGGCTTCCGAGCGCGGCCAGGTGTGCCATGCGCACATACTTCCCTCCGTTTTCGTGGATTAGCGAAAGGTTGCGCACGCGCTGCTCGTCGCCCCAATAGCGAAGTCGAACACCCTCCAGATGGCGCCGGTTGATCTCATCGATGATCTCAAGATGGCGCGGCAGCAGCGACCCGAAAAGGCTCAGTTCCCACTGCTCCAGCGCCTCCGGCAGCAGGGTGTGGTTGGTGTACGAAAGCGTGCCCTGAGTCACCCTCCATGCCGTCTCCCACTCCATCGCGTGCTCATCCACCAGTAGACGCATCAATTCGGCCACGGCAATCGCCGGATGGGTGTCGTTCATCTGGATGGCAAACTTGCGCTGTAGCGCGGTCAGTGGACGGTTCATGGAGAGCTGAATCTTCAAGATGTGCTGTAGCGAGCACGATACAAAGAAAAACTGCTGCGCCAGCCGTAACTGCTTGCCCTGAATGTCTTCGTCGTTCGGGTAAAGGATCTTGGAGATGTTTTCCGACGACACCTTGTCAGCAACCGCGCCAAAAAAATCACCCGTATTGAATGTGCCGAAGTCGAAGGAATCGACTGCCTGCGCCGACCACAGCCGCATGGTGTTTGCGGTATTCGTCTTATAGCCCAGGATCGGCGTATCGTGCGGAACTCCGCGCACTACTCGCTCGGGAAGCCATTTCACATGGCGGCGGCCTTCGGAATCGGTGTAAGCTTCCGTGCGCCCTCCGAATTTCACCTCGAATGCATCTTCCGGCCGTTCCAGCGCCCAGGGATTGCCCAGCTTCAACCACTTGTCGGTGGTCTCCACCTGCCATCCATCTTTTATCTGCTGATCGAAGATTCCGTACTCGTAGCGGATCCCGTAGCCGATCGCGGGGATGTCCAGCGTGGCCAGCGAGTCCATGAAACAGGAAGCAAGCCGTCCCAGCCCGCCATTCCCCAGCCCCGGCTCCTGCTCCTGCTCAATCAGGGCATTCAGGTCGATGCCCAGCGACCGCATCGCTTGATCGGTTTCTTCGTAAATTCCAAGGTTGATCAGGTTGTTGGCAAGATGCGGCCCAGTCAGAAACTCCGCGGACAAGTAGCAGACGACCCGCACATCCTGTGCCTGGTAGTTCTTTACCGTGGATATCCAGCGTTCAATCAGACGGTCGCGCACTGTATGTGCCAGGGCCATGTACAGATCGTTTACGGTGGCCCGCTCACGGTATCGGCCCTGCACACAGAAGAGGTTGTCGAGAAAGGATTGAGCCAGCGCACTCACACTCAAGGCTGTTCTTTGGCTCTTATGCACTTCAACGGGGGACGGTATTACTCTTTCAACTTCAGGCATCGACTTGCTCCCGGGGGTCCCAGCGGCGCTACATCGCGCACAGGTATATCCGCAATCCATCGGCATATCGCCAGGTACAATTCAGCCCTTGCCCATATTTAGCCTCCCACCGGCGGGGGATTTGCTCCAGCGTTACGCGCCTGCCGCAGTTGCCGCCATGCCTGTGAGCACTTCACAACGCCATCCAACAGTCAAAGTACCGGCTCTTTGACATGCGGCCTCAGAATCCTATTCGTTCGCGCGGCGGCTCACCATATATCACAGTCACTGCCTTCCCCTGTACGACTAAAGTGCAATTTCGGATAAGTGTCGTAAAACTTTACGCTTATAAGCCCCTAGCAACATCTGTGGGAAGACTTCTGATTCCGGTTTATTCCGGACAATTTGAAGCAACGTGACGCATACGATTGGAGACTTGTGGACAGGCCCGCATCATCGAAGCCATGGTCTCAGCTATTTGTTGCCGTTAGTTCTGAGTCGCCAAGTGTGACAAATGCTTCGAGCACACTCATCCAGGCGATTGCGCCAATCGCTGTGTGTGGATTCATCCTGTGTATCCTTGAAGGCGTCAAGCACCAATTACTGCCGAATATCGGGACGCTGACATTCCATGCAGCCGTAACTGACTTCGTAATCGCGGTGCTGGCCGTGATCGGCGCCCTCCCCATCGCGCTCAGCATCGCCGGTAAGAAGAATACGGATGCGGTTCCGCGGCAATCGGAAGAGCAGTACCGGCTGCTGTTTGAAAACAATTCGGTCCCTATGTGGGTCTACGACCGCAAGACACTTCAGTACCTCGCTATCAATGAAGCCGCGATCAAACAATACGGATATTCCAAGCAAGAGTTCTTGTCGATGACGCTGGTGGACCTGCGACCGGCTGGAGATGTCCCAGCTCTTCTGAATGAGGTCGCAAAGTATAAGCCCGGCATCTATAACTCAGGAATATGGAGGCATCGCAGGAAAAATGGGACGATCCTATATGTGGAGATCATCTCCCATGACTTGATATTTAATGACGCCGACGCCTGCTTAGCGGCCGCCCACGATGTTACGGAACGGAAGCGTACCGAGGATGTGATGCGGCAAGCCGAGGAAAAGTACCGCGGCATCTTTGAGAATTCCGTGGTTGGCATCTTTCAGTCCGCGCCGGACGGGCGCTTTATCAGCATCAACCCTGCCTTGGCCAACATGCATGGATACGATACCCCGGCAGAGTTGCTCGAGGCCGTCTCCCGCGCAGGGCAGAAGCTACTGGTTGATCCCAGCGGGATGACCCGGCTGGCCAAGGCGGCCGAGGAGTGCGGCGCAGTGCATGGCGCCGAGTTGGAGATCATCTGCAAGGACGGCTCAAGCAAGTGGGTGCGGGTGAATCTGCGCGTCATCCGCGATTTATCAGGCAAGGTCATTCACCGCGAAGGCACGGTAGAGGACATCACCGAGCACAAGGCGGCCCAGGAACGCATGAAGTTCCTGGCCTACTACGATGCGCTTACGGGGCTGCCGCATAGATCCCATCTACAGGATCGCCTGGATGTTGCCATAGCTGGCGCACGCCGTAAGGGTGAAAAGATTGCGCTTCTGTTTATCGACCTCGACCGGTTTAAGAACATCAATGACTCCTTTGGACATTCGTTTGGGGACATTGTGCTCAAGGACGTCGCGAAACGGTTGAGGGGATGCCTGGAAGAGTCGAACCTGGTAGCCAGGCTGGGTGGCGATGAGTTCCTCATCATGCTGTGCAATCTGAGAGATCCGACCGACGCGGCGAGTGCAGCAAACCGGGTGATCGACGCCATGAAGACGACTTTCAGCATCCAGGGGCGATCGCTCAACGTAGGCTGCAGCGTTGGGATCAGCATATTCCCCGCGCATGGCGAAGACGGGGAAACCCTGATACGGAATGCCGATGTGGCCATGTATTCCGCCAGAGCGAGCGGGCGCGGCAACGTGAGGTTCTTTACCGATGAGATGAATGCCAAGGCCATAGAGCGAATGAACATGGATAACAACCTGCAACTGGCGCTGGACCGGGAGGAGTTCTTCCTTGTCTACCAGCCGCAATTGGATATTCAGAATGGAAGAATCAGCGGAGTGGAAGCCCTGATTCGCTGGAAACATCCGGAGTTTGGCCTGATCCCGCCGGACAAATTCATACCCATTGCGGAGAACAACGGGCTAATCCTGCCTATCGGCGAATGGGCGCTGCGAACCGCGTGCGCTCAGTCCCGCAGATGGCAGGACGAAGGATTGCGTGCCGTCCCCATAGCTGTCAACGTCTCCGCTGTCCAGTTTCGCCAGGACAATTTCCTCACCCTCATCGGCAGAACGCTGCGCGAGACTGGCCTCGCGCCTGAGTACCTGGAACTGGAGATCACGGAGAGCCTCCTGCTCTCCAACGAAGAACTCACGCTCTCAGTCCTCCATGAGTTGAAAGAAATGGGAGTGAGACTATCGATTGACGATTTCGGGACAGGTTATTCCTGTCTCAGCTACCTGAAACAGTATCCGATTGACAAGCTTAAAATCGATAAGTCGTTTATTCGCGACTGTGCCGTGGATTGCGATGGCGCGGCGATCGCCGCCTCCATCATCACCATGGCGCACAGCCTGCGGCTCAAGGTGATTGCGGAAGGTGTGGAGAACGAAGCTCAGATGTCCTTTCTACGGCACCACCGCTGCGGTGAGATTCAAGGGTTCTACTTCAGCAAGCCGGTCTCAGCCGGTGAAGCAGCATCGATATTGCAATGCGAAGATAGCATCAAAGCCCCCGGCGAAGCCGCTGCGGTCGGCCAGTCGTTTTGGACCAGTTCGGAGATTTTTCTCTCCGATCCCTGGAACATTGAGGCTAAGAATATAGTGTCCAGCACTGCGGGAGCATAGTCCTTAATGCGAGACGGAAGCTTCACCGGCGCGGATATTGGATGGGCCAACCGCCCCGCTTGACCGGGGGACCTATGGCCGGTACTCTGAGTCCAGTTGAGCAGCACTTACGCAATTCATGAAAATCGATCCGGGAGGCTCTCCTCTCCATACGCCTCCTTTTCTCGTGGTGCGTTCTACGCAGATTTCAAATTCCCATGTACTTAACCACTCAAATGCAGCATCCGTTGCGTGCATTGCCCAGGATGTAGCTGGGTTCACAAGGAACGGGCTCCATTGGATGGGATGCATGCGGAACGCAGCTACTCAACAATTGGAAGCGGTCCCGATAACGCCGTTGGACAGAAGAGTGGCACTGTCCGACGGCTCTCGGGTTCTGTTTCCACTCATCCTGATAGTTGCGCTATCCATCCGCATGGTTGTCGTTTATTTTTCCTATCGCGATTTGCCGGATGTGGACAATTTCTGCGCACAGTTCGGCTGGGAGGTCGGCTGGGTGGCGCGTGCGCTGGCCACCGGGCATGGGTTTTCCTCGCCGTACTATCCCAGCAGCGGCCCCACGGCCCTGGTGCCACCCCTCTATACAGGACTGCTCGCCGCAGTCTTTCGCCTGTTCGGCGTCTACTCGCTGAAATCGGGATTCATCATTCTTTTCCTCAACAGCCTGTTCTCCTCGCTCACCTGCATTCCCATATATTTCAGTGCGAAATATTCCCTGGGTATTCGAGGTGCAACAATTGCTTGCTGGGCATGGGCCGTATATCCCTTTGCGATATTCTTTTCCGCTGACCGCGTGTGGGAGTACTCGCTTACTTCGCTGCTGTTTACCACCTGCTTCTGCATTGCCCAGCGTATACAAGGCTCCTCAAAACCGTTTGCGTGGATCGGTTTCGGAGCTCTTTACGGCCTTACGGCATTATCCAATCCTGCAATTCTCTCGGTGCTGCCCTTTCTTTTGACGTTGTCGCTATGGAACGCCAGGAAGGCAGGCAAACCGTGGCTGCTGTACGGAGTTCTGACAGTGGTTGGCGCGTTCATGGTCCTTGCTCCATGGACTGCGCGAAACTACCGTGCGCTTCATGTGCTTTGTCCGGTGCGCGATAATTTCTGGCTGGAGTTCTACGTGGGCAATTTCGGAGACACCTCTGAACCGAACCCTTCCCTCTTGCACCCAGCCAGCAATCCGCTGGAATTGCAAAGGTATCTTTCCCTGGGAGAAACAGCGTATATGGCGGAGAAGCGCGCCCTGGCTGTCGACTACGTCCGTCGTCACCCGCAATTCTTCGTGGTTGTCACCCTGCGGCGTGTTGTCTGTTACTGGACTGGATTCTGGAGTTTCAGCCATGAATTCAGGCAAATTGAGCCCTTCGCGCTGCCGAATATTTTTTTTTGCACCGTCATGACGCTGCTAATGCTGCGTGGCGCGCGCCGTCTCTGGCGCCGGAATCGCAACGCTGCACTGCCCTATTTAGTGTTGATTGTTATATTCCCGATGACATACTACATTACCCATTCCTGGATGGATTCTCGCCAGCCTATTGAAGCGGCCATTGTTGTGCTTTCCATAGCAGGGTGTATTTCGCGGAAGAGCATGCAGTCCGCCGCGGATGAGTCAACCCGAAGCGCCTCCATGGATATGCACCGCCGCAATGATTTGCAGCATGTTCCCTCGTTGTCGTAAGTGCGCGACAATATAGACTGCGTTGTCTTCCAGGTTGCGGCGCGTCGAACGGTATGATTTTCTACTTCGGATATCGCGGAGTCAGGAGCTTAGATGCAGTGTGTCGATGGGACTCCTTCAATATCACCCAGACTTCGACTGATCGCGGCGACCTTCTGGATACTTGCATTCGCAAGCATTCCCGGATGGATTTCCATCGATCGGCCAGGTTGGGACGTTTCTGTCTATCGCAATGCAATCCAGTCTGTACAAGCCGGACACGACCCATACTCTGACGCCATGGCCGTGCAAGACGCCTTCCACCGCGATCTGGCCTCGCATGCCAGTGACCCGACACCGTTCAGCTACGTTTACTCCCCGATCACGCTTCCGCTTCTGCGTCCAATTGGCGCGGTCCCTGTCTGGTTGAGTGGCACAGTGTACTGGTTCCTCTATGCCGTCTGCGCACTTTGCCTTGTGTGGGTGGGCATGCAGGCCGTGGAAGACAACGAGTACAAAGTTTTCCTGCTGCTGGCGCCCGCTGCTCTTTTTTTCCCCGGCCTGCTGCAACATGACGTCATTCTGAGTGGCAACGTCGCCATCATTCTCTATGCCCTGGTTCTGTTGGGCGCTGCCTTCGGTTGGTGGCGCGGTCAGTGGCATTGGTGTTATCTGGCGATTCTGATTGCTTCCTGCTATAAGGCCCCGCTGCTGATCCTGGTGGTAATTCCCCTGCTCTCCGCACGCAGACAGTGGTTGCCGGCCGGCATTGCGGTAGCGGCAGGCTGTGCTCTGTTCGCCATACAGCCTCTTGTCTGGCCATCCCTTTTTCATCACTTCCTGCAAGCCGTCAACCTACAGTTCAGCTACAACCACGACTTTGGATGCAGCCCCGCGGGCCTGCTGAGCAAGTTTCTCTTCAGTCATGGCATCTCATACACCGTCGCCGGAACCGTCATCTATCTGCTGTATGCTGTCCCCGTATTTGCTGTACTGCTTCATCTGTCGCGCCGGTATCTGGAGGGTAGATTCTCCCTGCGTCAGTGGATTCCGGTTCTGCTGCTCGGCGTCTTTCTCCTCAATCCTCGCCTGATTGAGTACGATATTGTTCCACTGATGCTTCCCATGGCTCTGATTGGATGGCGATTTTTGGCGCACACCTATCCTCCCACTCGTGCCATCCTCTATCTGCTTTCAATTGTCGCGGTTGGCAACGTCTTTGCCGCACAGAATTACGGGCACTGGAAGCAGGTGGAGGGAATTTTGCTGATCGTCTTCTTCGTAGCCGGTTGCTGGGACCTGCTGCGACAATCGCGCACGCCGTCGGTAATCGAAGCTCCACAACTTCTCACAACAGCTTGATCGTTGCTGCTGCGCGGTCAGTCGAATCCCATGAAAATCGCGCGTTTGCCGCTCCGTTGCTCGATGATTATCATGGGATGTCCGTTGTAGTCTTCAGGCGAAAGGTGTTTTGTCATTGAAGAGTTCAACTCTTGTCTCCCACATCGCTTCGTCTGACCCGATTACGGATGGGCAAACCGTTCCGCTCCAGTTGACCGTCGTGGTCCCGACGTTCAACGAGCGGCAAAATGTTCCCATTCTGCTTGCAAAGCTCGAACGCAATCTGTCCGGCATCGAGTGGGAAGCAATCTGCGTCGACGACCACTCTCCCGATGGCACCTCCGACCTCGTCCGCGAAATCGCGCGCGGCAATCGTCGCGTCAGATTGATTGAACGGGTAGGCCGTCATGGCCTGGCCTCGGCATGTATCGAGGGCTTGATGGCCTCATCCGCCTCCTACATCGCGGTCATGGACGCAGACCTTCAGCACGACGAAACCATTCTCCCCGAAATGCTGCGCAGAATTAAGGACGAGGACCTCGATGTAGTCGTCGCCAGCCGCAAGATCGCCGGTGGAAGCATGGGCGACTTTGCAAAGAATCGCGTACACCTCAGCAACCTGGGAAGCAGAATCGCAAGCCTCATCTGCCGCTGCGAGGTATCCGATCCTATGAGCGGATACTTCATCGTTGAATCCGGCTTCTTTCGCAAGTTGGTTCCCCGGCTCACCGGTACTGGATTCAAGATCCTCATCGATATCCTGGCATCGAGTGAAACACCGCCGCGCGTTGCCGAGGTGCCGTATTGTTTTGCCAATCGCCAATTTGGCGAAAGCAAACTCGACGTCAACGTTAAGCTTGAATACCTCTTCCTTGTCCTCGACAAGCTCATAGGCAAGTGGCTGCCCATCCGGTTCGTGTTTTTCATGCTGGTAGGCTCAACCGGCGTGCTGGTGCATCTCTCCATCCTGGCCATCCTCTACCTCAACCATCTGTGCGACTTCACCCAGGCTCAGGCCATCGCGACCGTTGCCGCAATGACCTACAACTTCCTGCTCAACAACGTCGTCACTTTCCGCGATCTCAGACTGCGCGGAACCGGGATTGTAACTGGCCTGCTAAAGTTCTACGCCGCGTGTTCCTTTGGTGCGATCGTCAATGTCACCTTCGCCAGCACGCTCATTCGGCGCGGGATTCCCTGGTATGTAGCTGGGATCGCCGGCATATTCTTCAGCTCAGTCTGGAACTATAGCGTCAATAGCGTCCTCACCTGGCGCCAAATCCGCAGAATTCATCAATAAACACAGTACATGTTCCTAAAGTGGCAGGTCCGTTCCCCTGCTCGTACATCCACGGCTGGCTTTCAGGTCAAACAGGAATTCTGGCAATCTGGATGTGATCTGGCGGCAAGCCTGCCCGATACCGCTCGACCATCGCGCTGTAGGCAGCCTCCAGATGTCGTGTAAAGGCCTGAGTATTAAAGAGCGGAGCGGTCATCCGGTTTTGTTGCAGCCGCTGACGCAGCGCATGGCAGCGTTGCGCATCGTGTGCCAGCTCGACAGCCAGTTGCTGAAACTCCATCTGCGATTTTGTTACGAGCTCGGGCAGATTAATGGCGCGCAGCAGACTGGCCCCAACTCGGCTGGCAAAGGTCTCACCCATGCAGGTCAACACTGGCAACCCTCCCCACAGCGCGTCGCTCGCTGTGGTGTGTGCGTTGTACGGAGATGTGTCCAGAAACAGGTCCGCCAGCCTTTGCCGTGCCAGATGCTCCGCCAAGGGAAGGCGTTTGGCAAAAATCAGACGCTCCGGAGATATCCCGCGACGCGCAGCTTCCTTGCGTAAATTGGCGGTAGCCCAGGGATTATTCTCCATAAACCAGAAGACACTACCCTCAACTCGCCCAAGGATTCGCATCCAAATATCGAAGATAGCAGGCGTGATCTTGTAAGCGTGATTGAAACAGCAGAACACAAATGCCGATTCCGGCAGTCCCTCGCCAACCCGTGTGCATGGCTTTGTGGAGATCGTGCGTTGGGAATCGTTGACCTGATAACTGTCCGGCAGATAGACGATCTTTTCCGAATAGTGGCACTGGCTGGCTTGGGGGATCAGCGTATCGTCGGCAATGAGATAGTCCACGTACTCGGCGCCCATGCTGCCGGGATAGCCGAGATAGTTGACCTGGATTGGTGCGGCGCGCTCGGCAAAGATACCGGTTCGGGCGTCTCGGGTGAACCCCTTCAAGTCCACCGCAATATCCACTTCAAGTTTTCGGCTGAGTTGCGCTACCTCTGGATCCGGCATCGACTGGATATCCAGAAACCGGTCCATGCCTTCCGACACTCGCTTGCTCATCTCATCCGCCGCATTCGGGCCAAAGGAGAATCCCAGTACTTCAAACCTGTTCCGGTCGTGCCGTTCAAACAACTCTGCCATTAAATAACTGGTTGCGTGGTTGTAGTAGTCGGCCGAATAATAACCGATGCGAATCCGGTCCCGTTTTGGATTACGTGGAATTGCCGGGTAGAAAGAACGCGACGGGAACTTGTCGCACACATAGATCTCGGCAGACTTTCTTTGCATCTCTGGAGAGCTGCTGACGGCTAGAACTGTGAATGGAATAGCTGCTTTCTCGCCGCGATCGATGTCGGTTTCCAGCCATTGGCATTCGCTATCAGTGTCCACATCGGTATCCACCCATTCGCAGAGGAACCTCCGCATATACAGCCGTAGCCCATATACGTAGGCATACCCCGGTCTGAGTAGGAGGAGTTTGTCGTAACATTCAAGGGCCATTTGGTATTGTTCAAGTACCTGGAGAGTATTGGCCTTGTTGAAGTAAGCATCCGCGAACTCGGGTTTGAGCTGAATGGCCTTGTCGTAGCTCTCCAGGGCCGCCTGATATTGATGAAGATACTGCAATGCGTTGCCTCGATTGTTGTAGGCCTCCGCCAACCCCGGATTGAGTTGAATGGCCTTGTCGCAATTTTCCATGGCTAACTGATATTGCTGCAAAGAATTCAGTGTGTTGCTTCGATTGCTATAAGTCTGAGCATAATTTGGATTGAGGAGGTGCGCCTTGTCATAGCACTCGAGGGCCGCCTGATACTGCTGCAATGCATGCAGAGCACTACCTCGGTTGTTGTGGACTTCCACAACATCCGGCTTGAGTTGGAGGGCCTTGTCATAGCTCTCCACAGCTGCCTGGTACTGTTCGAGTGCGTGCAGGGCATTGCCGCGGTTGTTGTATGCCCCTGCAAACTCAGGGACAAGAAAGATGGCCTTGTCATAGCTCTCCACGGCCGCCTGGAACTGTTGAACGGTATTCAGTACATTGCCCCGATTGTTGTATGCCTCCGCAAAATCCGGGTTGATAAGAATGGCCTTGTCATAGCTCTCCAAGGCCGCTTGATATTGCTGAAGAGCATGCAGCGCGTTGCCTCGATTGTTGTGGGCCTGCGCGAAATCCGGTTTCAGCAGGATGGCCTTGTCGTAACTCTCCAACGCCGCTTGATATTGCTGAAGGGCATGCAACACGTTGCCTCGATTGTTGAGGGCCTCCGGGTAATCCTGCTTGAGCAGGATGGCCTGGTCATAGCTCTCCAGGGCCGCCTGATATTGCTTATTAAAATATAGGATGCTGCCACGATAGCAGTGTGCCTCCGCATAGTCCGGTTTAAGCAGGATGACCTTGTCATAGCTCTCCAGGGCCGCTTTGTACTGCCCGGCAAGATACAGTACGTTGCCGCGGTTGCACTCGTTCTCTGCCTGCTGTGTCTCTGCATGGCTCGAATCGCCGCTCGTTACAACGGTGAGTACACGTTCTTCCAGCCGGGACCTGAGAACACTATTCCATGTGTCGGCGATCTTGTTCCAATCGAAAGTGGACCTGGCCCATGCGCGCATGGACTCGCGGTCCGCTTCGCTCGGAGGATGCAAAAGCAGCTTCACCGTTTCCCGGACAAACTCTGCTTTCTGTCCTGGGTCTGTGATCTCGTAATGGAACTGGTTCGATGGCACCAAGCTGTTCCTGGTCTTTTTCGAGTGGATGAATACTCCGCCATGCTGCGACTTTTCACCCATCGCGGCGTAATCGATTGTGACCGGGATTGCTCCCGCGGCCATCGCCTTGGATAGCGAGATGCAGTCGATCTCCTCGTACTCGGAAGGGTAGGCGAAGACGTTTGCCCTGCGATAGAGCAGGGCAATCTCGTCATGATTTATTCTGCCGAGCTCTTCCACGCCGAGCTCCCTCATGCGCTGCTGCATCCTGGCCTTCCATTCCAGTCTCGGCGCAACCGATGAGTGCATCACATCCCAAATACCCCATCCATAGGCCCACTGTGCCTTTGCGTTGGGGGCTTGCTTCTTGATCTCTTCGAAGCAATCCAGAAATGCCTCAAGGCTACGGTCGGCCGACGAAGTGTTGATCATTAACTGCGGGTCACGTTCGCAGATATCCTCAAACAGATTCGTGTCGATGCCGTTGGGAATGACGACAAATTTCTCGTCGGGAATCTGGGGATAAAGTGAGCGGTGAAACCTGGACTTGACGAATATCCGATCGATCCTATGCAGCCTGTCCCGCGTGAACTCTTCCTCGCCGATGACGTCATGCAAGTCCACAATCACTGCATTTGAATTGATGTCGTACACCGCAAACTGCGGATGCCGCCATAGCACCGTAACATCCTGCTTATCGCGAAAGTTCCACATCCAGTAGGGCTTCCAGGAAACACCGTTGTAGTCCCGTTCCTGCAAGCCGCAGTTAGCATAAACCGTGACGTTCCATCCGCGCCGATGCAAAAGCCTGGAGAGCCATAGGACCGCTTCCTCCGATCCTCCGATGCCTTTTGCCCTTGCTGTCTGTGGGTCCCAGATTTCACCGGTATCGGCGCAAAAGAACACCAGGTCCCTACCGCTCGATTCTGTCTTGGCAAAAAATGCGTTGCGCAGATTGCATACCGCAGGAAGTGTCCGGATGGCGGGAGGCAGTGAGTCCAGTTCCTTCTTTACTCTTTCTTTGCCTGTGGTCTTCGCAATCCGCGCCACCTTTTTCATTGCCGACTCATAGGCCGCGGTCCCTTTTTTGAATTCATAATCGGGGCTGCTAAGCACGGCCTTCTCATAACTCTGTAGGGCCGCCTGATACATACTCAAGGAACAACGAGCAGCTTCTCTGTTGTAGTGCGCGTCCGCATAATCCGGCTTGAGAAAAATAGCCCTGTCAAAGCTCTGTTTGGCAGCCTCGTACTGCAACAAATCGAGCAGCGCACTGCCCCGATTGTTGAATATCTCCGCGATATTCGCGTTGAGCCTGATGGCCTTGTCGTAACTCTCCACGGCCGCCTGATACTGCTTAAGAGCTAGAAAAATATTGCCTCGGTTGAAGTAGGCTTCCACATAATCCGGATTGAGACGAATGGCCTCGTCATAGCTCCGCAGCGCCGCCTGTTGCTGGTTCATGGCATTCAACGCAGAGCCGAGGTTGTGGTGGGCTTCCGATATCGTCGGATTCAACCGGATGGCCTCGTCAAAGCTCGCCACGGCCTCCGCGTACCGCATCAGTTGATACTGAGCATTGCCCCGGCTGCAATAGGCCTCCGCAAACTCCGGATTAGCTTGAATCGCGCTCTCGATCAGATCAAGCGCCGCTTCACTCTGTCCAACCTGAAACGCGACCAGCCCCAACAGATGCAGCGTGACAGAATGCCGGGGAGAAATCTGCAAGACCTGCCGATACAAGGCTTCCGCCTGGGCCAATCGCCCTTCCGTGTGGTGCGCTGCGGCATTCTGCAGCAGAATGTCTACCTTGGAAAGACCGAAACTTGCCGGCTGCGTGGAGAACGATTGCATTGCCTGCTGGCTAAAAGCATTCTTGCGTTCGTCCTTCATACAATCACACCCTCGAATCAATCCGCGGACAGCTAATGCGCAAAACGACATGGTCCTGTGTCGATATTTTCAATACCGGTCCACTAGCGATTTTATCGCTCCGGATATCTGACTCACTCTCCGCCTATGAATATAGGATCGCACGTCGTTGGCAGGACGTTGCGTCGCTGGAGCTCTTCCAGTATCCGCTACGCAGATCAGTCCAGTTGTGATCCACGCCTTACTGTCCGCTGCCGGCTGCGGCAGAGACTGGCTTGGTGGCCGGTGTCATCGCAATCGGGCTGATCCCCGTTGCAGGGGATGCGAGTGTTAGGGCTACGATCGTGTCCACTGTCTCCGGATTGCCGCTCAGTGTGAGTTCAACACCGGTGTCCGTCTGCGTGCATTTGGCGTTGCCGCCGGTGAGGTTGGTACAGGAAAGAATCTTTGCCGGCAGAGCGGGAAGCGTTAGGGTCTTGCCCGCGGGGTTGAGAATGTGCAGATAGACCGTCTTGTCGCGAAATGTCGAGACGCCATAGTCGCCCGGCAGGTAAGGGCCGCCACGCGTTGCGTAAATGCTCTGACCATATAGCTTGAGCCAGTCGCCAACATCGCGCAGCACCTGCACCTGTTCCGGATCGATCTGACCGTCAGGTCGTGGCCCGACATTGAGCAGAAGGTTTCCGTCGCGTCCCACCACAGAGACCAGCAGGCGGATCGTCTCATCCCGCGTCTTTACCTTGGCATTCGGCTTGTAGCCCCACACTCCGCCTGCGATTGTGGTGCAAAGCTCCCATGGGTGTTGGTTGTCGAAGTCGCCCAGAGCCTTGTCTCCCTCGCGATCGCGGAAGTCAGCCGGGGCGTCGGTGCGGTTGTTGATGATGGCCGTGGGCTGTAGCTTTCGCATATTGGCGATCGCCTGGTCGTCCTGCCAGGAGAAGGACCCGGAGTAACTCTGCCCCCTTGCCCTGCCCGTCCACTGACCGCTCTTGTATTGGACGCCGCCAAAGCCCAACCAGCTCTCACCGCCGCCATCGAACCAGAAAATGTCGATCTTTCCGTAGTTCGATGCCAGTTCGTTCAGTTGGCGATGATACTGATCGCGCATCTGGATGGCGCTGGGACGATAAAGTTCCGGGAAGAAGTAGCCGGGAAATCTCCAGTCGAGCGGAGAATAGTAGAGTCCAATGCGCAGCCCTGCCTTGCGTGCGGCCGTAACGTAGGCCGCCACGAAGTCGCGGTGGGCCGCCGACTTCATCGCCGTGAAATCGCTTCCCGGATCGTCGAACATGGCGAAGCCATCGTGGTGACGCGTCACCATCACGGTGTACTTCATGCCCGCCGCTTTGGCGGTGGCAGCCCATGCATCGGCGTCGAACTTGTCCGCGGTAAACTGACTGGCCAGCTTGGCATACTCGTCCACGGGAATCTGCTCGTTCCATTGCACCCATTCGCCGCGTCCGGGAATAGCATAGAGACCCCAATGGATGAAGAGGCCGAACTTGGCATCGCGCCACCAGGCAATGCGCGCTGCCGCACCATCATCGGTAGTCATGGGTGCTTGCGCCCATGCAAAGGAGGTAGCTAATGCAATCGCGCCGCTGGCCAGCGCACTCAAAGCCTGTCTACGTGTAATTTTCATGGGGTCCTCGTGGAAGGAAGGGCTGGCGGTTCATAGTCCCAGTGATCGGTGCGGAAGGGCGGGGCGGGCAGGCCATCGCCGTTGAAGAAATTCGCGCCCTCGGGATAATTCTCCCAGGCATAACGGACGGCGGCTGGATCGGGCACGTCGGGACTGGAGACGATTAAAGTGTCGTGGTCGATGCGTGCGGTCGCGGGCACAAATTTTCCGTCCTTGCCCGCGATGGTGAAGGTCTTAAGCTCGCCACCCTTCGCCATCAGCCCTCCCGTAATATGAGTGAACTTAAGACGGATGGCGTTGCCTTCAACCGTCATCGATTCATATCTCGGTCCGGAATACTCCATCTTACGGCCATAGGTATTGGCCAGCGCAATGCGCATCAGCCGGTCGGCAACGTCCTGCTTGTCCTTCGGGTGAATATTGCTGGGATCGCCAATGTCGACGGTGACGGCCATGCCCGTGTTGGGAAGGGAAAGCACAGTCGCCTGCGCTTCGCGGACGGCCGGGTTGTTGTACCAGGTATCCGCGCGATTGGGCCATGGTTTGAGTGGGGCAAGCTGGCAGATGTAGAACGGAAAATTGCCCTCGCCCCAGCGCTGACGCCAGTCTTTAATCAGTGTGGATTGCAGCAACGGATAAAGTTTGTAGCCCGTGGCGCCGCCGTTGATGGCCTCGCCCTGATACCACAGGACGCCGCGGATAGCATACGGAATCACCGGATTGATCATGCCGTTGAACATCACGGTCGGACTATGCTGGTCTTGCGCAGGGTTTCCATTGCTGGGCCTTCGAGGAGCGGCCCTGCCCGCGGCCGTAGCCGCGTCCGCGGCCACTTGCCATGCTTTCAAGGACGCCGTCATGTCCGGTGGATGTGTCTTATATGCGTCCACGCTAGCGTCAAAGTTGACAAGCAGTTGGTTCAACTGTGGGACCGCCGCAAGCGCCTCGCGGCTGGTCCACGCTTCGGCGGTGCTGGCGCCGAAGGCCTCCGTAACGATGCCGAAGGGGACCTTCAATTCCTTCTGCATATCGCGCGCGAAAAGATAGCCGATAGCGGACATCTCTTTCACGTTCTCCGGCGTTACGACAAGCCAGCTACCGGAGATGCTGGATTGCGGCTCGGTGGTGGTCTTCCATCCGCCGGTGAACATGCGGATGTTGGGATAATTGGCGGCCGCAATCTCCTGCGCTTCGTTAGCCACGCCGGCAAAATAATGCCGCGTCGTGGTGGCGACGGTGAAATCCATATTCGACTGGCCCGACCCCAGCCATACCTCGCCCACCAGCACGTCCTTCACCACGATCGGCGCATCGCCCGCCTTATTGCCTGCGATCGTCATCTCAAACGGCCCGCCGGATTTCAGTTTGGTCAGATGCACCATCCACTTGCCGTTAGCGTCAGCGGCGGCGGACCTGGTTTGGCCGTTGAATTTAATGGTGACCTTCTCCGCAGGATCGGCCGTCCCCCATATGGGCACCGACATGCCGCTCTGCAATACCATATGGTCGCTGAAGAGATTGGAGGGTTTGACCTCGGCACGCGCTACAGTAATGAGACATAGCGCTACGCAGAGCGATGCAATAAGAGAGCGTATCTTAATAGAGTTCATAAACTTCCTTGTGGCGCATTCAATCTGTCCAACCACATAACTCGCCGGTCAAACTGTCGGCAAGCCATGAATCTTAAGCGTGACAGCATGTTGACTGGGCGGATTCGCGGGAAGGTTCACAGATAGCGCCTGTTCATCCTGTGTCCATGTAAGTTTGCCGTCGTAGCCAAGCAGCGAGATGTTGCTGACCTTGGCACCGGCACTCTGAGGCGAACTTGATCCGAGACTCTTGATCTTTGCCACGCGCGATTCCGGCCACGCACCCACGAACGCATAAAGCGCGTCGCCCTTGGTAGTGAAGCGGATGTCTTCCGCGGTGTACGCCGGACCGGCAGGGCCATAGGCGCGCGCAGGAGGGGCTGTGGTGGAAGGGCCTTCGCCATAGATCTTCCATGGTCGCGTAGCAAAGATGCCCTCGGAGTTCACGTCCATCCACGCAGTAAAACCGGCGATGAATGCCTCTTCTTTCTCGTCTATGGAACCATCGCCGCGTAGCGGAATGTTCAGCATCAGGTTGCCGTTCTTGCTGACAATGTCGGTGAGCATGGAGACGATGGTCGGGACCGTCTGATAGCGGTTCTGTTCGTAGATGGCGCGGCTGTAGTGCCAGTCGCCGATGCAGGTATCGGTCTGCCACGGATCGGGACGGATCGCGTTGGCCGTGCTGCGTTCAATGTCCTCCACGAATGCCCCAACGTGGTTCGGCTGGATGTGCTTGCCGTTGACCACGGCATCCGTGCGCCCTCCGTTGCGCGCCGCGCTCAGGTTGTATAGATGCGCGACAACATCCAGCCCGGCCTGGCCAAGAGGTAGTTCGTTGGTGTCGAAGTAAAGCACGTCCGGCTGATACTTATCCACCAGGTCCTTGCAGCGCAGATACCAGTCCTCGCAGAAGGCCTCCGACGGCATTGGATTCTCTTTTGCAAGGCTGGTGTACTGGTTGTACCAGGCCTGTACCGATGCGATGCCGTGAATTCCATTCGGCATCCTGACACTGTTGCCGGTGTACAGATCCTGCGGATCGAGACCCTCCCACCACTTGCCCTTGCCGTCTTCTTTGCGCAGCGTGTATGCGTCGTAGCGAACGCCCTCCAGCGGACCTTCGCCATCGTAGCCGTAAGCCGGTTGCAGCCACCGCGCCGCCCAGGAGTTGTGATTGCTGACGCCGAGCCGCAAACCATTCTCGCGCACAATCCTGGCCCACGTGCCTACAAGGTCCCGCTTTGGGCCCACTTTCACAGCGTTCCAGTCGTGGTAAGCGGAATCGTACATATCGAAGTTGTCGTGATGCGTGGCCATCGCGAAGAAATATTTCGCGCCAGCCTTCTTGTAGAGAGCGATCAGTCGTTCCGGGTCCCATTTTTCGGCCTTCCAGAGATTGTCGATCTCCATGAAGCCGACCTTCGAAGGATGCCCGTAGTTCTTGACGTGGTAGTCATAGTCCTTCTCACCCTGGATGTACATGCGGCGCGCATACCAGTCGCCCTGTTCGGGGACGCACTGCGCAGTCCAGTGCGCCCACATCCCGAATTTGGCGTCGCGGAACCAGTCGGGCGTCTTGTAATTCGCCACCAGCGATTCCCAGGTTGGCTTGAATGGCCCCGGAGCAATCGCGTGCGACGGCCTGCTGGCGCGCTGCGAAAAGGCGCGCGGGAGACCTGCCGCGGCTGCAATGGCAGCCGTCATCTTTGCAAATTGGCGACGAGTGAATTGAGTATTCATATGGATGTGTAGCAACGAACAGTGAGTGGATCGTGTCTTACGCGCCCATGATCTTGAATGCAATCGCAAAATCGCTGGGTTGCTTCTCTGGAAGTTGCACGGTCAATGCCGTCTCATTCTGCTTGAAGGAAACCTTGCCTATCCCCAGTAGCTCCACGTTCTTAATCCTGCCAACGCCCTGCTTGGCGGTCGTTGCCAGCGATGGGATCACTGCTTCCTTGCCCGGCCATCCCATCATGAATGCGTACAGCGTTTTTCCCTTGGTGGTGTAGCGAACGTCCGCGAAGGTGAGGTCCTGCCGGGTGTTCTCGTTGAACTGTGTTCCCGCGGGCGGTTTGAAGTCCGCGCCCGGCCCCGCGCCGAAGATCTTCCATGGCCGTGTCCCATGAATTCCTTCACTGTTCACCGCCATCCATTCTGTAATGCTCTGGATGATGGCCATCTCCTTGTCGTCGGGAATGCCGCTATTGGGCAGAGGAATATTGAGAAGGAGGTTGCCATTGCGGCTGACGATGTCCACCATCATGTCGATCACGCGCTTGGGAGTCTTGTATCGGGCGCGTGTATCGTAGTGCCAGTTGCCAATGCAGGTATCCGTCTGCCAGGGGCGCGGCCAGATCGAGTCTACCGTGCCGCGTTCCACATCCAGTAGGCACATGCCACTCTCCGCATCGGGTCGGCTCTTGCTGGTGTAGATCGCCTCCACCTTACCCGCATGACGGCTGGCGCTTGTGTTGTATAGGTGAGCGACAATGCCCAGGCCGTCATCGCCGAAGGGAATGCCTCCGTCGGTATATAGCAGGTCCGGCTGGTGCTGGCTCACCACATCCATGATGCGATTGAGATAGTTGATGCGCCACGAATCCGGGCCTTCGCGGCTCATCGCGATCGCTCCCTTGGCTGGCGCATTCACTACCTTGTCGACAAAGTCCGCGGGCATCTGGCTATAGTCGTGATAGAGGTCGGCATACTGCGGATCGATACCATCGTAGGGCACACCTGCAAGAGGACCCGTCTTATCGCTGCCATGCGCCGTGCCAAACCAGCAGAAGCTGTTCGAAAGATGCTCGCTGACGCCAAACCTCAGGCCTTGCTTGCGCGCCGCTATGGCAAAACTGCCGAGGATATCCTTCTTTGGACCACTGTTCGCCGCATTCCATCGTGGCTGATACTTCGAGTTCCACATGTCGAAGTTGTCATGATGGCAGCCCATGGCGACGTAGTACTTCGCTCCCGCTTTTTTATACAGCCCGATCAGATAGTCTGCGTCGAATTTGTCGGCCTTCCAGGACTTGATCACATCCACAAAGCCGGTCTTGGACGGGTGTCCGTAGTGTTGCAGATGGTGTTGGTATTGTGGCTCTCCCTGCACGTACATACGCCGGGCATACCAGTCGCCATACTCGGCCGCGGACTGCGGCCCCCAGTGGTTCCACATGCCGAACTTCGCGTCGGCAAACCAATCCGGCATATGGTATGCACTGAAAGAGTCGCGCGAGCCTTTGAACGGGCCGCGAGCGATGGGGGACACGGTAGTCGCCGGCGATGCACCTTGCGCGCGGGCGCGTGTTTGCCACAGAGGCGCGCTGACACCGGCGGCGGCGGCCAGTGCGGATGTTTCCAGAAATTTGCGTCGAGTGAGTACACGTTTCATACGTCTTCTCCAGTCCCTTGACTTATGTCAGCTTCAGTCCAGTGATCTTCAGCGAGTAAACAAAATCGCAGGGTTTTTCGGGTGGGAAAGTCACCTTCAGACCTTCTCCATCCTGTGTAAATTTGAGGTCTCCGGGATGCCCCAGCAGTTCCACCTTCTTGACCTTGCCCTTCACCGGCTGGCCGATGGCAAGCGACGTAATGACGACGGATGCGTCATCCGGCCACTTCATCACATTGGCGTAGAGTGTGTTGCCGTGGGTGTTGAAGCGGATGTCCTTGGGCGTATATCCGTTTCGCGAGATGCCGCCGCCGCTGACCCCGCTGCCGCCTCCCTGGTTGTCCCCGTTGATGCGGCCCGCGAACTTTCCGGTAGCGCGTATCTTCACCATCGCTGCCGCCGCCGCATCGGCCGCCGGGCCTTCGCCGTACTTCGTCCACGGGCGTGTGTTGTAGATCGCCTCCCCGTTCACATCCATCCACTTGCCGACCGCCAACAGCACGTCCTGCTGCTCCTGCGGGATGGTGCCGTCCGCCTTCGGCGAGATGTTCAACAGTAGATTGCCGTTCTTGCTGCTATTCTCCACGATCTTCACAACCACCGAACCGGGCGAGACTGGCTTCTGCCCTTCCACATAGCCGAACTTATCGGTGATCGGATCGTCCGGCTCCCATATCCACTCGGTCAACTCCATCGGCGCGCGGCCTTCGCGCTCGTAGTCCATAATCTGGCCAGTCACCCATGCAGCGGTCTTGGCGCTTATGCCCACCTGCTTGCCCCATTGTTTCGCGCGGTTGAAGTAGTAGTCCGACACCTTGATCTTCAGCGGGTCCCATCGGGCGTCGGTGTTCATATCGAACCACAGAATGTCCGGCTGATACTTATCGATGGTCTCGATCCTCTTGGCCACCCAGTCGTGCATGAACTTGGTCCGCGCAGCATTGCTCTTGTCCGCGACGTTGTAGAAGGCCGCCCACTTCGGGTCGTACTGATCGCTGCCGGGTAGCGCGGGAATAAAGACAAAGTGGAAGCTGGAGTGGTCGGAGATTCCCGTCTTCAGGCCAACCTTGCGCACCGCCTTGATGAGGTCGCCATCCAGGTCACGGTGCGGGCCATAGTTCACTGCGTTGTACGGATTGATGGCGCTGTCCCAGTTGGAAAAACCGTCGTGGTGCTCACCTGGGGCTATGACGTATTTGGCGCCGGACTTCTTGAACAAGTCGGCCCATGCGTCGGGGTCCCACTTGGCAGCCGTGTACATCGGCAGAAAGTCCTTGTAGCCGAACTTGGTGGGCGGACCGTAGTGCTCGGTATGCCACTGCATTACGTCCTTGTTGCCGCCATACATATAGCGCACATACCACTCACTGGCGTGGGCCGGAACCGAGTAGATGCCCCAATGCATCATGATCCCGAACTTGGCGTCGCGAAACCACTCAGGGTCCTTATAGTTCTTCTCGATCGAGTCCCACGAGTCCTGGAACGGGCCGGCTGGCGTCGGAAGCTGGCCTTCCAGCGCGCGGGCAACAAGCTCCGGCGTGTCTTTCGTCCATTGCGCGGCAGGATCGTTGGAGACAGGCGCGTTGGCAGCACCCGGCCCGCCAGCGGGTGCGACTGCGCCGGGCTCTTCCACCCCCAGCGGAGTGTTCTGGGCCAGCAGCGCGGCGGCATGGCGAGGCTTCGTCAGGCCTGCTGCAACCGCGGCGGCCGCAGCCGTCCTGGTGAAATGGCGGCGCGTGAGTGTGCGTTTCATTCTCATGTCCCTCTAGGTCCAGATTTTACTGACCGCCATACGCTAACAGATGGAAGCGCATACTGGCTATCGCTTTTATTCACGAGCGATTTTCGCTCAGGAGATCGTTAGTGCGCCTCTGTTATCGCACTGGCGTGCGAAGGCCGCTTCATCAGGAAGACCAAGGGAATCACCAGCAAAAATAAAATTCCCATGATGGTAAACACGTCTACATAGCTCAACAGCGCGGCCTGCTGTTGCATCGTCCGATAGATCAGTGCGCCTGCCCTGTGGCTGGCGGTTGTACGGTCGACGCCGCTGTGCTGGATGGCGCCGGTAAGCTGCTGCATCGCTTCCCGGCTCATCCGGCTGCTTGCCGTAACATTAGACGACAGAATGGTTTGATGAAACTGGGAGCGGCGCGTGATCCAGGTGGTCACAAAGGATATCCCCATGCTGGAGCCGATGTTGCGCGACACGCTGTAGAGGCTGGTGGCATAGCCTGTCTCCTGCGGCGGAATCGAGGCCATGGTCAGGGTCGTTAGGGGCACAAACAGCAGCCCCAGCGCTGCACCCTGCGTAATCTGTATCCAGAAGATGTCCCATGTGCCCGATTGCAGCGTCATGTGCGCGAATCCGAAGAACGACACACCGGCTACAGCAAATCCGAATGCCAGCATCCGGCGTCCATCCCATCCCCTACCCAGCAGATAACCGACCACGGGCATGCAGAGTGCCGTCCCAATGCCACGCGGGCTGGTCCATAGGCCTGCCGTGGCCGCAGTCCAGCCCAGCAGCGTTTGCATAAACAGAGGCAGTAGGATGAGTCCGCCATAAAGCACAAATCCGAGCACAGCCGCCAGGCCAATGCCCGTGGCAAACGATCGGAAGCGCAGAAGATGAAAGTGGACGATGGGGTCCTTGACGGTGAGCTCGCGAACGATAAAAGCAATCAGAAAGACCGCAGCCATTACGGCCAGCACCCGAATCATTTCAGAGCCGAACCAGTCTTTCTCCTGCCCCTTGTCCAGCATGATCTGTAAAGCGCCCATGCCCAGCGCAAGCATCCCAAGCCCCCAGAAATCAGCGCGCAGCGTCCCGCGCTTAATATAGTGCGGATCGCGAACGAAGAGGTAAATCAGGATCAAGCTGAGAATCCCAACCGGCACATTGATGTAGAAGACCCAGCGCCACGAGTACGAATCGGTGATCCAGCCGCCGATGGTGGGGCCGAGCACAGGCGCCGCCACAATCCCCATGCCCCAATAGGCCATCGCCTTGCCGCGCTCACGGCCCGGGAACTCTTCCAGAAGCACCGCCTGAGACAGTGGCTGCAACCCTCCTCCCGTGGTTCCCTGCAGCACGCGAAAGAAGATCAGCATGGGCAGGTTCGGCGCCAGTCCGCACAATATACTGGACACGGTAAACCCAGTTACCACCGTCATCAACAGCCGCTTGCGCCCCATATAGTTGGCCAGCCATCCGGTCACCGGCAAAACAATGGCGTTG